>Ga0056114_1000251_pt1 | contig 16378 bp, 6 predicted proteins | sample WorMetHERISLAND1_FD_77005 | JGI IMG/M metagenome (GOLD analysis project Ga0056114, IMG submission 77005) | Marine gutless worms symbiont microbial communities from Max Planck institute for Marine Microbiology, Germany - Olavius loisae HERON... ...
CGATAGCCCACATGCCATTTCCTATTGGTGGTCCTTTGGAACCAAGCCTCTATCTCTAACGGTTTCCGAGATATTCAACGTCAAATGTAATCCATAGGTTGACGTGACCTTGATACGACCTCTAAACAAAGGTCAAGGTCATTCATTTTGGTACCAATCAATTTCTCATATACGACTTCCTATAGGCTCTCAATAGTAACTTTTGCTCTAGGACGCATCGTTTAGCCACAATACATAACGTCACAGACGACGACGACGGACGCAACACTGTAGCATAAGCGAGACCGTTAGTACGGTCGGCTAAAAATTATGAACCTGTTTTGCACCGTTCCCGAGTCACAGCAATATTGGCGGAAAGTCGCAAAATTATATATTTTTATACTTCGCCTGCATTTACTGTTCCGTTAAGGGTAATCCCGACTAAATTTCGTAATAGCCATTAGTTCTATGAAAACTAGAATGATGCTTCTACTAGGGATGAACGAATTTCGACGATGCATTTAGCCGTTTAGCCTGTTCTGACACAGTACCGGCGTGTTTGCGGCGTTTCAGATGGACAAACGGACAAACAGGCAGACAGACGAGCCGAATTGCTACACCAATATTGCGTTTTGCGTCGATCGCTTCTCTTGCGGACGTGCGATAAAAATTCAAAGTTGATCTACTGAACTTCAACCCTTTGACGCCCACCGTTGCCATATGGGTACAGCTATAAAGCATCCTGTGCCAGACCGGGTTAAGGCGTCATTTGTAATTTTTGACATCCGGGCACTCTGACGCTCAGCAGTGAGCGTCAGAGTGCCCAGAGTGCGCAGATGTTAATAATTACAAACGACGGCTTAACCCGGTGTGGCACAGGATGCTTTATAGCTGTATCCATATGGCAACGGTGGGCGTCAAAGGGTTAAACCTGTAACGCACCTTTATAGACTTGTCCGAATGCGCCTTCACCAAGCAGCAATTCGTCCGCTGTGTTCTCGCCGTCGATGGTGAGGTGACTGAGGTCTTCGTGGTTCAACAGCCGCTCGCTACTGAACACCGGCGTTGACTGGCGAGGGAATTTCTCCGACCACAGTAAGCGATACAGACACCCTTCATGGCAGCCAGTGACGTCACAGAATGACGTCAACCGACGAGTAATGGCAACATTTGTAGGCTTAACCGATGAGCGTCTCACAACACGTTCACTCTTACGTGTGCTTACCACGTGCGGACTTTTCAAATCTTTATCTTTAAACATATCGCCACCGGTCGCTGCTTCGATTCTTAGCGCTTCATCGAACCGATGAGACAACTGCAATTCACTGGCAACTCGTCGCAGTTCCTCATGGCTACAGGCAGGTTGCCGATCTTCTATAAACTTCATCAGTTCAATATTATCGTAATCTTCGTTGTCAATGCCGAGGCAAAAACATACATTTTGCTTATCTTCATTCTTCATCGACTGAGCGATGCGCAACATAAGTCTCTTGGTTGCCGGCAGACGATGACGAGTATCTGGAGAGATCTGATCTTTCGCACAAAGGTCGGGTCGACGAATCAGGCGGAGCAGCTCGTTCAAAAACGACACATCACTGCCACTGATCATGTTTCGATCCTTCAGTAAGATCAAGACCTCGTTCGCCGATGCACTGTCGAGCTGTTGTCTATTGACGCCGCTCTCGCCGGTGATAAGGAACTTCATTGCCGCGAGGTCTTTTTTCGTCAGACCGCGAGCTACGCCATACAAGAATCTCAGGAACTGGTCCATGACCGTTTGTCAGCTGCACGTTCATGCATAAACATCACTGTACAAAACAGTACAAGAAAGCCTAGCTAACGCTGGCGTAACCGCTAAACCGCGCGACACCAGTTGCGTGTATGAAATCCTCTAACGAAGAAATCTACGGCGAATCAACGCAAGGAACATAATCTTGAAAAGTACATTCAGTGGGTTACAACGCTCTTGTTGACAATACGTATCTATCTTCATTCGTTTAGCTGTCGTTGCCTCCCAAATCTGCGAAATCCCGCGAAATTCTCCAAAAATTCTAACTTATATCAGTTCAAGGTCATCCAAGGTCATCGATCTTTGAACCAATTGAAAGCGCATATGCTACTTCTTATGAGTCATTAGTAGTAACTTTGGGCGTATTTCCTACCGTTTTCGAGATATTGACGCATTTTGCTCGAAAATAGCTTGTCTTCCCACCCCCAACTCGTTTGACGCCCCTAGCGGAGGAACGCTCTGCGATATCAACGTAATCTATGCACCGCTTAACCCTTTGACGCCCATTGCTGCCACATGGTTACGGCTATAAAGCATACCGTGCCAGACCGGGTTAAGCCGTCATTTGTGATTTTTGACATCCGGGCACTCTGACGCTCAGTCCTGATCGTCAGAGTGCCCGGATGTCAAAAATTACAAATGACGGCTTAACCCGGTCTGGGACAGAATACTTTATAGCTGTATCCATATGGCAACAGTGGGCGTCAAAGGGTTAAAAGTAAATATAGAAGGCTACAATCCCATCGCTGACAATACGGGTCTAGCTTCATTCGTTTAGCCAATATCGGCTCCCAAATGTGCGAAATCCCTCGAAATTCCGACAGAATTCGAAGTTATAGCAGTTCAAGGTCATCCAAGGTGACAAGTTACTACTACTGACTAATAGGAAGTCGCATATGTACTTTCGATTGACACCAGGGTCTATGACCTTGGCAAGGTTGCGACTTCCTATTAGTGATTAGTATAGTAACTTCGGACGTATCTCCTACGGTTTTCGAGATATTGACGCATAAAGCTAGAAAATGGCCTGTTTTCCCACCCTCCCTTGTTGTTTGACGCCCCCACTCAGGGAGAACCCGTCATAATTTCTATTTGAAACTTAACCCTGTTTTTCTGAACCCAGTGCATAGTGGTGAGGAATATTTTGTTGTAACAAAGTACCATCAACTTTTCGTAGTTACAAATGTGTTTGTAAAGTTTATTTTTCTAATTTACATGTATTTCGTATGTAAAAAAAAATAAAGTGGAAAAGTGACGCAGCGAAGCTTTTCTTTGCAAAAATTATACATACATTGCCCAGTGTTCAACACACTGTTCAAATGTTACCAGGAAATACGAATCCGACGTGGAGTGGTTATTTATTTATTATATACTAATAGTAATTATAAAAGTTGACATGTTGACAGAAAAATATCGTAGGTTTACGTACATGACACAAGGCCTCCAACAAAATCGCCAAATATAGAGAATTCGATCACAGATTATTCGAATGCCTATAGGCTATGTATACATAATATTTTAACAAACGGACTGCTACCGAAAGTGAAACAGTTAGTTACCAGCAAGGGATTTCTGTGGTGACTCAACAAAATTCCATCATGCAAACACTTCCTGTTTATGCTCGCCTAGGCCCCTATAAAGAGCGGATCCATGGGGGCCGTTATAGGCTAGCGCTCCACGCGCTCGCCATGGGCTACCCCCTAAAAAACCTGGATCCGCGCCCCTGACTCCTATGCACTTTATTATTCTGTTAGTGTCGACACTAATACACAATGAATACACTAATACACAGTGAATACACAATGCATGTTCAAGCAGTGTCCGCAGAGGTTACAGTTAGGCTCACTGTGCTCTGTTGTTCACATCGCCACTTGGCCAGTGTGCCTATAGCCCGGTTGAGGTGGCTTGCAGCATCAGTGTTTTTTCGTCGACGATGACGGCGACGAAAAGTAAGTAAGTAAGTAAGTCGACGAAAATTATTTTTTTTCGTCGATGAGACGAAAATTATGGCGAAAATTCTGCTAATTTCGTCAACTTGACGATAACAGCGACGAAAAGTAGGCGTTTTGTCGAAAACTATTTCGTCATCGACATGTTAACAGAAAGTGATAAACATTGGTACTGTGATATTTTATTCGAACTGCAAATGTACACAGGCATTCTGTGGTAATAGTAGGTATAGTTGGCCAATATCAATGTTCAATGCACTGTTTAATGGATAGCTTTTATTCTTATTCAACGACATTATACAACACACACAAACGTAAACATCACATATACGTTACATGGGATGTGTCGACTAAAAGCATTTTAGTCGACTATGACTAAAATTCGCAATTTTCAGGCAGTCGACGAAGACTACAACCAAAAAGTCTGACGTTTCGATGCAACTAAAATTCCGACTATTTTTTTAAATGCCGACTAAAAACACTGGCCTACATGCACTGCTGGTGACAGAGATAGTTTAGTCCAACTGGCCAACTAACCAAGGATCATAAAGGATATGTGGTCTCGGTCACGACGTCTTGGTATCGGGCAAGCCTCGTGGGTCAAAACGTTTCATGTTAAGCTAAACCACTGTTTCATTGAACAAGGGTCTCAACAGGCCTATTGATTGATTTTCGTTTTAAAAAAGCTGTCGTTTTCACACTAGTGTAAGGATGACACCAATTAAACGTAATTTCCTGTAATCATTACTGTGTGTCATCAATTTCTCACACAGTGTAATGATGACAGGAAATGTTACATGCGAAAATACGATAAACGAATTTTTGCCGTTTTCTACGTTAATTGGAGTCATCGTTGCACTAGTGTTAAAATGACAGTTTTTTTACATTAATACATTAATATTTGCTGTTTTATTATCATTGTTCTTTCGGGTCTTTTATGATGATGTCGGGGCCGATATCATTCAATAACTCAACCCCGAAAACCCCTGTTAGACGGAATTAAAGGATCACTGAGATATCTATATACAAACTCAGCTATAGCCTATTTTGTGTCAAATTTCGTTGCCATGGCAATGGGGGTCGGTCGTGGTAGAATTTGTGTGATATCATTCAGTAGCCCGACCCCAATACGCCAGCCGATTTTGTCTGAAATTTCATAGCCATTGCAACATGGGCCATCCGGAGTAAATTGGCCGACCCGAAAACCATAGGGCCTACCATAGAACCAAAAATTACGACTCTATCTTGCGTGTAACCGGAGTTATAAGTGACAGTTTAAAGAATTGTTTAATTTTCCCCATAAGCGCCGTTGTAATTTTCTCGATTTTTGCGAATAAATCAGTTAAATATTAAATATAAATTTTCTCATTCAAAAGGCGTCGTTTGATGTATTGATCGATAAGATATGTCGAGCCGTTTTTGCTGTAGGCGACGACAAGAAAATAGGAAAGGGAAGGAAGAGAAGGGGAGGAAAGGAAAGGGAAGGTACACTACATGTAAGTCACAATACGTTATATTTCAGATATTTGTGGGGCGGACATCCCTGGGCCGATTCCCATGAAATTTGGCTTGCGTGTGGCACCTCACGACCAAGCTCACGACGTAGGCATACGCTAATCAAAATATCCAATTTTGTAATAAAATTTCAGGGGTTTCAGATCTACAGGGTCAAAATCCCCATTTTCTCATTTTCTTTGCTGACCATCGTTACAACAGTGCTGCGCTACCGCGGAGCCTGTGATACGTTAATTAAACAGCAATAGAATGAGTCCGTGGCATGACATGCAGCACCAGACACAGGTGTAGTTGTGCATGTCAGGTCGCTGAAAACAGTGATTGCATGATTGCAGGCAAAACAAACAAGAACTGAGCCTACAGCGGCAGTGCAGCACTAAACACGACAGATCACGTTGGCCAGGCTGCTCTGTGGCAACAATATTATGCTGAAGCTGTTGTCGACGACGCTCCTTCTATGCAGTCACTCAACTAGACCTACATGTACATCATTGGATGCATCTTTAAAGTTCATTCTGCTGCTGTCGGTCTCGGCCAAAAGGTCTCGTGCACATCACATCCATGCTACTAACCAACCAGTGCCAATGCCACTACCAATATTAATCCAGCTTTATTGATACCAAGTTAGTTACGCAAGCAAGTATAACTAAATGCCACTTTACGTGGTATATATTAAGTATGATTGTATTGTGTTGTGTATTGTGACTGTGCTGCCCAGTGAGGCGAAATAAAGTTATATAAAAACCTCTAAGACATCATGTACGGTAATTTTGTTGGTTAACGCCAAAGCCGTGTTCAATGATTAGCCTATCGCGCCAGAGTGCGATGTCAAGCAGCGGGAGGACACGGCGTCGCCAAGGGGTTGAGGTGTGGAGAGGCTCCTCCATGGCGCGAGTGATGTCTAAAAGTGACATTTTAGTTGTATTTTTACATATCATAGACGTTACTGGGTCGCAGCAATAAGGGTGTGAGTTGATCAGTCGAGTCAACCTGCCTCACGCCACGGTGACAATATATTCTGTCTGTCTGTTGGTCTGACTGATGTTGATGTCACCAGAAGCGCATTTTCTCTAAAACTGAGGAATCTACAGCTACGGTCACAGACAGCCAATAGGAAGTCCTTTATGGGCTTATCAAAGAACACATTTGAACCTCTCGGGTTGCGAAAAACGGAGTTTCCGTTAATCTCCTGTTGGAAAGTGTCCTACTGAACTGAAGTATGAGATAGAATTCTTGTCAGCCAGAATGCGTCGCATTTCCTGAACGGCAGTCTGATCGCACGCTTCCGCGTCATGACCAGGATATTTTCTAAGATTTTCGACCCAAAGCCTGTCAGCGTCAACGTCGGATTTGATCTCCATGGGAGTCTACATAGATCAATCATGTTCTTTCGTGACTCGAGTTGAAACGCTTGCTGTTCGCATGTCCGTGTTGCTGGTAAATAGAAGCCTCACATACAAGTGACAAGAACTTAAGCGACAAACCAAGTCCACACGGCACGTATGAATCAGCCAACGAGCACAATAGCCAGCGACGCGTGCTAACAGCGTCTGCGATGCTTTTGTCGCCTTCTGTAACATCACAACTGAATCACAAGCCATTATACAGTCGACACGCGGACGCACATCATCCAGGCTTCGCTTTCTGTAGCCTTGTTATCTGAAAATGTAAGAATTTGACAAGGCGTTTCCGCGAAATGTGAGCAACATAATGCTTTATCAAAGTCGAGCCCTCGACAGACCGATGCAAAGTGCAAACTGTCTCGGCATTACTGCAATCAGACCACATTACATGTTAACATGTTGATTTCGCAGATCAAACTTTTGTTTAAAATGTTTTGTCTGAGATTTACATACTATACCGAGTATTATAGCTTGGTTCTTTCCTTCCTCGTAATTTGTTGAAGTTGACGCTGTTGTTTGCCACTCACTCCCGCATTCGTTTGATTGGCGGCAACTACATGTACCTTGGTTTATTCTCAGGTCGTTATCGTTGGCAATGTGATTTACAGCGTGATTTCTTTTATTTCCCGCCTTTGCCTTTGTAGGATGGATATTTGATAACTTCCAACGACCACCGAGTTTGCAACAATCCGGATAGTGTCCAGTAGAAATCTCGCCTGTTTCTTTAAACACAAGTTCCTTGACATTTCTCCTATTTGAGGGTGTAATCCGCTGACAAATGCTGTTTGCACCTTTCGATTCATATTGAATTCCTTTTTTCAGCTTTTATTCAGAACTATTGTATACGCTTTGAATGCGATTCATAATATTTGTTCGAGCTGTTTTATCGTAGCATATTTTATTGTTCCGCAGTTTGTTTTAGAAACAATAGGCTATAGACACGATAGAAAAATAAAACGTTTAAAAATAAAACGGTATATACGTCTCTGGAAAGTGTTATTTTGTAGGCCCATGCTTTTCCTACTGCAATATCTATAACATACTTTAAAAATTTCGGTTCTTTCCTTCTACTAATGCTGTAAGCCTGTAATGTAGTGATGCGGCTGATACGTAATCATGCAAGCTCATGCTGGTATTGTATATATGCGGCTGGTTTTCCGCGCCAATGGTCCGTCCTTGCTATATAGGAAACTGAAAGGACGTCCGACGGGTCGAAGGGCGTAAAATTGAGTGTCCTCTAATGTATAACGGGCCATTAGTGAACGGAAGGACCTAGAAATGCGTTTTCGTTCATGCACTTAGCGTGTCAGAACTCATTGCGGCGATTCATATCGTGCATCGTCTATCTCTCAGCCTCCCAGATACAGTTGCTGACTTGGGTAATGAGATGTGTTTCCTGTTCCGCACGCCATCTACTTCTTACTTCGTACTTTCGCTGTCGCCATTTATTGCTTTTCGCAACGTTGTCACTAGTCGATCTGTAGGCTGAGTGCGAGTTGTTAACAATGTTGGGGTCGAAGTTGCCGCAGCCCACGAGTGTAGTGAGTCGTAGAGAGGGACACACTGTGGTGGTTCACGGCTGGTCTGAGCTTCTTTCGCCAGACCTGCTGCCGTCACGGTCCTCACAACCCGCCCTCATGACCCTAGACGTCAAAGGAAGATAACTCATCGGCCTTATCCGACAGTTTACCATACCCCGGACTCACGTGGATTAGCAGAACGTTTAGACTGCGAATAGCTAATCCAGCAGAAGCTATCGAGATTTACTGGAAACAAAACCCAAACAAGTTCGACGGATATATAGACAACATCAGTGGATACAGAATGATACCCAGTGTTTTACCCACGACTGTAAACAAACGTATGGCGATGCTGAAATCGATCTAGGGCAGAACCCCCAGTTGGATCCAGAGACAGTATGTAATTAAACGTTTGCAACCTGGCGAGTTAGCACGGCATATGTCTTACAGGGTAGAGCCTATATTCGATTTGATATAATGAATGCTGTGGTTGCTGCTGTGTGAAAAAGTCTGCAGGTTTAGCAACATTTATTTTACTTTTACAATTTTATCCAGAAATCACACCAAATGCCATTCGTAAAATCGTCCTACACACTCGCAGGCTCTTACAACACACGTTGAATTTCAAAGCACATTAATTTAGGCCGTGGTAAATGGGAGGCTACACAAACACGCGAATGTTACTGTTCTTGCGTGTTTACGGCATCAGTGTTCAAACGTTTGCCGCTTTTCTCGGTGATCACGCCTTTTCCTGTTCTGTACTTTCAGCGCCTCCTTCGGTGCAGATCTTACACGTTCAACCCGTACAGCGACGCATAGCTCGACAGAAGTCGCCGTTATTCCGGCTTTTAATGCCATCATCTGAAACCCCAATTTTCACGCCTCTAATGCTTTTAGCGTCAGATATGTGGCCAATTACGCTATATCGCGTAGCTATAAATTGCGCAGTTTCGACGCAGTCACTACTCACCATAGGCCTTCCGTCATTACAAAGACAAAGACATGTAATTATCTATATATAGGTTAAGTTAATTATTGTCACCGAATAGTATGTACACTTGGAGATGTGGGCCAGTTGTGCTATTATGCTATGGTATTCGATATACAGTCTGTTGTTATAACCTACCCACTAGAGGACTAGACTTTAAGCTAATACGTCAAACATTACAGGAGTTTTATAAAACATATTGTTAATAATTAGGAACAAAAATCATTAAATTAACACGAAATACAATATTCAGACAACTAAAACAAGGCTGGCACCATCAGTGAACCATTCAATAGTTCTTATTTGCGAGCGTGCGCGTATCAATCGCTAGCAAGCAGGGCAAGCCTTCCCTTGACGACAAATTCCTGAGAGACGATTCACTGGTGTCTGAAGGATGATGCGATACATCGGTGATGTCTGCTCACAAACTGTTGCCTCTGGAATCACCCGAAGATTCTGGGTCACAACGGCAACGCCAATTCCACATCATCTGGAATACGGCTGTATAGGTGATGCTTAGATCACGCGATGGCGTATATCAATTTATGTCGATGTATCAACATAAATGCGCGGTAGCGCAGCACTGTTGCAACGATGACCAGCAAAGTCAATGGGAAAACGGGGACTTTGATCCCCTGTAGATCTGAAACCCCTGAAAATTTTATTACAAAAATTGGACACATTGATTACGTTGCGGGGGGTAACAGCACGCCAAATTTTATGGGAATCGGCCTAGGGGTGTCCGCCCCACAAATAGCTAAAATATAACGTCTTGTGACTTTGTGTACCTTCCCTTCCCTGTCCTTTCCTTCCCTTTCCTTTCCCTTTTTCTCGTCGTCGCCTACAGCAAAAACGGATGGACGTATCTCATCGATCAATACGTCAAACGACGCGTTTTCAACCAAGGATGTGCCTTTTGGGGGTGAGAAAATTTAAATTTAATATTTAACTGATTTATTTGAAAAAAATGAATAATTACAATGGTGCCTATGGGGAAAATTTTAAAAAATTTAAAACTGTCATAACTCTGGTTGTACACAAGACAGAGTCGTTATTTTTGGTTCTAGGGTATGGTTTTCGGGGATGGGCAATTTAACGGCGTCAAATTTACTTTCGGATGACCCCTGTTACCATGGCAACGAAATTTGGCACAAAATCGGCTATAACTCGGCTTGTGTAAGAGATATCTCCGAGATCTTTTCGTCTAACAGGGGGTTTTCGAGGTCAAGCTATCGAATGACGTCAGAAAAATTTTAAAAAGACAGACCCTGGTTGCCATGGCAACGAAATTTGGGACAAAATGGGTCATAACGTAACTTGTATGGGAAATATCACCGAGATGTTTGCACATAGTAGGGGGTTTTGGGGGTTGGGCTATTGAACGACGTCAGACAAATTCTACCACGACCGACCGCTGTTGACATGGCAACGAAAATTTAAAACAAAATAGGCAATAACGCGGCTTTTGCGGAAGATATCTCCTAGATTCTTGCACACAGCACACAGCAGGGGGTTTTCGGGGTAGGGCTATTGAATGCTAGCTGTCATACAAATTCCTCCACGACCAACCCCTGTTGCCATGGCAAGTTGGCAACGAAATTTGAGATAAAATAGACTATAACTCAATTTGTATAGGAAATATCATCAAGATCCTTGCACCTAGTAGGGGGTTGTTGGGGTCTGACTATTAACCCCGTTGCCATGGCAACGACATTTGACACGAAATAGGCAGCATGTATAGGAGATCTCCGAGATCCTTTCATCTAATAGAGGTTTTCGGGGTTGAATTATTGAATGATATCAATTCTGACCTGAAAGAACAGTGATAATAAAACAGCAAATATTAATGTAAAAAACTGCCGATTTAACGCTAGTGTAACGATGACACTAATTAAACGTAGAAAACGGCAAAAATTCGTTTATTGTATTTTCGCATGCTAAATTTCTTGTCATTACACTATGTCAGAAGATGATGACGTAGTAATGATGCCATGAAATTTTAGCATGCGAAAATACAATAAACGAATTTTTGCCGTTTTCTGCGTTTAATTAGTGTCATCGTTACACTAGCGTTAAAACGGCAGTTTTTTACATTAATGTCATCAAACAATGTCTCTCACAGACTCATAGCGGTCTGTACCACAGTTGTAGCTTTCTTTGAAAGATTCTCTTGCTCTCTAATTACACTGCACTGTGTAATTTATACCGATATCTCTCTTATACCGTTTCACATTCAAATCACCAATTCAAAATCTAACGACTTTCTGGAATATTCTGTTAGTGATGCGCCGATTGGGCCGTTTCCATCAACATTTAATACTGTTATTCAGCTAAAATGGTGCCATCTGATATTAACTTATCTATAATATATTATTTTAGTACTGTTTAGCAAGCCTTCATACACTGAAAAATTGAGTGGGCAAATGCATCTTTGCAACACTTTATTTCAGTAAATTTGTGTGCCGCATAGTTTCCCATTTCTATGCATAACGTACCTTGCAGCACATTTTGGCAATTTTCTTCAAATGTATACAGCATCAATGGGAAAAACTCACGGTCCATTGTATTTTGATCAGCTGGCCATTTGAATGAATTCAGTTTGCTCAGACATGTACGATACGGGATGAGTGAGTGAGCAGGGTTTAACGTCTCCACCAACACAGTATAGGTTATCTGGGAGACAGTTTTACAGGCCAAAAAACCCAACCAACACTAATGCACCTTTGTTCAGTGATAGAGACGTAAAAATTTGAATATCGGCCTGGCAACTCTCGAGCGGATATCAACAGACGTATTGGTCTGGCGTCGTCAGTGATGTCATCACGTCATCACATGTGCAAGAACCGTCGTCACTCAGTCATCACTAAAATCCCTACGTATCACGCGCTAGTACAGTCGGTAGTCGGTACTGTTATACGTATGCGAGACCTGAACCATTCTCTCTGTCGACTCCCGAGCCCTCGGGGCCTTCCTATCAAATTCCAAAAACAGTTAGGCCTACTGCAAGTGGCACTAATTTACTCAGAATGACGTGATTTCTGGGAAGGCTGGTCCCCCGTTTATCTCCGATAATATCATCAGTCACAATCGGTCTCTTCGGCCACGTAGCCAGGCTGACTGCCGACGTTCCAGCTCACAAAGCACTCAACAGTCAAATCAACTTATCACCAGGACGACCACCAGACACTCAGTGGACCTGTCATCCAGGTCGTCCTCGTAACAGACGGGTTGACGACAACCTCCCACCTGCTGTCCTCTGGAGGCGTGCTGTCAGTCGTGGTCACCGCGGAGCGACGCTACGACCCTTGCCGGATAAGCTATAATAACAACAGCAACAATGTAGCAGGATTTCACACATTTCCTGTGTCGTTCGATATCATCCGATCGGATCTAAGTGTACTGCAATTCCGTCGAGCGTTGAAAACGTTGTACGACTGATCGAGATTTTGAGACGGGATATTGTGACTTTTGATCATAATGCGCTACAGAAATGCTCGTTATAGTTACTTACTTACTTACTTACAGAAAATTTGACTTCTCGAACGCATCGTTTGTATTTTATCTGTTTACTATCGTTTATATGGTGAATAAAGCTTCGTGTGTTTGTTGAATGCTCGTCGTCTGATATTATGAATGAATCGTGATACACCATTAACGACGCATTACGGTGTGCGCCGGCCGCGACTGAAGCGTGAAATCAAGATGTTTATGCGGCAACAGAATAGTGGCGAACAACGCGTTGTTATCCGCTGGCGAGTCTACTGCTAAGTGCCAGTCGTTCAGATGATGCTCGTGTCGCAAATGCTTTGTCCTCTCGCTGACACGTTGCCGCAAATTGACGCAAAAAACAGCAGCAGACTATGTACTGTGAGTAGCCTTGTTACTATGTGCTTTACCTTCTACTGCAACAGGGCTGTTTGTTTGTCGATCGTCATCGACTACTCAGCTATATCTAATCTGAATACTTGGTCACTTAACCTTCGCTTTGACCACAATAGGAAGAAATACAAACGCAGTTTGTATATGACTTAAATAAGAACGATGATCCTGAAAGTTGTTTCATCGATATATCACAAAATATTCTATATAGTCGCAATACTCTGTTTGTGTATACGTATGTCTGTGTGTGCGAGTTTGTTTGTCCACGATTGGCTGTCGCACCGTTTAACCCAGAACTGCCAAATTTGGCATGATTACGGATTTTGGAAGAAAACCCGTTAAAGGTTTGAGAGGTTTAAAAAAAACTGACGGGACATCCCCATAGTATGTCTTCGTTTCGATCGCGTCGTTTGCTTTAAATCCAATTCGGAGAGGCATCAGCCGGTCTGCCCGGCTTGCCCCTAGGCTGGCTAGTGCCAAATATTTCGCAAATGACGCGACATTTTCTGATAGTTACCGTAACGACGTCGACGAATCGGCAATGTCGAATTTGAGGAAGACTATATAATTTTATACACGAATTTGTCGTAGTTTTTAATGTCAACTCTATATGTCAAACGTGATGAATTTATAAATAGCTCATTGCCGCAAAAAGCCTCCGATTGCTGAATACACTCTTCTGGGTTAGTTGAAGTTAAGGTCATCCGTTCAAATTGTAGCCTACAACGATTTTAGTAGCTCCACACGCTCTTCTTTTTCAGTAACAGGTTAAATAATCGTTTGAATCGTCTTCCTGATTCTGTTAATTTTATCTCATTGCTTTGTGTTAAAAGATCTCTTGATACCGTTGATTTTAGTCTACTTAGTTAAACTATTACTCAGTTGTTTGCTTTGTGTTTTGTGTTGTGTGCATCTGTATGGGCAGTTGTTACTGCCACTGGCCTTTCTGTCTTATGGTAAATGGCTCCCTGATTTCATAGAGCGCTTGAAAGCGTCAGCATAGCATCAGCTTTATCTACCGCTCTTACCATTTACCTATGCCAGATCCGAGTCCATCAACGCTGACAGTCTTAAACTCCAACTTCTTATAGCTCGGAAGAAGGAGTGTGTGGTGGCCGGCCACAGCCGACAGTTTGCCCCAGGCGGTTACCTGACAACTGTGAACACACTGCGTTAGCGGGAATCGAACCCACGACCTTCCGATCGTGAGTCCGACTCGCTACCAGTTGTGCCACCGTGTGTCTTATGGAACACTTTCAGTACGTGTATTTTTCGTGTTATTTTATTTGCAACCTCTGTTCTGTAAAATAAAATGAATGAATGAATGAATGAATGAATGAATGAATGAATGAATGAAAGTTGCTTGTTATTGTCGCTGTCGTGAGAACAGAAAGTAGTGACTTGAATAAATTTGTGTTATGCATACTGTTTATTTCTGTGAGATGTACACCGTGTCTCAATAAAAAACAAGCAAAATTATTTTTGCTATAACTACGTCAAACTTCCACCAAATCTGATAATTTTCCGCACAAAGATGGCAGTGTAAAAATAATATAAGGTGCACTCATTTTCCACCTCACCTAACTCACGTCAATGCACTACCGTGTTAAACGCAGATGTTCCAAATTGTTACATAACGCTGCAATTTTAAGTCTCCAGTAAACTTTCAAACAACTTAATTAGCACACAATAAACCGAAATATAGTTTATTTAGCAAAAAATAAGTTTGTGTAACAGTTCGTTTCAAAGAATTTCAGAATTTGTGCTCCCTGAGAATTTGTCCAGTTTTTGGTTCTGAATTCTCTAAGAAAACTTGTGTAGCAGTGTAACCTTTCAAAGTTTCAGCTGTCGTACATTTTTGCTCAAATCTTATCCTCCTTGGAAAATGCCATTTTGACGAAAATGCAGACGAGAATTTATCAGCTGTTGTACACTTTCAGTGGAGAATATTTAAGCAGTTTAACATTTAAACCACAAAATAATTAAAGCATGCGGCGCCTTCTGTCGGATTGATGATGCAAATGTGAGCAATCTGATACTAATAATTAGGCCTACAGCGTTATGTAACAATATGGAACATGTGCGTTTAACACGGTACTGCATTGACATGAATTAGGTGAGATGGAAAATGAGTGCACCTCATATAATTTTAGACTGTTTGTTATCTTTTTGCGAAAAATTGTCAGATTTGGTGGAAGTTTGACGTAGTTATAACAGAAATAATTTTGCTTGTTTTTATTGAGACACGGTGTACGTAGACTAACAGTAGGAAAGTCATAACTTTACTTCCTTTACTAGACGACCTGTGATTAATGTACGTCAGGCGAAAAGCAAATTAGCGACTTGCAGCAAATCAATGCCCTATTTTAACATCAGTCAGAAAAAGACAGAAAATTGGGATATGATTTCTGCTATGCTGGACGATGTTGTTGATGTGGCGTCGCTAATGACTGACGTCATTACCTTCAGTCACGTTCGTTACGCCGTCGCTGTGTTACGTTGTGACGCCACTGGCTGTATCTGACGTCAGTGCGCGCATCACGCGCTGATGATCAATTGTATACGAGATTCGACACAGCGAACGGACGTGACGCCGGCCGCGCAGAACCTGATATCTATAGGTACGTAGCTTCAGAAGAGCAATCAGACGATTAACAACTGTTGTTGTACATCGGGGAGATAATTCTACGCAAATGTTTGTGCATTCTGTACTCATTGTCAGCACAGTTGTCGCTGAATCGCAAAGTTCTCAGTCACTTATTGTTTTTTTGTTTTTTGAAAGATAACGCAACTATTTAATGTATTCAGTATTAAAACATGCTTAGCCTGTCTTTGAAGTTTCAAACAAACAGTGTAGTCTCTATTTAACGACACTAAATTTACGACAGAATTCACGACTGGGAGCGGCAGACTGGAATTAGTAACGATCTACTTTCGTCGATTTTTTAACGTATGGTCATTTCACAGTATTTATATAAAGCATGTTACACGCTTATATTTCTTAGAATGAACTTTATTAATCATTAGTTAATTTAAGGCATATGTGCGATGTAGGCCTATTAGCCCATTATGTACAGTGTGAGTCAAACCCGCCCTGCGGTTTTTCGACAATTTTTTGAACGGTTGGGAATTTTTAATCAATTTTTTACACACCTATTATATGTTCCTTTCGACACTGGATGACCAATTTTTGTTCAATTATTCCCAACTTTGACGAAGTTATGCCATACTAAGCACGACCACCCAGCGGATTTTTACATTTTACTAGAACGTTAACTTCTAAGCATGCTTACTGAGCAAATGACGTCACTGTTGACGTCATGTCATATCCAACATGTTTGTTTACATTATAAAAG
>Ga0056114_1000252_pt1 | contig 16352 bp, 12 predicted proteins | sample WorMetHERISLAND1_FD_77005 | JGI IMG/M metagenome (GOLD analysis project Ga0056114, IMG submission 77005) | Marine gutless worms symbiont microbial communities from Max Planck institute for Marine Microbiology, Germany - Olavius loisae HERON... ...
GCTAATGCGCCGTAATGTGGCAGCAGGCATAGGGTCCAATGAACAAGGGGAGTATTGTAGAGCGGCTCTGCAGCGATCTGGATCGCAAAGAGCCGCGATATAAATCGCCTACTTTACTTTACCATCTGCACCGTCACCCAATATAGGCTTTTCCTATATATAAAAATAGAATCAATTTGTTGATTATACTTGAAGGTAATGCAAGGGATGGGCCTAATTACGACTTTACTTAAACGATAATGCCACTACGATTTCAGCAGCCCCAAAATATGTATATCCACTGTAAAAAAAGGCTCAGATACATGGTGCAGCCAGTGTTTAATATATTTTGGCACTGTCATACCTGCTGGCTGTTGGAGAATGTTAGATAGATGTCTAATATTTGCAGCAGCATGAATAAATTGTGGAAAGACTTATGTTTTGGGGCCGGTGCGGCCAGCGTGGTGTTTCATGACACCGGTGGATTTTGTATTGATTTTGTGCAAGTTTAATGGATTCTACTCGGTGTTACTTTCCATCTGCACAGATGGAAGAAAGCAATATGGCTGAATAAAAACCAAAATTGCTGGGGTAAACGTCTATACTTAAAGACTGATGCCTGCTTAGCAAGATCACTACCAACAGTATATGTAAGTAAGTGAGCAAGTGAGCGGCAGTTATTATGCCCTCCCTGCTTGGTACTGGACAGGGAATGCATTACAAAAGCTTGTAAAATATATAAAACAGATAATCAGTCATTAAAACTAAGTAAACAGATGAGTTTTGAGCTTGCACTTGAATGAATACAAGCTGTCAACTTCACGAACTGCTGTTGGTAAACTGTTCCATACAAATGGACCAGCCACAGAGAAGGCTCTGTCACCAAATTTTGTTCTTGTCCATGGAACAGTATAGTTAGTGCTGCTGCTGTAGTTTCCATGTGAAAATACTCTCCATGTGAAATTCTGGTATGCGTAACCTGCAAAGAAACATTCATATATATTTCATACAAACAGCAAAGTAAAATGAAATGAAACAAGAAATAAAAAATGACCTTATGTGAAATTATGAATGAGAAAGGAGAAAGTAAGAAATACTAGGTCATCTGTAACAACAGGACTGACCTGTTATTTACTGTCACTGTAGTGGCTATCTTGTTTTCTCTAAACCGGTTTTAAACTAGCTATTAAACCAAAACTTGGTTTAGAATTAGTCAGAGCTGTTTGAAATGTAAAGTGATGCTTCCTTTAAAACCAAGTTTAAAGTTAATGTTACAACAAGACTTTCTTTTGAACAGTCCAGTTTTAAACCCAACAACTTATGCATCGCAGTCCTCTAGGCAACTGAAACTCCATCTACAGTACTTGAAAGTAACTGAATGTGTCTGAATAAGTTCAGTCTACAATATGTTGAAAGGTCGAGGAGCTGAGACAGCAAACAATCTTTTGATTAACTGTTTGGTTCTATAATAAATTTGCCTGCTGTAAGAGGCCTACAAAGGCATTGTGATGTATGCATTAAATGTGTCACTGTGAACAGGATGGATCAGATGCTGGAAAAACAGATCGTGGCAGGAAGCAAGAAGTCTTGAAAGAACTGCAGCTGCTGCGTATCAAGTATGTTAGTAGATTTCATTAAAGTTGTCATTTTCTTCATTGTTTATTAAGTTTTAGCTACCCTGAAAGTCGACTAAGTTTAGTAAACACACAAAAGTATTAAACACATAACACTCTTGTCTGGATGTATAGAGATATGTTATGTACTTATATGGTATGTACTTTTTACTCAAATAACTATTTCATTAAATACTTTTTGCTAATGTGAAAAAAACAGTCAAATACTTCTTGTACTTTTACTCAAGTACTGGCACAGCTAACTTGTTTATAATAAAAGACAGTTAATGCTGTATACACAATATCACGGTGTGCTAAAAATAGTAAAATTATAGGCTACGGGCGTTGACCTAATATATCAAACGCGGTAAATAAATATTTCGTCTGTAGTTAAAACGTTTCGGGAGATTTTCGGTATTGATTGGCTTTGTTTAGGCTCTGCTACTAATACTAATCGTACGAAAAAAAGAGAATACAGACGACCTTTATTACATTAAATTCCACACTCAAAAGTTTGTTTACCGCAGCTGACCTGACCTAATTCGACACCGTGATATCGTGTATTGTGTTGTCAATAGTAGCCGTGAATGATGTGGAGTTTGTGTCAGGGAGCAAGGCCTGGAGCGTGAGAGATGCTCACAGTTGTACGACCGACGAGGCAGCGTGCATGCAGAGTTGTCACAGATGCAGCAGCATGAGCAGGCATTCACTGCAAGCCGTAGAACAGATGGTATGTACTCACAGCTGACTTACGTGTTAATAGAATGAGCTGTGTTCTGATGTGATGGTGTATTTCAATGCTGTTGTTTCACAAGAAACATTGGTGTTTGTGCTGTGACTGCAGTGAAGGTGCGTATGATGCTGTGCACTGTCAAAAGCTGTATGCTCATCTGTCTGTCTGTCTGTCACTCTGTGAAGGTATCGTCAAATTTTTCCACCAAATTTTGCCACTAGCTAGATGACTGTAGCTTTCTGGACACTAAACCATGTCCAAAAATCCAATAAGGCTAACCTGAGTCAGTTTTGTCAGTTTACTGCTTCATTTCTCATGTCATGATGGACCAGTGTTATCAAAAATCATTGGTCGCGTTCTGTTGATAGCTACATGATCCAGCTGCACATGATATCATCTTCTTACACCGAGTGACTTAGTTCATCATGGGCAACAGTTAGTGTGTCTATGTAATGGAATGAGAGGTATGTATTTCAGGCTGGCTCACATTTAGAGTATTTTCATTCCCAGATGACACCAGTGCATGTAAGCATCCATTGTATGATCATCAACTAGGATTTCATTTTGACTTAGGCTGCAGGCTAACGTATTTTTCTGGTCATAATTCACTGAGATTTAAAAATAAATACAGGTATCGTAACAAATTGGCAGATCAGAAATATAGATGCCATCAAACAGTAATTTTTCTCACTAATTTGATTCAAAATTTCACTGCTACTACTGCTGCTGTAAGTTTGAGAGGTATACCTGTGTTAACTAGTATTACTGAGGCGTGTCTTTTACTTTTTTCCTACGAGATTCTGGCTCCTCGTTCTCGAGAATTTTAAGTAAGAAGTAAAAGACAACTTCCTCGCGATTTCTTGCTGGCTCCTATGTTTCTATAGCAACAGTGTCAACGGCAATGTTCGGTCACGGATGTCAACGTAATTTGTCGCGTTTAAACATGATGGCCACCACAAAAAAGTATTGCTGTCATACTGTTTCATTCATTACAGTAAAATGCTGTCGATATTAATACCGGTACCAAATCTGTCCAAACAAAATCAAATTCTCACAAAACTCACCGGCACTATTTGTTAGTGGGCGGAGCTAGCAAAACCTAGCAAAGAAATTTCTTGCTCGTTAGTTCTCGTAGAATTCTCGCTAGGGCTACGATAAAAGACACGTTCCTAGCCTAGCTGCTACGAGAATCTCATAGAACTAAAAGTAAAAGACATGCCTCTGATGTATGCAACGTTAAACTGAATCATGGCTGGTTGGCTGTGAAGGGTTAAAGCTGCAGCAACAGTTGTCGAGAGCCAAGGATGCGGTGAGGAAGTTTTATCAGGAGTTGGAGAAGATGACGTCGTCTCCTGACTGTATGTTGCTGTGTGATGCTCAGTCTCTGTGTGTTGTGGTCACAATGTGTGTGTGTATGTATGAAACTGTGGAGTATACAGAGCTCCGTCTGATGTTGATTATGATATGAAGCTCAGTCATGATCAGTACGAAGTGTGTTATGGCTGACAGACTTCTGCCGTCTCTGATGGGCTCCTTAGTCCCTGTTCTGTTCTCACACTGGTAGTATCCTTACTCAGTTTACTTGTTGTGGCAACTTGGGTGTCAGAGTCGAGACTTTCTAACATCTGTCACGTCCTGTCGGCAACAGAACAGATTCAGAGTGCTTGTCAGTCAGATGCTGTGCATATTGAAGTGTTACAATGTAAGAAGTTGTTGTTGTAAATGGAACTGATCAGTTTTACCTATCATCAATATGCTTGTAACTAGTGGCAAGATAGCATGATGATGATGATGATGATGATGATGATGATGAGTCGAAAATTTATGTTCACCCGCTCTTACAGCTAGATACAGTCGTGAGCATGTTCAGGTATATGTTCTGATAAACAGTTCAGTTTCAAATCACGACGGAACGAAAATGTACGATGGCAGCTGCATAGCGGTGCTGGAAGAGCATTCATTTATTTCATTTCATCTCTTTGTCTGTCTGTGTGTGTTTAGCTGTGGAGAAGCTGACGGTAGTCATGGAAGACATCGAGTGTCAGATTTCTGCCATCAGAGACCAACAGAAGCTCGAGTGAGTTAGAGACGAGCTTGTAACCTTGTATTTTAGTGACGTGTACTGCAAGGCCTATGGAGAATAGAATACTTAAACACAGGTCGTGCGGAGACCGAAATTTGTAAACAAATAGGGGAGGCTTTTAGGGAGGGAGGATTTTATGTATCGCTTGTTTGTAAGATGACTTGCGAAAATTATTTAGTTTGATTATAGAATATAATATTTATTATTTGATTATATTATGATTATTATAGTTTGATTATTTATTTTATTATTATTTAGTGTCAGTTTGCTACCACTACTCCCACTTATGGTGCCTGCCACTGGCACCAAACTGAACAGCCCACATCTTCGGTCTGTTTCGCACGACCCGTGTTTAAGTATTCTATTTTCCATAGGCCTTGCGTGTACTGTCAGTGCTAGTGTTAGAGACGAGCCATTGTCATCGTATGTCTGTGATGTTTCATTCCACATTGAATTGTCAGTCACATTTTGGTTAGTTGAGAGATGTTTTCAGTTGAAAGGTAACTTGTGATGGTTTGCTGGACTGCACTGATACTGACACTGTGTGTGACTGTGTCACCTGACTACTGACCAGTCTCCTCCATTCTCTGCTTCATCTGCACTCGGTGCCTCTGTATGATTTGTTGAATAGGCCGAATCTCTTTTGTGTGGCATATAAAGCCTCTGAACCAGGCTTTAGTTTATAGTATGTGTGTTAGCAACAGTTTTCAGACCTCGTAATTGTCTGTGTATTTCGTGATGCATTTTTCCACTGTTGTCCTTGATGTGGCTGGAGTTGATGCTTGACAATGTCTTGTAGTGTTTGACGTGTGGTTAGGTTTGATGAGTTGATGAAAGACGAGCGTGTTCTTAGTCAAGAAGTTGATGCTCTTGATCGTCGGTTTGAGTCGTGGTCGTCACCTGCTGCCGCTGCTGCAGCGGTGAACGCGGCGAGAAGTCAACGAGCGGCGGCGGCCATACCTTCCTCGCGTGACGTCACTGCTGATCTGCCACCAGAGGTCGCTGCGTTTGAGGTGAACACCACAGTCTTGTGATCACAGTCGACAGGTAAGTTGGAACACTCCCAGGGAAGTACCAGTAAGCAGACGAGTGGGTGAAGGACATACTGAATGGATAGGATGTGATGTAGAAGCTACTACATGATGTGATGTCGGTTCAGAGTCTGTGGCATTGTCAGATAAATGTTATAGCTTCTCGTTCTGATACAGTGATTGTATTATATGTCAGAATCATCTGATAACGTCCGACCACACAGCATGAAGTGCCGGCCATGTTGCTAGTGGTCACACGTGTGTGTTTGTTTGTGGATTTTGATTGACAGGTGTTCCTACAGCAGACCGGTGGACATCGTGGTGGCTGGGATGAGCTGGATCATGCGACATTCTTGAAGTATCGCAATCGACACAAGGTAGAGTATAATATAATACAGTGTATGACAATAGTCCAGTAGTGGTACTGGTAGTAGTAGTGGTAGGAGAAGGAGGATTCTTACTGTATGTGAGAGGTGTGATTTTCATTAACGAAAATGAAAATGGCTAAAACGAAAAATAATGAAACTACCGTATTGAAAACTAAAATGAAAAATCCAGAACTAAAACGAAAAACACACAAAAATCTTGTGGACTAAAACACAACAGTTTGATTATAACATGCCAGAAATGTGACTACCGGTAGATCGCTCAGCTACTGAACATCGCAGTCGTGAAGCATGCTGCACAATGGTGTTTAGTCAGATCGTCAAACATCTAGCCAGTTAGATATTCTTTGGTTGTTAAAAGTACTTAAAAATAAAACTGAAAATTATTGAAAACTAAAACGAAACTAAAACTAAAGAATAAATCACAACAAAAATTACACTGCATGAGAGCATATCATTCTAAACCAATGGAGACTTACCCTGTGAAGTTGGAACAGCTCAAGGTTCTGTTGCCAACTAATCGACTTCTCGTGCCACATGTTGTTACATGTGCTAGATTAACCCGACTGCACTCAGCTTATGAGTACATATTGAACTCTGTTCTATTGTATTATATTGTTGATATAAGATAAAAGTACAAGAAAAAAGATATAGTACCAATACAAATAATTGTATCGAGTAGCTCTGATAACTGAAACAGTGTTGATGCATGTAACAGACAGAGACAGACGGACGCACAGAACTTTACGGATTTGCAGAAATGTGGACGTAAATTGTTTTCTACAGTTACCTATGAATCAGATATGGATGTGTAGATGTAGCTGCTTCTGTCTATTAATGTCGTGTCACATTCTGATTTGCTAAACTAACTAACTCACTCTCAGCAGCACACACAGATGACTGCCGTCCTTCCGACGATGTGATGTCTAGTGTAGCATTGCATTGCTGTCCATTGGTCTATTGCTGCAGTCATAATATTCAGTTACGTGTCGTTCTGGACCGATCATGTTTGTTGCTGTTGAAGGGAAAGTTAAGCTTCATCAAGGAGCTGGCGGGTGGACTTCTGCCGACCTTCTCAGAGCAGGAGATCCGAGACCACGAGGCCTGGTATCAGCAATACTGCCAGCTCAACGACAGCAAGAAACAAGTCATACAGAGATGGCGTGAGAAGAAAGAGGTAACATCAACATCATTGTCGTCAGTGTAACATTATTGTCACGGTAACATCAGCAGCTGAATCAGTGATGTGTCACCGTGACGTGTACTGAAATCAGTTGCTTTTAACACAGTGCAGCTGTTATGACAGACCTTGGTCTGGTTGTTTATTAATGTCTGGTTGTATGCTAATGACGCAGCTATTACAAGTCTTAGTTCTCTGCCTGTCAAGCCTGTCTACACGTGTGACTTGTACAGTGGGTGTATATTGTCAATCGTTATGACAGAGAACTTCTGTATTGACTCTATTGATTCTTAGTTCATCTGTGCAGTATGGGAAGCAACTAACTTTTGACACAAACTATCGCCGTTATTAAACACCGTCGAGTTTCTCATGTAATGTTCATAACAGCTGCAACATGAGATGTCATCTGTAGTTGAATTAACAATTGCTTCTGAAGTGCGAAATTTGCAGGTGATTGAATTGTCTGAGCAGTTAACTGATGTTACATTAGGCATGTTCTTTATCAGAACCTGTTAGTTATTTTGTAACTGGGGTAAATTTTGAATGAACGACTCGACCCAGTTTCGCATGTCTGACCCCCACTCCACACCAGTCATTCCACGGTTTTTGACCTTTTAGAAATCAGGCTAAACCGAGCATGAAAAAGAACATGAAGTTTTAACCTGGTTAGTGAAAAGAACGGCTAGGTATAGCCCAGGTTAAACCGATTACAATAAACAAAACACGCCCTTTAGGTCAGATGACAGTGAGCAATTGTTTGTCAGGTTGAGAGGGACGAGGCGGTGGCCAGTGCGGAGAAGTCAGAGGACGGTGGGAACTGTGTCACAGATGACGACGGTGAGAACAGAAGAGCTCTGATGGAGCAAGACAGACAACAGCAGCGGGAGAGGATCAGCCAGTGGAAGGTTTACTTACTTACTTACTTTTATGCACGACAGCATATATGCTATAGCGCGTATATGCTATCGCCCGTCCGTCTGTCTCTCTGTCACACGGGTGGATCATACAAAAACGGTTGAAGGTAGGATTATGAAATTTTCACCATATGGTAGCCCCATCCCTCTAGTTTTCGAGAGCAAGTTTCATCTCGAAATTCTGAGGGGTTCCCCCAGATCGGGGGCGTTAAATGAGGGTGGGGTAATTAAAATTGGCGATTTTCGACCTTTAAGCTGCCATATCTCCGAAACGGTGCAAGATAAGACTAAAGTTGCCATTGATCACTAATAGGAATGTGTACATGCTCTTTCCATTGGTACCAAAATCAATGACTTTGAGTGACCGCTGACCCGGGTTTCAAGGTCACGGTAGGCACTAGGCAAAATTGGCGATTTTTGGCCTTTAAGCCGCCAATATCTCAAAAAACGGTTAAAGCTGGGATTATGCAATTTTCACCCAGGGTTCATAGGGTCCTTGAGAAGTCCTTGAAAGTCCTTGAATTTGGAAATTAAAATTCGAGGCTCTTGAAAGTCCTTGAAAACAGAGTAGGTCCTTGAAAGTCCTTGAAAAGTCCTTGAATTTGAATGTTGCATATAGTGAAATATTTGCATATTAAAATTTTGAAGAAAGAATTCTTGTAAAATTTGGTTATAGTTCACTTGCTTACTTAGCAAAACTTCCCACTGTGTATTACATATTCTGAAGCAAAAACTGAGTGAGAGAGTATATTGGAGTTCTGTATGGAGTGCAAAAGTTTTATTCAGGCAGTGTTGTCAAAATTGCAGGAAAAATTAGAATGGCTACTGAGAGCAGAGAAGGTAACATTACTGCATTTAGAGCCCTTGTTCTGCATCTAAATGAGGCAAATCGTGTTGCAGAAGGGGAATGCAGATTCAGTCATATCACAGTTCAAGAAATTCCTGGAGGAGGTAGTTTCTCAGAACAAGTCAAAGTTTCTTGGTAGCAGTCACACGGTTGATCAACTATATCATGGTCTGTTAGCTGGCAGTGATGACTATGGTCAGTTGTGGTCAGTCGTTAAAATGGTTTTGCTCTTGTCACGTGGGCAAGCCACTGTTGAAAGGGGATTCTCAGTAAACAGACAAGTGGATGATGACAATCTACATGCCGACACATTCTGCTGTGACATCTAATATGTGACACTGTGACTTACTATGGTGGCATATTTGCCATAGACACAAGCAACAAGGTATTACTCTTGTCACGCAGCTCAGCATGGCACAAATACCAGCTTGACCTAGAACAAAGGAAAAAAGATGGGACGAAGGACACAGTGACCCGAAAAAGGAAGGCTGTGGATGACGCCAATCATTGACATTATTGCTGAGCACTACAGTTTTTTAAATTATTGTTTCACATGGATTACAAATGATTTCATGTCAACAATCTGCTTTTATCATTGGTGCAGTATATGCAGTATATATTTTACTCTAAATTTTGATGTAGCGCGAGTATGATATGTCTTTTTATCCATACTTTTGGTACTTGAAAACTGCAATTTTAGGTCCTTGAGAAGTCCTTGAAAAGTCCTTGAATTTTGTCCTTTCAGTTTGCTATGAACCCTGTTCACCGTACAGTAGCCCCATCCCCCTAGTTTTTGCTGGGTAAGTTTCATCCAGAAATTCTAAGGGGTTCCCCCAGAGCGCGGGCGTCAAACAAGGGAGGGGTGGGTAAAATCAGCAGTTTTCTATCTTTAAGCGTGAATATCTCGAAAACAATAGCAGATACAGCTAAAGTTACAATTAATGACTAATATGAAGTCACATATGGGCTTTCCATTAACACCAAGATCGATGACCTTGAACTGCTGTAAGGTCAAATTCTCTTGGAATTTCGAGACATTTTTCGTGTTTTGGAGGCAAATAACAGCTAAACGAATGAGAATACACCGTGTCCATGAAAAAACTATAACACTGTATACGTCGCCATAACTCTGGCAAACAACGTCGGATTTTAACGAAATTCTACACCAACACTGTGAGGTCAAATTGCAAACAAGTCACCAAATTTTAGCAAAATCGGTCAACATCTGCAACAGCTACAGCAAGTTTAGTAAGGTCACTCAAAAGCATAAGTGTCCATTATAGGCACAGGCATGATTGACTGTCAAGTGTGCGTCCGTGCGAATGGCAAGACATCAGCACATCTAAAGTTTGTGTTCAAAATGTCCACCGTGTGCTCGAAGTCAAACGCAAGCTTCAAGACGTGGACGCCACTGCCTGACCGCTTTATCGATGACCACCTGGTGGAAATGTTCCCACTCTTCGATCAGGCGCGACTTCAGCTGGTCGACGTCACGTGGCTGCGGTACACACCATCCTACAGCTCCACCAAATCTGGTAGTCGACTGGGTTAAGGTCAGGACTGTTGGCTGGCCTCAGAGCTGGAGTGATGAAGTCTGGTGTTTCATGAGTTAACAAATGCACTGTCTTACGTGCTCTGTGGGCTGGACGCCTGAGTGCCTGACTGCAGTATGCGACGCTATATTGGAAACTGAAATATTTTGTCGTCAATATTTGGATATTATTAACTCGTGTAATAAATAATAATTTCTTACGAAATTTGGCAATTCTGTCGCAGATATATTCATAATCAAGCACACGCAATTTGGTTAGGATGCGTTCAGATTTGACATTTCTTTCTTACATTGTCTAGGGTTATAGTTTTTTCGTGGACACAGTGTAGACCCATATTGTCAGCGACGTAATTGTAGCCCACTAAATGTACTTTTCACCGATGTATACATTGCGAAGATACCGCAAGGCATTCCTCAGCTAAGGGGCGTCAAACAACCGTGAGATGGCAAAATTAAGTCTTCATACACACACGTCTGTCGCGCACTTACCTGGCGATAGCTGGGCTTTCTTGTTTATGTCAGTTGCATCTTTCTTGTATGCTCGTCATTACAGACACAGCCATGTGCATTTGTTGTTATTTTGTTATTTTCTGAGGCAACTCATGCATGTCGACCTTCATTGGCTCGACGTTGTGGAATGAGTGAAGTTCAAGCTCGTGTCGATGGTGCATAACTGCTTTCATCACAAGGCTCCCTGGTACTTGATGGACTACTGCATTCCAATCTCCGATATGGCTAGTCAACAACATTGTCGTTCTGCCAGGCATCATTATCTCGTTGTGCTTTGACACAGTCTCAGCTCGTATGGGTGTCGGGCATTTGCTGTTGCCCAACTGTTGCATTTGGGTTGCCCATTTGCTGTTGGGCATTTGCCCAACTGCCTGGAACTCACTGAGCAATGATCTGCGTGATCCGACGCTTAGCACTGACAGTTTCAGACGTCTGCTTAAAACTAGGTTGTTTTTAGAGTACTAGTACATACTACATACAGCGCATTAGTTAGCACTATTTACTTACTTACTTACTTACAGCTGAAGATACGGCTAGTTTGCAGTGTCTGTTGTGATGGTGTCAGTGTTGTCGTGTGTTCTGGTTGCCATGGTGATGATGTTAGCGTGTGATGCTGGCGACAGGCTGAGAAGCAGCTGCAGAAAGCAAAGGACGAAGAGACGAGGTTGAAGAGACAGTTACAGCTGCAACAAGAAGCCCAGCTCGACCGACGGCGACAGGTACAGCACGTCGGTGATGTCGACGATGCATGCTATGGACTACTTCAGTTGATGTTTCTTAGTTAACCCTTTAACACCCACTGTTGCCATATGGGTACAGCTATAAAGCATCCTGTGCCAGACTGGGTTAAGCCATAATATGTGATTTTTGACATCCGGGAACTTTGATGCTTAGACCCATTTGGCAACAGTGGGCGTCAAAGGGTTAGGTCAGCACCGCGTGATGTGTGCTGTCCTTTGTATGATTGACTTTTCTGGGAGTTTGAACTCTCTGAGTCCTGATGTAGGCCGAGCTGAGGCGGAAGGTGAGCGAGTACAAGGCTTTGAAGCAGAAGGATGAAGAAGATCGGCGAGCAGAGGAGACAGAGAAGTTAAAGAGCGAAGCGGAGGAAAAGCGCGTCATGGCCGCTGAACTTACAGCAAGATACAGAGACAGGGTATAATTGATTCATTATGCTGTCAGTACATCTTAAGTGTCTGAAACGCAGTATAATGTAAACACAAGAGTGTGTTCCTTTCAAACATCTGTGTCTTTTGAACGTGTTTGCAAGAACTCTCAGTTGCTGCACTTTAATACTGTGGCTTAACCCTTAGGCCATTGAGGATCATGAGTCATTTATAACAGAACAACTGTTCTTTTTCTCATCTCTTATCAAAACTTGTATGAAAATTGTACTTTTCATGCTGTCAGGATCTGGAGTCAGTTCGAGGGAAACGAGATCATCAGCGACGAGAGAAGGAAAGATTAGAGCAAGAGAAACAGCAGCGGCTTGATCGGCTCAGGGGCCAGGTGAGACGTGTAGACAATAAAACACGGTGTATCAGCTAGGTCCTTCAGAGGAGAGAAGAGTGTGATAGCAGGTGTGTATTGGGTGGGATAGAACTGTGATAAACGCCCCAGTGTGGGCTCCATTGTGTGGGTAGCATTGTTTCCTGGCCGAGTGTCGTAAAAGACGACTAAACCAGGGTAGTTTTGTTTTGTTGTGTTTTGTGTTGTTTGTTTTTTCTGGGTTGTGTTTACATAGTTTGTGTATCGTCTGTATTTTTAATTTGCCTTTTGTCCTGTATTTTCCATCATGAACCAACATGAATGGCACTGTATAGCATAATTGTGCTGACGTGCCATTAAGAATGTACTCACACACTGTGGTCAGTGTGGTTCTTAAACATCACTAGTGATGGGCAAATTATAGACTGTCGTAAGGATGCACAGTCCTCTGTATTTAGCAAATCAATTGAGGGTCTCCCGTTAGAATGTTTGCAATACCATTCAGTTGTGAGGAAACTAGGATGATGCGGCCAGTGGGTGGCGAAAGAAATTTGATTTTAAATTTATCAGTTTTGACACAGTATCAGAATGTGACAGTTGGACAGACAATATAGTGGTCACATGGGGTATTGAAGCTCTTATTATTTTACATACCTTGTACCATGGAACCCCTTCCCGAGATTTCCTGAGGTAGTACAACAGATATGTTGCCGAAACAAAACTTATGACGATGGAGATAACTGTGTTAGGCTAATGAAAAGCAGGTCTTTTTCGTCAATCGTCATTAGTGAGAAATTGATCCGCTTGTGGTGAACTAAGGTGGAAGTGCGGGTGGAACGTGATCCACAGCGACTGCTACGTCCAACTGAGGGGTGGAAAGAACGGCAGAAAGACGTTGGACCGTCAAGCAACGGACCTTTAATACACATGCCTCACAGGTAGGTCACTGTGACGCCTTTAACCTTTTAACGCTCACTGTTGCCATATGGGTACATCTATGAAGCATCCCGTGCCAGACCGGGTTAAGCCGTCATTTGTAATTTTTGACATCCGGGCACTCCTACGCTCAGCCCTGACCGTCAGAGTGCCCGGATGTCAAAAATTACAAATGTCAGCTTAACCCTGTCTGGCACATGTTGCTTTATGGCTGTAGCTATATGGCAACAGTGGGCGTCCAAGGGTTAATACATGTGCCTTACAGTCTCACACAAGTCTAATACATCTGAGTCACAAGTAATGCCTGCCTCGGAGACATGATAGTGTATGTGAGTTGTGTGGTGTGGTACTCATGACACACTGATGAGTTGATTGATGTGTCTCACTGGACTGAAGCTGTTGTCTGGCTCTTCACAGTTTCTTATCACAGACAAAGTCGGACGTTAATCTGATCTTTCTGTTTGTTCATTGGTTGGTTCGTTGGTTATGCAGCCCTCCCTAGGAGGCTGCATTGCATCAAGTGTTGCAACACGTCCGTCTGTCTGTTTGTTCGTCTGTCCCGTGCAGATGGTGCAGTAACTATCATTACAGCCTGTTGACATGCCATGCCACGCCACTTGCACCTAGTCTAGCCAGCAGTTTGTCTCCCTCCATGTTGATCACTGATGTGCTACTTGTACTGATGAGGCTGATCTGTGGCACAGTCACAATAGAATGTCAATACGAAGTCACGCGTGATTTAGACTCTGAGATGTGGTAATTGTACAAAGGTCTTACAAGAAACATACAGAAATCATTCGACTGTCTGTACATTGTGCCACTAGACACTGAAGACATTAGAAGTTGAGCTGTCGTATTAATGCATTGACTTAACGCGCATTAATGCGTTAAAGTATTAATCACAATTTAAACAAGAAGCCAAGCTGCCGCTAGGATAGCCGACCGTACTGCCTCACAACACCTTTGGGGTCACGTGACGTCATCGGTCACGTGACCCATTTGATAGCCCATAGGCCATTTCCTATTGGTGGTCCTTTGGAACCAAGCCTCTATCTCTAACGGTTTCCGAGATATTCAACGTTGAATGTAATGCAATGGGTGACGTGACCTTAGTACGACTTCTAAACAAAGGTCAAGGTCATTCATTTTGGTACCAATCGATTTCTCACATATGACTGCCTATAGGCTGTCAATAGTAACTTTTGCTCTAGGACGCATCGTTTAGCCACAATACATAACGTCACAGACGACAGACAGACGCAACACTGTAGCATAAGCGCAACGGTTAGTACGGTCGGCTAAAAATTAGCCATCAAAAAAATTAAGGCGTTTACAAATTCTACGAAACAGGAGTTGCAATAGTTCAATTAAACTGCGGTTACTTGACCATCAAATAATTTTCAATTAATTATTATGTACCATTTGCAGCTCTACTCTAAAAAAATTTTAGTTGACAAGCTAACTAAATTGTCTGATGGCAAGTTCGACAGTGATAGCAGCTTGTAGATGAGACATGTAGTCGTTCACTGACTTCAACATATAACATAAATAGACCTATCGAATTGCTGCGCCTCTGTAATACATGTATTCTACCCATATTCTTATATGGCGCTGAGACATGGTCTGTGACCGTGATATTATCAAAGAAGATTGACGCATTGGACAGCCGGTGCCTTAGACAGATGCTGAATGTCCATTGGTCAGAATTTGTCATCAATGACTAGATACGCTCTCGTACTGGGCAGCTGTTCTTGTCTGACACTGTCCGCAGCCGCCGGCTGTCCTTCTTTGGACACCTGCATCGCCCCGACCCCTCACAAGACCATTACCGTGCTCTACAAGCCTGCATTATGGGTCCTCCTGATGACTGGAGACGGAGGGTTGGCCGTCCCAGACAATCCTGGCTGCGAACAGTGGAGGCTGACCTGCGACCAATGAACCTCGGACTGGCGATGTCGAAGCGGCGTGCTCACTGCTCAGGTCAGATTGACATGGCGGAAACACATAGCAACGGCTACATTTACGACAAGCTCCTAAAGAAGAAGGATTGCTGCGTCAATTAATGCGTTAGCACACGATTGAAATTATTAATTGCGTGCGTTAAAGCGATTAACAAATTAATCACTTGATAGCTCTAGTTAGAAGCTGTGTTTGTGTGTATTGAACTGTTTGTTGTGTGTGGTCGTGTACAGGGCCGTACCAACATGGCGTCAAGGACTGCTCAACTGAATGCTGTGTTAGATCATTGCTGCTGGGTCGGACCGTGTCCGTTGGACAGTGGTGTTGAGTCAGTTGTTCTCTGGTGAGTCTGGCCTAACGACCAGACCACCCACGTTGCCAGCACATAGGCAGGTGCTACAGACCCCGAGTTACAAGAGCTCTGTTAGTGTCACGCCAAGAACTGGGCTCAAGTTATGAGTCGTGTGTCCATTGTGACTGGACTAATAGACTGGTGTGGACTGTTTTGTTGATAACTGGCAGTAGTGTGATATTGGATCAGTAATTACAGATTTCAGCAACACTCATTCCGTTGTGTGATAACCTTAGCATGTTCATGGCACCTGCAACTCCACAGATTGCTATGGGCCACCAACGAGTTTATAGCAGTCTGTCTACAGAGGGACGAGGCGCATCAAGGCTGTATATGGGTGGGCCAGAATGGAGCGAAATGCATCACTTTGTGCAAAAAAATTGTGTGTCTGTGTTTGCAAAATCACATTGCCAATCAATGGCCGGAAGCCTGGAAGGTAGTGTAATGGTCACTGTGCGTTTTTACCGCGCGACGCACTTTAGTGCAAAGCGTCTGTCTGTCTGTCTGTGACGTTGGTGAATTGTGATCACATAGGTCGGAATTCTTCGAAAATAATTTGACCAGTAGTTAGCCTGGGACGTTCGCTCTTTGCAACCCCAACATGACGGTCTGCTCCAAGGGGAACACCCCTAAATTTGGGCTGAAAGTCACCCACCCCCTGTTGAATTGAGCGTCAGAGACATTCGATCGCAAATTGCGGCCGAATGGTTACAGATAGCGCAACGGTCACAATGGAGAGCCTATAGGAAACTACCATCGCTCTTTCTAATGGTGCCATCGCTGACCCCC
>Ga0056114_1000253_pt1 | contig 16351 bp, 8 predicted proteins | sample WorMetHERISLAND1_FD_77005 | JGI IMG/M metagenome (GOLD analysis project Ga0056114, IMG submission 77005) | Marine gutless worms symbiont microbial communities from Max Planck institute for Marine Microbiology, Germany - Olavius loisae HERON... ...
CCATAATTACGTCATCGATCGCAATGAATATCTAATTTTTACATTGTCAGAATCTGTCAATCCTTGGGTATATTCACTGCAATTTTTGTTTAAATCCACGAATAATTCATGAGATATGAAAGAAAATGTGAGTAGGTGTTTTTTCTGAACACAGTGTAGTTATTAAACCTTTGACGCCCACTGTCGCCATATCCTGTGCCAGACCGGGTTAAGCCGACGAAGCTATCATGTGTATTTTTTGACATCCGGGCACTCTGACGCTCAGGGCTGAGCGCCAGAGTGCCCTGCTGTCAAAAATTACAAATGACGGCTTAACCCGGTCTGGCACCGGATGCTTTATAGCTGTACCCATATGGCAACAGTTGGTGTCCAAGGGTTAAACCTTGACCAACCACTCTCGGCAACATCGGAGCGACCGAAACTGAAATATCGACTCGAAGCATAATGTCAGTATAAAAATTGTTCTACTAAGAACAGTTGTTTTTGTTTCATTGGCTGCCATCTCCCGGAGATGGCTTGCTCAACGATGACGGCATCGATTTTGTAAATGTATCGAACCAAACTCGGCCGCGCGCAGGCACAAAATTAATTGCTTGCTATTACCTACACGCTAGGCCTACATATACTTATTTACAGTTCGGCATCGACACAGCAACATCGGAAGGTATACCGGGTAAGGAGGGGTGTGACGGTTCGGGTCTATTTCGGCTCCTATGCAGGTCGATATCGGGTCGATCGCATCTGTGGTCTGATCTATGTAGTTGTACTAGGACCAACCAGCAAACCAGCGCGTCTGTTTTCACCTGACCAGACCCGTCCCGTCCGTGTAATAAACAATACAGTTCGGGTCGGGTCGGATCAGATATGCCACTATGTTGTTATTTCACAGCATTATTACTGACCAGTCCAGTCCAGCACTAGCAGAGCACAGAGGTGGTGGATAATACAAACCACAGTGTTGCCTACTGGGATTAATATTTTATAGGCCTACAGTAAACACTCAACTAATATTCTTCTAACGTTTTTGGCGGCCGATGCATTTTAGTGCATAGTGCCGCGTTTTGCTAGATCAATATTATTCCCTCTATCTGTCCGTGACAAGTCGGAGCACTGCGAAAACTGTGAGAGATAAAATCATATAGGCCAATGGTTACTATGGGGAGCCTAGGCTACCGGAAGTCATCACCGGGCTACCAAATACCCATCTCCAACCCCATACGACCACCCTATCCCCAAACTGGGGGCTCATACCTCCAGCCAAAACTTGCATCACAAATTGCGGTGAAGCGGTATCTGCGGTGAGCAAAACGGTTGTTTGTACTGAGAGCTTATGGGAATATGCTATTGCCCTACCCAAAAGTACCATCGACCCCTTGGGCACTCAGGACTTTCCCAAAAGGGGGATAGGCATCAGCTGCGTTGTAGGATTTAAAATATAGTCGTGATATTGGAGAAATAATCGATCTTTATCGCACGACAGCATGTGAAGCTATACAGAGCAGGATAGGTTTAATCTACGGCACGGAAAAGGTTGAACATGAACGAAAAAAGCTAAAATTAAAGACCGACTAATTCTAGAAATCTGGGCCGAGTCACAGCAGATAAATCACTGAGTGAATGATTGCTCCGGATTTCGGTGTAATTTGTCTATCGCGCGGTCTTTCCAGGATAATGACAACGAACGTGGAGCTCCAGCCAGGAACAGAGATAGGGTTACACCTGCGAGCGCTGATTGGTCAATTTCCGATGACGTCAGGGACTGACTACGCAATAAGACAGACAAACAGACCTGTGGGTGAGTGAACTGGCGCTGTCATTTAATCAAGAACCGACTGAAAGCGCCCCTTGGCGTTTATCACAATCAGAATGTCGTCATTAGTACGGCGACGTGCGTCAAAAAAATTCCTTCTGTCGAAAGCGAAAGCTGACGTCAAGGATACGACGTCAGGTGACGTCACTAACATGACGTAATGGGTTTCAACGACGTCGCTTCGCAATCTTCACAAGTTCAAAGTCATGAATAATATTAATGGCACTTTTTAACTGCGCCATGTTGTGTTTTTCTTTATGGCATAGCCTACTCAAGTCTTGAGCATGGCAGTATCCACATTCCACAGTGGTGCGCCATACATCTCGATTACTTGCCTTAACTTCAGACCGTCACAACAGCGAAATTTCAATGGTTTATCAGGTCATCATCGATCGCTCTGCGCCAGATGTAACTTGGTCTTCCTGGTGGTCGTCTCCAGTTCTCAGTTGTTTATCATCGTGTCATTGTAGGCCTATCATGCATGACCAGGCCAGAGCAAGAGTTCACCCGGTTCATTCGATGAATGCAGACTAAGCGCCTAGCGGCCGCCAACCCCCAGACCGAGCCTAGCCCGCACACTGTCGCCATTTGTTATTAGGCCTATTTCTTAGCCCGAAATTTGAGAGGGTAGAAGGCTGAGTCGACCTAGGTAGCTGGCTCCACGGCGAGATTGTTTACTCGCCCGCTGACGGTCACCCATCCAAGTACTAACCGAGCCCAACGTAGAGTAACTACGTTGATCGAGACCAACCCCTTACCGCTAAGCTATACAGTGATGTGGTGGTGCTCCTCACACTGCGAACAGCGAGCAGCATACACGAAGAGTGGTAGTCTACGTTCCATCACAGTTTGAGAAAGCGATGGACAACTGAAGACGGGTTTGACGGCTGACCTTATCACTGAAATTTTTGTGACATGACAAGGCTGTGCGTGCAAACAGTGATTAGAATTACGAGAGAATCGAGTTCAAGATCGCCGTCTCGACATACAAAGTCGTCCACGGACTTGCACACGAGTCACCAACTTACCCAGTCGGCGATCGCTAGCTGCGTTCTGTCGGCACCAATCGCCTGGTAGTGCCTATCAGCAGACTATCGACTGTTGGTGACCGAGCTTTTCCGGTCGCCGGCCCGCAGACATGGAATGACCTCCCGGAAGACGTGACATCAGCAGAATCATTGACCACATTTCGTCGTCTCCTCAAGACACGCGTGTTTAGATAGTCTTAACTATACATACTGGATATCAACTGACCTAGCAGTAGTTCCGCTACTTAAGCCGCCTAAATATTGATTTGATTGATTCGACTGCGATTGTACTTCGAATATTAGGCGAAGGAATAGTATTGTAAGATTATCTACCTCCAACAGAAACTGCGTTCATCATATCTTGTACTTGTTTGCTAGCTTCTTGGCAATTCTTTCCAGTGTTTTGAGTTCGTTTGTCAATGTCAGTCGTCATCATTGGTGTCCCACAAACAAGTTTCAATCTGATAAAATTAATTAACACTTCCAGTTCACCTCTATCAGCGTGAACGCCATTTGTATTACCGTGACATATACACTATTACGTCATGGTATGTCCCTTCTACTGCCTTGACGTGCCTTCTTATTGGTTACGACGCTTCTCGACTCGGCAAAAAATTAACAATGTTCATTTTTCGTCGTAGTCGAATATAAGTCGATTCGCAATTCTATTCGACGCTTTGTTGACAGTCACAGTCTGTCACAGTTGACAGGTAACCGTCTGGGGTAAACTGTCCGCTGAGGCCGGCCTCCACTCCTTCTTCCGAACTGTAATAAGTTGGAGTTTAGACTGTCAGCGTTGATGGACTCGGATCTGGCATGGGTAAATGGTAAGAGCGCTGAGCTGATGCTATGCTGACGCTTTCAACTTTTCAAGCGCTCTATAATATCGGGAGCCAGTTACCATTTTGTGCTATCCTATAATCACTGAATGTGTGACTACATCAGTCTGCACGTCCGTCTATCAAAGATGTTAAACGTACAGGCCTATCATACAACTGTCCACCGCCAATTTCACGTGCTTTGAAGCGGGCAGACATAGGCCTATACGCGCCGAGGAAGCCGCACCAGTGTAACGTGCTAGAATAACTACCGCAGTTATTCTGTCACTGTATTCATTCTATCACGTTACACCTGGCGATCATCCGGTTGTCTCGAAACTGATTATTGTCAAGTCCGTGCGATATTGGCACTGTCCGTTTGTCCGTCACACACCGGTATCGTGTCAAAACGGCTAGATATATCGTCGGTTGCCGTGTTATTCTAGTTTTCTCTGAACTAGACGTAATTACGAAATTCCGCCTGTATCGGCGGTTTCAGATGCAGGTAAGGTATTGACGCTTGAGGAGTCAGCTGAGCATCTCGGCGTAATACTCGATTTACGTACCCCGATGGGATAGAAGGCTGAGTTGACCTAAGTGACTTGATTACGTTACGGCCGGAAGTCCAACCCGCGACCGATTGATCGAAAGTCCATGCCATGACCACAGCGCCACGAAAACATCCGTTCTCGCTACGATTAACAGTTACTGAGAACGTTATAAACATTACTCGTCGAGTAGGTTTGCGGCACAGTAGGCGCCAGGACGGGAGGACAGTGGTCAGACTTAACGACTGTCGCAGACGCCTTATTGCTTTTTGGCAGGAGTTCATTTTCAGTGTGACTTAATGAATAGTTCAATGATTTTATTAAGCACTGTCACGATTGTGTGTTAAACATATTAAACGGTGTCGCCACTTTTTAGCAACGTGTACAGCAGGCACTCGTTAGAGTTGTAGCGCAGCAGTCGTCTTTCTCCAATCATATCTACCGAACTTCTTAAACAACGCGTCACTGGCTTCCCGTCGAATGGCGAATCCGATTTAAGCTTGCTTCTTTAGTCTACAAAATTCTTAATACTGGTCACCCGCCATACCTTACCGAGCTCTTACAATATCACAAATCCGCAAGGTCCACGCGTTCATCTGCCAGTCACTTACTTTCTCTTCCGCGCCACAACCTTTCATTTGGTGCTCGCGCTTTCCGTGTCGCTGGCCCAAAATATGCAACTCCATACCTCTTCACATCCGCTAATCCCAAACATACTCTTCCTTCAGACGTCATCTTAAGATGTACTACTGTCTTTCAGCCTATCCTGCCCCTAGCGGCCCCTGTAATGCGCCCTGATTCTCTTCCGAGACTTTGGCGTTAATCTCTTACTTACTTATTATATTTTGTTTATTGCACAGTGCACACCAGAGGCGTCGATTTCCACCCGAATCTTGGGTCCGGACCCGACCACTTTCGAGACTATAGGGTCCATCCCATTAGTGGACCCGACCAAGTTTTGGGAAGGTGTCGGATCGAGACGCCCATTATACGGCAAAGTTTTACGGCTATGGAGACGCCTGCATATTGGACGCAAATGCCGTGTTTCATGCCATAGCTTCACTTGTAAACATTTATCTCGCTTCACCCCGACGGAAATTCGTCACCACCAGCTGCGATTTCCCAACCTAAAATACATGCAAAATTGAAAATGCGTTGGCGGCTACTGGGGGAGCTTACAACGCTCCCCCAGGCTCCCTAGCTGAATTGGAGGGGAGAAAGGGGGATTAGGGAAAGGGATAGGGATGGAGAAAGGGGAGGGAGAAGAGGTAGGGGAAAGGGACGGAAGGGGGAGGAAAGGGATGGAAAGGGAGTGGACCCGACCAAGTTCTTGAGGAAATCGACGCCCCTGTTTCACACAGTGACAAATAAAATACGACTGACTGATTGATAGACCTAGTGGCTGGCTGTCTTCGCGGCAAATACACGCCAGTAAGTAGACGTAACTAAGTAAGTAAATACGACTCCGTTATGACGTCACTGGAGCGGTTGGACCGGAAATAAATTAGCGCATTCGGTGTCTTCAGTAAGTAGCGGAAACGTCAGTTGATACGTAGGAAAGTAGCGGCGGCGGACGACAACGGGTGAGATTACACGATTACACGCTCGGCGAGACTGGATATAAATGGACGTTTTACGTCACGGAACAACACACCGTAATGTGTAACAAGGGAAAAGATTTCGTTGGACAGTGACACACTGCGTTGCGCCTCGATGTTAGTGATAGGCCGGTTTTAAAAACTGATTATAAAACCAACACCGGAATCAACAGTTTTTAGCCGACCGTGCTAACGGTCGCACTTATGCTACACTGTTGCGTCTGTCGTCTATCGTCATCTGTGACGTTATGTAGGCCTATTGTTGCTAAACGGTGCGTCCTAGAGCAAAAGTTACTATTTACAGCCTATAGGAAGTCATATTATGAGAAATCGATTGGTACCAAAATGAATGACGTTGACCTTGTTTAGAGGTCGTATCAAGGTCACGTCAACCATTGCGTTACATTCGACGTTGAATATCTCGGAAACCGTTAGAGATAGAGGCTTGGTTCCAAAGGACCACCAATATATGTAATGTACAGTATTTATAGTATCAATAGGAAATGGCGTATGGGGTATCAAATGGTCACGTGACCGATGACATCACGTGACCCCGAAAGGTCAAACTCGTGACCCCATTATGCTTACAGCGCAATATTTCGAAAACTGCTGGAGATGCTATTTAGCAACAATCGATAAGTTTACTAAATAGTCTACTGTGAGGCAGTACGGTCGGCTGTTTTAGCGACAGCTTGGCTTCTTGTTACGAAAACTCTCCCAAACCGAAATCGCGGTATCCTGGGTTTTTGACGGTTTTGGGGGGATTGATTCGTAAAAATCACTCAAATAGTGACCGAATTTTGGTTTCTCTTACTGTTTTTGCTTCTGCAGTCATTTTGACTGATCTGTCTTCAAAAATTTGTCAGGGGAGGGTGTTCTGTGTCTGTAAAATCCAGTATTGGTCTGCCATGCCTGTCAGTCACTAGGCCGGCGTGAAGCACCGGCATTCGAGCCGTACCAGCGCATAGCGAAACCGAAACCGATACCGAAAGCTCGGTTTTTTTCAAATACCGACTGCAACCGAACATTTTTTTAGAAAGTGGAAGTCATCACATCACTACTTTGCGCGAAGGTGTCTTATCAAATCGCACGGCAATTTGTTACGCGGAGTATTGACGAGTCATTCTACCGAGACTGATGCGTGTTTGCTGTCGTCTATCCGGGCAATACTATAAACAGGCAGAATCACAATTGCAACAGTAAATCGTATAAAGTAACCGAAAAATAATGTGTGTAAAAACGCGCGCATTTCTAAAAAATTCGAATGCTTATAATACTCTGTAAATAAAAAAACATACGCTCAGCCCATTCAAAAAGTCTCTAATACCTTCTGGGTTTTGGCGCGTTATAAATATATACTTACATACTTGCCTTGGTATAATTCTTTCATTGCATGCAGCCTAGTAGATCGCGTTTTTATTGAACAGACACAGTATTCTGTCCGCTTGTAACATCAGCGGGTGACATTTTTGTACTTTTATACAACAGTTAAAAAGTTCGCGTGTGCTGGAATATCGTCGGTAGAAAAGAGTTTGGATCGTACGTGGAAATCAAATATTACTGTACACTTGGCCACAGTTTAGCAATCCAGCAATATTGGCATGGTGCTTTTATTGGGTGGATGGACTGTCGGACTGCATAATGGCTCCGTCAGACAAGTCGGAAACTGGAGTCATTCTTTTCACCGCAATGCGCTCGGAGATTTATTTGACGGCAACATCCCTGACCCTGACGCCCAAAATAATATGGGAATGGAAGACGAGAGAGCAAGTGGGAATTGGAAATTGGCGCTAGAGGAATTGAAAAAAAGGGGCCGAAGGAAGGCAAGAAAAATGGAGAGGGGAAAGACAGACAGGGTAGTGCAGATTGAGTTGAAGGGAAGAATAGGAAAGTGTGCAGGTAGGCCTATTCTCTTTTGTTTGAGAAAGCTATGCAGTGCACGATATTGTCGAGGTTTGCACGATGCCATTTGCCAGTCAGACTTCGAATGAAGTGTCGGAAAAGAGTCCAGGTGTGGACCGACCTTCCCTCGTCACAGACTGACAGGATGCATTATGCAGTCCGCCTGAGCAGCTTATAAAGAGTCCGAGCAGCATCCGTCATCACCATGACAATCAGCTGTTGATGTGGCCGGCGTCTCGTCAATGCTTGCTGTTTGTTGATAATGCAGGACCACTGCTGTATTGCTGAGATCCCGGCCCCACTGTTGTGTAAACTCGTCATTATGGACAGTTGCGTTGAAACAAGAGGCTCGGCTATCGCTGACACACCGCGCTATACAAAGTCTTATAATCCAGCATCATGCATGCCTCAGCGCAGATTGGTGTGGATGACATGTGTCGTTCCATATAGCCATCGAGCCATCTGCACAGGTGTGTTCAAACATTTGGACCAGCGTTTACCGTATTCTCTGTTATAGCCTACTTATGGCCGAACGAACTGAATTTCCCTGGCCCTAAAACTCTAATCTTTCATTGCCAAACTGGGTGCGAAAAATGATACTTTTTATCGCAATTGCCGAATTATTCCCAGTTTTAGCCGACCTTACTAACGGTCGCGCTTGTGCTGTCCTCTGTGTTTCTGTCGTCTGTAATGTATGTATTGTGGCTAAACGGTGCGTCTTACCGAAAAAAATCTTCGAAGAAGCAATTGGGAAATGGACTATGGGGAATCAAACGCCGATAAACAATGACCGATAACGTCACGTAATCCCCGACGCAAGACATTTGTAACCGGCCCGCTGTCTGCGCCTTATACCCTTTACCGGGGCCTTCGCGCGTTATAAATTCGTCACTTACTTACGTGACCCCAATATGTTTAGGGCTCGGTATCTCGAAAACAGCTGGAGATGCTATTTAGCAACAATAGCTAATTACTAGCTAGTCTGCTGTGAGGCAGTACGGTCGGCTATCCTATAGCGACAGCTTGACTTCTTTTTTGTCAGTATTTCATTCCTAGCAAGATGAGTTCAGTCGAGCCGACTGCTGGTTCCATCTCTGTATCCGTTTAGACAGTGTTTGTGTGTCCTGCGTCCATTAGTCCGACAAGACTTAACTGCAATGACAGTCTGGCGGTAATTTGCCACACAGGATCACCTGATCTTACATCAAGTACAGTAGGCTAGTTGCACTTAGTTGCGTGTCGAGTGTAATTGACATTACAGGCTCCAGACTCTCGGAAGTCGTAATTTGCTGCGATGATTATCGTCTCATTTAAAGTACCGCGGTAATGAGCGGTATCACGATATCACAATCCTATCAGCACAGCACATCTCTTCATCCTCTATCACTATAGAGTGCTTTTTAGGGTTCTGGTAAAAACCTTAAGGTAAATACCCAAAGGTACCCTGGGTATTTACCAATTTTAACTTTTGGTCACATTTTTCAGGTAAATACCAGGTAAATACCTACTATGGTAAATAAGCTTACCCAGTAAATACCTTACTGGGTATTTACCGGGTATTTACCTAGGTAAATACTCAGGTAAATACCCGGAGTGTATTTGCTTGAAGGTTTTTACGTTCTTCCTACTCGCAAATCTGCGAAATCTCACGAAATTTTGAGAAAATTCGAACCAAAATGGGTAATAACCCCGTTGGAAAAAGTTAAATACCCCCAAAGGTAAATACCTGGGTAAATACATTTTACGTAACTACCCAGGCTGCTAAAAGGTAAATACCTTTTTACTTTTGGCATTAGGTTTTTACCAGAACCCTAGTGCTTATCATATCATTGAAAATTTCACAATGATACTCTGATAACTGAACAATGTTTATAGAAACCGAACACATTATTGTTCGACCCTCCCTAAGGGCCGCGTTAAGCGTCGCGTTGCACCCCGTCCCCGTCCGTCTGTCCGTCCGTCCAGTGCCTCTGATTTTCTCAAAAATAGGAAAGCCGTAGAAACTCCAATTTGGTGGGAAACATAGCGCTGGACAATAGTAACTTTGTAAGAACATATCTGTAATCTAAAGGTCAAGGTCATTTGGAACGAAAAATATAAAAATCGTTTTAGTGCATATCTTTGTCAAAACTGGATCGATTAACGTCAAACTAAGACCAAAATGATCACCGGCCTATTCTACACATATCGTTGGATGCATTTCACCAGCGGAAATGCTTCGATTTTGTGACATTTGTTTCAACTATCGGGAGGATCGCGTGTCGTAGCGGCCACTTCGCTGTGCATCTACTTGTTTGTATAACTTGATTCGCCAGAATTTCCGGCAGCGTGCATAAAACAAAAACGAATAAAGAAGCAACACAGATAGATGATTAGAGTTTCGTAGCTGCATCTTCTTGCATCTCCGTGTTTAAATTTGTTTTTTTAATGTTTTTGTGTGTTTTATAATGCAATCTTCCTTATTTTCGTCTTGTCTGTCAAGTTCAATTGCTTAAATTTTTAAGGACGATATCGCCGTCTCTTAATAAACTATCTCCAGCTAATAATTATAGCTACATGCAGTGAATAGGAGAAAATAATAACGTTTGTCGGGCTGAATCTCACGCTCGGTCTAGGATAAAATCAGTGGCGTCTTACTGCGTATCGTCGCTCGTCGATATCTCAGTGCAAACCGATGTTCTACTGCAATAAATATACTCAGCGCGGCCAACAGCTAACACTTCTACCTTATACATAGCTTTATATATAGCTCTTGCCGAATGTCCCGTGTATTATTTTAGCACTGACATCCGGTCTATAGTCGGCGTGAATTGCAATTAACCTAGTGATAGTGTTATTTCACTCGCTGTGACGTGTCCTAACATAGCGTTACGCACCCGGCTCACGCAGGCTATACAGGGTGGTTAAAAAAGACTTAACAGGGTGATAAGTGTTCGGCGTATAGAAACGCGCGACGTGCGAAAAGCGACGGACAGGAAATTACATTTTTGTGCGAGAATTTATTGACGCGTGGCCTAATTAGACTGTTTGCGGTAGAGGAGGGGCCAGAAAAGAACGCGTTCGTGGGTTATTCGCCAAACCGAACCAAATAATAGACCTAGGACTGTTTTTGTTCGATTTGCAAACCTGTTAACCCTTTGACGCCCACTGTTGTTATATGGGCACAGCTATAAAGCATCCCGTGCCAGACCGGGTTAAGCCGTCATTTTAATGTTTGACATAGGGCACACTGACGCTCAGCCGTATGGCAACAGTGGGCGTCAAAGGGTTAAGCTGTTATTGAAACTTTCTATTGATTGAAATGTTCTCAAGTCATCTTGATTTCAGGCTGTGGCGTGTGTAAATATTACTCTTTAAGTTTTTTTTATTTATAATTATCAATTTGTTTTTGGCCCTACGTATATGCAGTGACGAATTGGCGTAAAAAGACGAACGCAGTCGGCCGTATGTTGTCATTTGTGATGAAACCTCAACAAGTCATTAACTAAAACGTCTCGATATTACTCGATATCACATATGAACCACTAGTAATTGCAGACATTCGTTAGATTGTCACTAAATTTGCATCTACTGATTATTTTAACCCTTTGACGCCCATATGGATACAGCTATAAAGCATCCTGTGCCAGACCGGGTTATGCAGTCATTTGTAATTTTTGACGTCCAGGCACTCTGACGCTCAGCTGTAAGCGTCAGAGTGCCCGGATGTCAAAAAGTACAAATGACGGCTTAACCCGGTCTGGCACAGGATGCTTTATAGCTGACGGTGCCCATATGGCAACAGTGGGCGTCAAAGGTTCGAGTAAAACGTCTACATCATAGAACCGCTAGTGATTGATACATTCGTTAAATTGTCACTAAATTTACATCTACTGACTATTTTAAAGCGCTTTTTCTCGTGATCGCGTTTGTATTGTATCTGCGAGTGAATGGACTGCCTTCAGCAGTGTCAGTAAGCCGGCCGCTACACGTCGTGTAATACAAGTATAGAAGTAAGTGATGAAACGCCACACGACTGATTAACAGACGACCATCTTTGCTATTCCCAACTAAGTTGGAGGATTATGCGATTGTTTTGGTGGTTTATTTATCCGTTGGTTTGTTTCTTTCTTTCGTCCGTTTGTTTGCATGATAACTCAAAAGTTGTGAGCGGATTGTGATGATACGCTCACGATAAGTTCGCATTGGGATAACTTAGAACCACAATCAACATTGTGTGTATGCTAAGTTCAGATATCACACCACATTATCGAACAGCTTATTATTTAACGTTGTCTTAACTCTCTGTAGCCTATAGCCTATTCTAGCCCTTTGACGCCCAGTGCTGTTGCCATATGGGTACAGCTGTAATGCGTCCTGTGGCAGACCGGGCTAAGCAGTCATTTGTACTTTTTGACACGGCTGAGCGTCAGAGTGCTCAGATGTCAAAAAATTACAAACGACGGCTTAACCCGCGGTCTGGCACAGGACCTTTAGGCCTACAGTACTGTTGTACCCATACGGCAACTGTGGGCGTCAAAGGACTAGCAATCTAGCTACATTGGTCACATATAGCCTAGTTATACAAATCTGTCATAAAGTGTTGTGGGTTTTTCTGTTCTAGTCCAGCCGCGGAATCAGAGAGAGAGAGAGAGAGAGAGAGAGAGACTCGGTGGCAGTTCGATGATGGATCGACGAACTGGTTTAGTTCGATTCGCCAGGTGTCACTACGCGTTGATGCTTATCGCCATCGTCACACCACTCGGACTCTACGTCGGTAAGTTCTCTAGTCTATAGTCTCGACCTTTAATTATTCATCTGATCCATTGCACCACTAATTACCGGTACTGACCGACCGTGGTTCCATTAACTGACTGAAGACCGATCCTGTTTGTGCGTGATGTATCCGAACGTTGCCAACAGTTTAGTTACTCATTTTTAGCCGACGTTTATGCTACAGAGTTGTGTCCGTCTGTTTGTCGGTCATCTGTAACGTGTACATGTATTGTGTATTGTGACTAAACGGTGCGTCCTAGAGCAAAAGTTACTATTTACAGGATACAGGAAGTCGTATAATAGGAATCGATTTGTACCAAAATAAATGACCTTGACATTTGTTTAGAGGTCGTTTGACGGCATGTCAACCATTGCGTCACATTCGCCATTGAATATCTCGGAAACTGTTAGAGATAGAGGTCTGGTTCCAAACGACCACCAATAGAAAATGGCCTATGGGGAATCGAATGGTCACGTGACCAATGACGTCACGTGACTCCGAAAGGTCAAACTCGTGACCCCAATATCTCGAAAACATCTGGAGATGCTATTTAACAACAATCGCTAATTACTAGTTAGTCTGCTCTGAGGCAGCACGGTCGGCTATCCTAGCGACAACTTGGCTTCTTATTGCAAGTTAATGCCATGCGTGCCGAGTATTCCCAAAATACCTAGCTGTAATGTGGTTTACTTATGAAACCAAATTATCATGGAACATCCGCGCCCTTGTAGTGATTGTACGGCGTGTTAGAAATTGTCGGCGTTATTATTATTATTGCGCGTTACAAGTCTATAGTTATTGATTGCAACATTGTGAGAGGGCAACGAAAGGACTTTGCTGACGGTTGTAGATTGTTTTTTTCTCCATATTATTTGCAAACCGGATTCCTGTCTCCATCATCTTCTTCCACCTTCCCGCGACACTTCCGTCGTTTCCAGACTATACGTTCTTCCACATCTCTCCCCCGTCCAATCTCACAAACCAAAGAGTTTCAATCATTCCTAAATTTCGCTCTCAATAATTACAGATGCAACTCAAGTTTTTATTTGTTATTACTGTGCTATTGTTATTGTTGTCACTCTCTTTATTTGCAAGTCTTGCTTCTTATTTTGTATTGCTAATTTGTTATTCAGCTATTCGGCTACTCGGCCGCAAGTGTGGAATAAAACTCAGTTTCTGTTTCTGTGTTCCAGTGACCAAGCAAGTAAGTAAGTCATCCGTACGTTCAACTTGATCTTGACGTTACCACGATCTCCCATAAAGAGGGCTCCATAATAGTAAATAGTAATCGATCTACGGCGCTGAGAGGTCCGTGGATACACAGACGCTGGAATATAACTCATATGCTGTTGATCTCTTGTATCGTATCGTATCGTATCGTACGTATACCACGTTAAGCCTGTGATAATGAACTAAGCTCCAGACGCTACGTACTGGTGTTTAAATCGTCGTTTTAAAATCGTGACGTCCACCCGTGGTCGATATTCGCATTCGGCACGTCCCGGTGAATTCTAATCGGAACGACTGACAGCCGGAATGACAGACAATCCGACGCCCACGTCATTTCAATGTGTCTGTCAGCCGGAGATAATGCGGACACTGAACACTTCGATCCGCTGCTAGTCCGCCATTTCGCTAACCGGTCCACAAAAGTTAACGGTCATGCCCGAATAAGCCCGAGACAGGCGATCCGCAATCGACAAAATGAAAAAAAATAAGTAATTTGAAAAACTGACGGTTGTTTTAAGTTATCAGTGGTTGGAAACCGAAACTATTAACATAATTAACATTACAGTGCACTGTCGGTTTTATTAGCATTGGCCCCACAGTCCACGTTCGCAAATAACGGATCGAAGGAGCTGATTAATCCGTGATAGCGAACACCTCTGCAGTTTTTCTATACATCCATAATCACCCTGTCAGCGTCTGTCAGCCGTCCTGCAGACTCTGCGCTGACGTTTCTAGTGATGCACGCAATAGTGAAATTCACCGTTGCACTTGTATCGCGATGAAACAAGTAAATACGTTTAACGATATCAACGAGATTGTTTTCCATAATATCTCCAACATGACATTCACGGATGCCTATGTTCGGCCAACTTTTTTTCCTATATACTACGGCTGAAAGAGCTTTAGTCTGGCACCATGCAACAAGTTGGACAGGACGGTATTTTTATAAATCTGACATTCCGTGCAGCGACGTATATGGACGTGCCATGAGGATATACTATAGGACAGACAGGCGGATTACGGGCAATATTGCGAACACGTTATAATGAAACGTCATCGTCATTCGATGCAACTTAATGAACCTATTTTCACGGTCTGAGAGACTGAGACTGAGACTAGTATTCGTCCAGTGGAACAATGGACATTGCAAGTGCTGCGGAATGCTGACGCCAGTGTCCTGTACAGCCAATAGGAATTTCCAGAATACCATTATGATACGTTTATTCGTCCAAGACAGAAACACAAGCAACACAGCAGTACAATATACAAGAAATACGAAAAAGAAAGAAAAAACTATAGATAAACGCAACGTCCGAGAAGTGCCTAAACAAACATTTATCATTATTATTTTATTTACATGCAAGTGAATCACAATGATAAAATATAACAAAACTGTAGACTAACTAAAATGATCGAAAGTTATTGTCTAACGATACTAGACGTGCAGTGAAGCAGTGCTGTTCCACGCCGATTTATCAGACACGAGACCGCAATACGAGTGCGCAGAGCAGGCAGGAGAGTACTTTGTTATTAGCGTGCGCAGAGTCGCAGACCAGAGTTGGTGAACTAGCCGAGTCTAGCTAAATATTTGACCTATACAGAAGACATGCTCAAAGCCGAGACATTATTAGTTTACTCGAGAATCGTTCGGTCAACAATGGGGCATCATAATTTCGTATAGCACTCTACGTTAGTCCCGGCCGGCAACAACGACCAAACGCCTTCTAGTTAGTTAGCCTACTTATGACAGTCGCATCTTGACTCAGCTTTTGAGTCCACGTTAAACTCTGCTATCGTATCGTATTGTGCCAATTTTTGTGCCGTAACTTTTAAAAGATTTTGTAAACGACGAAGTATGCCCGCACAAAGGCGACAATCAGGAGAGTGTTGAAGCACATTGACAGCAAACTTGATTAGGCTGAAGCAGATCAGAAGTCGCTGCCTGCGTAATGTTCACTCGACCGGCAAGATAAGATAAGCACCGGCTTCTTTGGCCTTATTACGGCAATCTTGGCTTCTTTAGTTATGTTATCGTTATTCAGTGAACGTGAGAAACAGAATATGCTAAAAGTTAGATTTTTAAAGTAGGCCTATGCATATGTCGAAACGTCGAAGCGAGCGACAGTCAGTATTTGTTGTGAAATTAATAGCGGAATATAAAAATATTAGCAAAATACATTATTTTTATTTTTTTATCCAGTATTTTTTCAGCCGATTCTGGCTTCATTCTGATTGATTTTTATTTGTAACCTTCCGTGACATTTTAAAATTAGTCGGATGTCGTACTTAATGTATCACACTCTGGGCTTCTTTAAAAGCATCATGTTGTCAATTTTATTGATTTTGGGTTCATGATCAATCAATAAATTTAGTCATGTTATCTGTCTAAAAATTGCATTTACTAATTACCACACATGTAGGCATGTAAAGATTTTCTCATGCAGCTATTGTAGTCAAAAATTGCTCGAATCTAAAGCCAAATTCTGTATTGTCTATACCTATACTCAATAATTTACACAGTTCACTTGTAGCAATGCAGGAAATGCACCCACTCTGCCATAGACAGGTCTTCTTTCAGATCTCTTCGAAACCAATACCATAGATTGATCCTCACTTCCAAAAAACAGTACTTCTCCAACCTAGTCTCTTCAGTTTCTGACA
>Ga0056114_1000254_pt1 | contig 16328 bp, 13 predicted proteins | sample WorMetHERISLAND1_FD_77005 | JGI IMG/M metagenome (GOLD analysis project Ga0056114, IMG submission 77005) | Marine gutless worms symbiont microbial communities from Max Planck institute for Marine Microbiology, Germany - Olavius loisae HERON... ...
GATGGCGGCCGCCGCCATCTTGGATAATTTCGAATGGCCATATCTCACAACAGCTCACGATCTACTTATATAGCGCGCATCGCGCGGTCATCTTTGCTATAGCACAGCTTTCTTGTTTAAAAATCATCTCACAATGTCACAGACAGACGAACATACTTAGACGAGCTGACGTGTGATAAAAATCACTATTTAAGACAGTTCATATTTCACTTGAAATATGCATACTGAATATTTCTATTTAACTTACCAGACATTTCAGCACTTCATAAATTATGCACATGTTTACAACAATATAGTTTACTATGATTTAATAACACTGTATAAAAGAACATCTTATAAGCTTACAATCTGATATAAACCTCATTCAGATAAATCTCCAGTAATAAACTTAGCACAGAATCATATTAAATATCACATGTTCTGGCTGAAGGACCACCAACAGTGTGTACAGAGCGCTTTATGTTTTCAGTAACAGCAAAAAATCAAATGGCCATGTGTGGAATAATGATGTGAGACGGTCAAGCAAGCAACCACACCTTTTGGCTGTTGTCCAAGCATGGCATTTCTTCCTGTTCAGCCACATTCCGTGGTTGCCGGATGAAACAGATGCCAAGAAGATCTTAACAGCTTCCCCCCTCGGAGAACTGGAGGAGACCACTAGGATGTCCTTGTACTACATGGATGAATACTATCCAGCAGGTCCTGACATCCAGTAACCTCTCCTTGAATGAAGCAATTGACATGCCTTTGAATCGTACAGTCTGGATACTGATGTCTACATATGGCCCTACACCTTCCTAGTGGTCCACGCCAGAAATGAATGAATGTACGAATGATCAGTAGCAAAAAACATCATTATTATCAAAGACGTATATGTCGCGTGTCTTCCATAACTATTCTCACTTCGTTGCAACTAGGTGCAGTTCTGATGTTCGTGTCGACGACATTTCTCAGTTGCCGATGGACTTGCTGATACATCACTTTCTGGTCTTTTTCGAGGCCGACCATGCCTTCTGACAACTGCAGCATTTGCATCACCATGCTGCTGGACTGGACCCACTACGGGTCTTTTCCGTGGTCGACCACGTTTACGAACAGCAGTATTTGCACCAATTTCATACGCCGTCCCAAGTCTGTCAGTTGGTCCAGTGTCTTTGCCACTGTAATGCTGCTTCTGATCATCAGGATCATGTGGCACGTCTACGGGTATTTTACGTGGTCGACCACGTCTTCTAGCAGCGCTCACAGGTGCACGACTGAGCAGTCTTTTCACAAGTCGACCACGCCTCTTAGCAACAGCAATCTTCAAGCTGTCTTCCACAGAGACACAGTTTCTCATCAACAGTTTACTTTTATCAGTCACCGATGCACCATCAAGGTGTACTTTTCTAGGTCGTCCACGTTTCCGCACAACTACGGCATCTGTGTTAGCAGAATATCCAACCACATGATGTGTTCCCGCTGTATTACCAGTACAGAATTCATCCTGCTGCTGGACACATTTTCTGATCATCGATGTATTGACGTTATTCAACAACGATCCATCTGAAAGTATTTTACGAGGTCGACCACGTCTTCTAGCAGCGCTCACAGGTGCACGACAGAGCAGTCTTTTCACAAGTCGACCGCGCCTCTTGGCAACAGCAATCTTCACGCTGTCTCCCACGGAGACACAGTTTCTCATCAACAGTTTACTTTTATCACTCGCAGATGCACCATCCAGATGTACTTTTCTAGGTCGTCCACGTTTCCGCACAATTATGGCATCTGTGTTAGCAGAATTTTCAACCACATGTGTTCCCACTGTATTACCAGTACAACATTCATCCTCCTCCTGCTGGCCACATTTGCTCATCATCAATGTATTGTCATTATACAACAACGATCCATCTGAAAGTATTTTACGAGGTCGGCCACGTTTTCGGACAAGCGCAGTGCCTGTACTATTAGAAGTTCCAGTAGCAGACAACTCGGCAATGACTTCATCTCGTGGCATAACTGTCTCTGATGACACAGGTGACTGTGCACTTCCATCATCTTGAACACAACCAGGCGATACATCACTGAGCTTCTTCCATTTCTGTTCAAAGCAGAATCCCTTCACTATCAAGTGCCGACGTTGATGTACTGACAATGGACGTACGTGCATTTTCTTGACCGACAGCTGAACTAGGCACACTCCATTTGAAGCCTTGTAATCAGATGGTTGTTTTGTGGGAGGCACCGAGATCATATCAGCGAGTCCATCTTGGTTACAATCAGGCGACTGGAGGTCCACAGTTGTATGAGTCTCGCAAGTGTCACTGGAAGGCTCACTCATCCCTGCCAATTTACCATTATTTCCTGCAACATCAATAAAATTTAGATTTCATCAGACATACACTGACTTAACAATGTTAAGGTCCAATGTTGTTCCCTGAATTGACTATAAGTTACAACCCGTCTTAGAAATGTTAAACCCCAATATGCTTGTCTTAGTTTATCAAGGTTTAAAGAAATAATTTCCAAAGTATTTTCTTCACCTATTGACAATAAGAGTATGCATCCATTACAAAGAATGTCTACAACTCTACTGCGCTGAGAGAGAAACTGCATACAACAATAAACATTTGCAACAGCAATCTAGGCAGTAAATGAATAGTTCATTTAACAAGATAGTCAGAACATTAGCCCTTTGACGCCCACTGCTGTGCGCCAGAGTGCCCGGATATCAAAAATTACAAATGACGTCTTAACCAGTTCTGACAAAGGATTCTTTATAGCTGTACCCATGTGGCAACAGTGGGCGTCAAAAGGTTAAGACATACATGAATAACTGAACAGATGCAGCTTCACATACAGACTGCTGCTATTCTGTACAAGAAACGTTAAATGTATCGGTGGCGTCACTCGCAGGAACAGCCTACCTGACAATTCTGTTTCAGCAACCTTCAGTGATGCTGTTGCATTCGGGAGATGAACGTTTCTTGAGCGTTTCTCTGTCTTCTGCTGACGACGCATTTTAGCTTTCAACGTCCTTTCCTCGGCATCTGCCGCCGCCGGAGTCTGCAACATTTCATACATACAGTATATCGACACGCTAGTATTATATGACCACACAAGCCGATGGCATAACTATAAGCATATGTACCAATTTCAAAGTACAAAGAATAGTGAAGCCACAATACACCTATAATTTGGTTCTCACATGTGATATTATTGCTAATGTTTAACAGTTATCTAGTCGCTGTGGAATTATCGAAGCTGCTACATCAACTTCAAAATAGTTTATTTACATCAAAGCACATGAGACACTTGTCATCCCACATTGTGAAGTAATTATACAAATGAATTAGTCTTTCACCTTTGATTTTAAAATAAAACATTTCACTTAGCAGCATGTTTATTATTATAATTCTTAAAATCCTCCATAACTGACTTCAATGTCACATAACCCAGTAGGTTGAAAATTAGTTCCAAACCCGAATGATAACATGTGACACCAATATTGCTCAAATATCCTCATTAGCATAACAAAATCAAAAGGCTTATATACACCCCAGTATTGGGGTATAATCCTCAAAACGTGACTGATTCTTCTTCTTTTGTGAAAATTCATGCACACTTATTTAGAAATCCTGCTGACAGTTACATGAATTCTCAATTGCCTCTTCAACCCACTTCCAGCCATAAAAAATATGCTCATCCAGCAATATTCTATACCATAACATCATTGTCAATAAATTAGCATAAAAATAACAGTTTTAAACCTTTGGACGAACTCCAAGATATCGGCTGCAAATGGTCGAGTTACAGAGGCAACGAACTTTCTCGCCACCAAAGCAATCCATCTGATAATTGAACGTCAGCTCAGACCCTAAACAACACAAAAAATGTAACATCTATTACAGTATTTTACACATAGAAATATAGTCCATGACTGAAAATGTCAGAATCACAGCCGTCTCTATGGGCCCAGGTTTGAGCCGGGGACTGATACTTCACCTAGATTTTTTACAAATATATTCTGAGACTAATTTCTCGGGCCAACACAAAGGGTTCACTAGTGTCCTCATTATTATCTGTAACTGGAGGTTATTGCCATGAATACGGTCACTCAGTATAGTCTTTGCAGTGGTAATTTAATAACAGGGAGGGGCATGTTGACTGAGAGTGACTGATCTGCCTGGCATGACCTTCTGCTTAGAGAGTCGCCATGTCTTGGGCTAGGCTGCTATATTTAGCCAAGTATGGAACAATACACTTGGAGAAACAATGGTGTTGGCCACGCAGAATAAATACTGTACATAGAACAAGGACTTTCAGTAGTCTTATGGGAGGTCTTTCCGTTGGTCCCTAGTACACTGCCTTGCCCTGAGGACCAACAGTCTTGGTAACAGAGAGCCACAGGCTTCATCGGGAGGCAATTACTTGAGGACAGCTCTACTAGCGACTCAGAGTGTGTGCCTGCTATGTGCGACCATGACTCTAGCCACATCACAAACTGAGTAGACTTGGCTTGAAAATCACTACAGTAACACAAGACAGGGGTAACTCTTCCCTAATGGGACAGGCACCTAGTGGCCTGTGTGCACACATCTAAGGACATTACTTCCTTTTCTGTGTAACAACCATTAAACCACAAACACAGCAAACTGTTGATAGTGACGCAGATGTGCCAAATTGTCACATAACGCTGTAGGCCTAATTATTAGTATTAGATTGCTCACATTTGCATCATCAATTCGACAGAAGTCGCCACATGATTTAATTATTTTGTGGTTTAATGTTAATTTGACTGTTGAGTGACATACTGCAAGCTGAAAGTTCATTTATTTATGTATTTTAGTGGTCAAGCCTTTACTATACATCTCTATTTGCATTAACATGGCAAGAATTATGTCCACTTAATGACAACACAGAGAGGTGCAAAAAAAGTCAAAAATATGTGCACGTAATATAACACATATACAGTATGTTCCACTTTTACTGTACAGCCGTGTAGTGTTTGAATTGTGTTACCAGCGGGAATGTGCTTAGAAGCGAACAAGCCAATGCGCAAGTCTCCGTTCACCGTCCATTTCTGCGTCTCACAGTTTGGATCACAGCTGTTGTTCATGAACCGCGACAAGTTGCCCTTCGGCCCAGCGTCAATAATCCTCAACAAACACAGTTACATCCACTGCAATAACAAGCTCATTCATTCTTTCAATAGCAAGTGTTCAATGCCAATCACGCAACAACCTATGTTTGCAGTGCAATGACTATGCCACAATGGCAGCAGCGATGTAAAAGAACATGTCAAGTCTGCTACATAAATACGAAAGATCTCTCACACCCAGTTTTGCCAAACCGAATACATGTCTCTATCTGGTGCCACAAACATGGCATGCAGTGCTTCGAAGCCAACGTATTAATAAATGCTACAACTTCTACTTCCAACTTCAACAACTGAAATGTCTTCAGAGATCACGTACTGATGCATCAGCATCAAAGAAATTATCAACTCACTCATTATATGACATATGATAGGAACACTTGGAGTAACAATCCAACTAGTTATATACAAAAAAATACCTACAAAAATTACGAAAAAAAAGTGCAGCAAGTTGTTCAGCAGTAACAGTGTCGGACATGCTGTAAATGTAATTCAATAACTCATGTCATCAGAAGATTTGTAAACTGTAAATATACCAGTCATTTGAGTTTCGACTAAGGTACAGGAATGGAAAGTATGCTTATGTTTGGAGACAAAGACCCTCCAAATATGACGTACAACAAACCAATTATAGCACCTGTTTGACAACAAGCTCAGTCTAATCAGACTTTTCAAAATAATTCTCTCTTGAGAATTTAAAAAATTTAACATGCGTTCACAACTTTCACGTAATTTTCATACAATGTGTCCAACAAAAATGCAATTAGCATCACCTAAATTTAAGTAATTCTGTCTCAAATCAAAAAGCAAAAAACAAAAAATGCTCCAATACCCCAGCTTTGGAGGATAATCCACAAAATCTATTGCTCCCAGGTGATGCATCCAGAAATTTTATAAAAAAAATCCATCAACCGATCCACAAAATCTACATACAAACAAGAAAGCCGTGCTGTCCCAAGGAAACTGCTTGATGCCGCAGCTGTTCTTTTCGGTTTTAACTGCCATGTTGTTTCATTTTCTCTCCAGTTCCTATAAAAAGGTACCACGTCCATTTTTTGACCCCCCATAGGTATGTAGTATTTCTGGTTATGTAGGCCTACATGTTGTTCGAAATGCATCAAAAATGGCCGCAGTGCTGCTTCCGGTTTCCGAGAGAAAGCTGATTCTATGACTGCTTTTAAACCTAACGCCGAGTTTAACGCTGCCGTTAACGCTACGATAATATATGTTACAATGTTCAGCTGTCGTTGTATTCATCGACTAGCAAACGCCGCTCTACACATCTACTGTTCCAACACAAACCTCACAGCCAACAGCTGTTGGCTAAACAGCCATAAAGTGGTGGCCTGGCTTAGTGGTAGCATGTTGGTCTCGATCAATGAAGTTACTCTACGCCGGGCACGGTTAGTACTTGGATGGGTGACCGTCTTCGGGCGGGTACGTCATCTGGGTGTCTAGCCAGCTACCGAGGTCGACTCAGCCTTCCACCTTCTGCGGGACAGTAAAATGAGTATCAGCTTTCGGGCTGAGTAATAATAACTGGGATGGTGAGTGCAGGTCAGCTGCAGCCTAAAGGCGGGCTTATAGCCCAAGCCGATCGGCTTGGTCCAGAGGTTGGCGGCCACCTGGCGCTGTGGGCTGCATTCATCTCCCCGCACCCTTGTAACGACAGTTGTGAGTAGGGTCGTGTTACGGCGCGTTAGAAATTGTCGGAGTTATTATTATTATTATTATTATTATTAAAGTACACTGTATACTTTAGCACATTAATTTTACTGAATTCTTCAAAACACCTTATTATAAACAAACATGACGTCAAAGTATAATAACATGTCACAATAAATAAGTAAACGTAAACTGCGGCGACTATGCAAACGGAGAGCATAATAACCCTTCAAAGTCATCCAAGATCGTTGATGTTGGCACGATCGAAAGCACGTTTAGGACTTCCTATTCGTCCTCATTAGTAACAAAAGTAACCTTTGTCCTATCTTGCCACGTTTCAGAGATAGTGTTTGTACGCCAAAACTCACTTTTTTCTGCACCCCCACCCCCATTCGGACAAAAATTTCGGGGTGTTCCCCTTGGAGTAGACCCCTCATGTTGGGATCTGCGGAGATCAAACATCCCAGCTAACTAACCGTGAAATTATTTTCGAAGAATTCCAACCTATGTGATCACAATCCATCAACGTCACAGACAGACGGACAGACGACTTATGCGATCCCAAGACCGCACTTTGCACTGTAGTGCATCGCGTGGTAAAAAAGAAAGAAAACAAATTCACTGCACTGCACCTCGGAACTCCTAATTTAACAACATGCCAAACACACATATAGAATGTTGCTCATGCAGTCAGTTACCGGCTGCCGTCCAGCGTCATCATATAAAAGTTGCTTATGTTGTTGCGATACGCTTCAGTCAATCTGCGCTGTGCTTCGTGCTCATCGATCAGATCACCGACGTATTCCGCGATGAACTGGCCCTGACCATCACCACCAACACACACGGTTTCACACAAATTAAACAGAACCATTATCGTAACAGAACGTTTTTGGACAGTGACTAAAAAAAATTCCAGCATATAACTGAACTCATGCATCATCGATGTGACCACTTCGCCAAGCAGGCAGTGGATGCAGACCAGCTGGTCCTCTCCTGCCATCGTTTGCAATGATCAAATGAAAAAGGAAGCACACACTGTCAGCAAAACCTGGACCAACAGAAGAGCTCACTGCTCAGGCCACATGATAATCCAGTCATGCACGATCCAACCAGCTACCTGTAGAATTAGGCATCAGTTGACTTAAATTACATAACATTTCCAACACTGGTTAAGTACTAACAAATGCTTTATTTTTGAGTAACAACTAATACTCTAAATACACTACTAAAGCTGTGTGGCAGGACAGTACCGTACCACTCAGATAAGTCGGATGACAAGATTAAACAGAATCATTGACAGTCAAGTCTCCATTTTGTACTGCTTTTATGAAACAGAACACGCTCTTAATAGGCAAAGCTACATTCAAAACATAAAACTGTTGCACGAAAAGTTTTCAAAAAAATTAAGAAACGAAAGGAAAGTTTCCAGTTATTTTGCCAGATATGATAATCCATAAGTACTTTTCTACATCGTCTACATTCCTGCACAAATACAGAATTTGTATTAACCCTTTGATGCCCACTGTTGCCATATGGGTAGTGGTACAGCTACAAAGCATTCTGTGCCAGGCGGGTTAAGTCGTCATTTGTAATTTTTGACATCCGACACTCTAACGCTCAACCCTGAGCGTCATAGAGCCCAGATGTCAAAAATTACAAATGATGGCTTAACCCGCCTGGCACAGAATACTTTGTAGCTGTACCTATATGGATGGCAACAGTGGGCGTCAAAGGGTTAACAGAATTTCCAACCAGACAATGTGCTCCAGCTATATTAAAACTATAGCATTCATCCTGCTGGCCACATTCTCTCGTCGAAAAATGTTAATGATGCTCTTCAGAAAGCTTCAGTTACAACATACAAGGCAACACAACTGAGTAGCTAACCTTGTTAACGTCGACAAGTGTCCGAAGGCCCCATCCACGGCATCCAGTATTGAACGGTTTCATCGACGGACTCGGTCTCTGTTGAAAGACTTGGTTCATGCATCTGTCAGCCGCACGGCAGACGAGAGGATGACACTCGTACATCATTGATCGGTTGATACATCCTGACTCCAGACCACATGGCTCACTATCGTCGGCCTTGCAGTTACACTGTGGGATTTCTTCCATTGGAACACGACGAATCTCAACGCTGCCAATCGGTATATTCACCTATACACGAAGACACAACATGTTCCCACATTCAAACTAAAATCATTTGGATTACGTTGAAGCACAGCTATCAGCGACCAACTGGTCAGAGAGTGATGCAAGTTTGATTACACAGTTTCTCTAGAAAAGCACAACTTTTACTTTTATCTGTAGGTTATGTCTGCTTATCATTCATGAAACACATATTCTCATTACTATCACGGAGATAAAAGGAAGCAAAAATGCAATAATTTAATGAGGATCATGTGAGTCAACCAACACCCCATTGTGAGTAATTTTTATCCTTATACTAGTACTGTTCAAAATCTGCTTAATTAATCTGGAATGCATAGCTTCAATCATTTTATATATATTTAAAAATTACCAAAATAACAATAGGATCATTGGAGTGAGACAGCTTACTAGAGTATATATTGTTTCCTACTATCATTCACAGTAACTATGGCACTATCTTGTATCATTATGAGCTACAGCAACACATTCATTAAAAATCACAATTTCTCTTATCTAAAGTTCAGTATTTCAAATCCCTATTAAGGGTATTATCACCCAAATTTTGCAAGTTCATCCAATATGGGAAAACCAAGATAATTGGGCTAAGTCGTGAAAATGTCTGATGATATGTTTGTTTAAGCATTCTGACAAGATACATGATACACGTTGACATGTGTGAATTAGATGATGGACATCCTGGGACAGCATAATCCGTGCATAAGCAATGGATGGCTGAAATAAACAATGAATACACAGCATACAACACAGAGTCAAAGCAATCGTTCATGCCTTGACATGCTTGTATGGTGGCGGCTTTTTGTCGTCTTGCGGCTCATCAAAGCACTTTGTACGAGATGACAACCACTGTCTGTAAGCAACTGTAGCCTGCTCAACAGCTGGCAAAAACACACACTGATGTACACTACTGGAAATTAAGAAAGATAGTTATGTGAAACTAGCCAAGGAAACCAGCATTCCTTGGGACACGATCAAGTATTAGAAGTTACACATATGCAGTGAAGTGTCTGGAAAACTGCACACACAGACACACAAAACATACTGTAATCCACTGTCATAACAGTCACTTCAACAACAGGTTGTTGTGCTAAATTTAGTAGCTTCAAGTCAAACAAGAACATACATCACAGACAAACAAAGAACTGCACAGAGTATCAAATTTATGAAGAAGATTCAGTAGAAAATAACTAAACTGACAACATAATCATAAAATAAACACAAAAATTCTACATCATCAGTGAAACAGAGCAGCATTCAACAACAAATAACACGACATAACACAGTTCATTTAATATTTCACCAGCTAGTCGACAATTTTATCCTTCTGTTCACACTGATTTCATAATAGCATCGTTAGAAGAAAGACAAAAATACAAGTACAGTACAAAAAATCTGCCATCAATTTAACACATTCAATGCTGGTATAATTACTACCTTTAATGTTGCTTCCGGGGCGTAATGAGACTTTTGTTAATTGCGCTATATAAATACCCTTACTTATGTACTTACTCCGAGTCATATAACTTTCTGCTGTCTCAGGCAACTGGCTACAGCAAGGCCAATTATTGGCCATGTTGACACACAGCAGGCATTGCAGAAAGAAATGTACTGGATGCATTAATGGGTCACTGGAATTTAAAGTATTAATTGAAAAATATACCTGTAACATTCATGCATTATGAGAAAGTGACTAACATTCTGATAAATAATGCACCAACAAGAGCAACAAAAATACTACACTCAGTACACTGTAAAAACATCACTATTACACTTTTGAAGTACTTACACTTTGGAACAAATAATCATCTGCTGCATTTAACTACCTTAGAGTCAAGATGACAACCACCTACCTGTCACATACAATTCTCGATGACTTCTGCAATTTCGATAACTGTTGCACTTCCTACATCCTCTGTAATCTGGATAAGCAGATTCCCAGCTTAGTTTATCAGCTTCACAGAAAGGAAAAACCCTGCAAAAATTACAGGATTAATCAGTTACAAAACCATATGACATTCTCAGCCTAGCCAATAGCAACACTGTAAATTCACTCACAAATAAAATAATAACTGTACATTATTTAAACTACTGGTATTCTAAAAATACAAAAATAGAATAAAATTCCCATAACTTTTATTTCAAAATTAAAATTTTACACAGTTATTAGTGCATTTTACAGAAAATGCATGGCTTTGATAAAATATTGTACAAAAAAACTTCGTAATACAAATAAATAATAATTGATTGTTATGTGCCAGAATATCAATATTGGAAGCCTATGAAGCTATGGACTGCATCTGACAATGATATTCCAGAGCCTCTTCTTTCGAAACAGTCTTCTTGTATGAAATGAAGCTACTACCTCCCATGATGTGAGCCGTACAACAGACCATTGCCAAACAGTCGAACAGTAAACTCCATATCTACACCTGACCACGTGTCCTTTACACCCGACTCAGACAGTAATGAGACACTACAGACCTCTGCTGGCCACCACCTGTACAGCACAGTCACATTCAATACTATTTAAATTGTCTCAGAAATACAATTAAGTAATGCAAATATTGTTGACTACTAGAGTTGTTAAGACCGCTCATGTTTTATAACCGGTTAACAATAGAAAAAGACCAGTTAACCATTACTTACTTCCTTACTCACTTGCGTGGTGCTATATGATTCATGTGATGGTCTCAGCTACCATACGCATCAGCGGTCAAGTGGATTAGTGATGCCTCTCCCGTCATCTACAGACCATACTGTAGCACTTCCATTGTGATTGGTGACCAGACTTCAGTCACAATGACCTGGCATGGGGAAGCAAGAGCGAGCCGCAGTGGTAGGCAGGTTGGCTTACCTGGTGACTGACTGTCAGGTACACTGGTGTCATCTGGTGGATCGTCAGTCTAGGGAGGGATGTCAATTCTGGAGAAATTTTTGTCAGTTAGAGAATTTCATTTACAGGAACTCAATCGAATCTCAATACAGCCTGCAGTTCTCACATGTAGTGATCACTGTTGTACACTGTGTCCCATAAAAAACCTGCTGCCACGACCGCACAATGCTAGATGTGTGGGTGACTGGTCACTAGTTACACGTAAATGGCCTGGCAATAGCAAGTATTAAACGGTTAACCAGTCCGACTCTTTGGGACCGGTAAACCAGTTAGCAGGTTAATGAGCAAGTAGTTTCTTAATGGCACATCAACACAATCATGCTCTACAGTGTCAGTTAGCCAGTTAACAATCGTACTGACTACAGTATATGCTGTTCTAAAATTCAACTCATATAAATGATATGCACTAATCAGTACATTAACTCACCGATATAAGCCAAACTTGGCCCAGACTATTTCACCGTACACTGACTTCCGGCCAATACAGCAGTTTGGGCATCGCCACGTGGCGTTGTTAATCTTGGACGACTTCACACAGTCAAGATGGTAAGCAGCAGGACACTCAGAGCATTGGAGCAAAGATCCTTCGCCTACACACGTTTCACCAGCTCTGTACCAACTGAACTGATGACGAATCAACTTATTACTGAACATCACCAGTTGTGACTGAGTTCTTCTTTAACAGTATGAAAGCAACATCCCAACCTGTGTCAATGTCTGTCTACAAGAGTTGATAATAGCAGCTGCAAAACTAGCCATCTATGTCTTCAGCTGGGTGATGAAGCAAATGACTGTACTTGGCAAGTACTTAGTAGCCTTTTGGTTGTAGTTTGACCAACAAAATACTGCAGACTAACAACGTTGTTGCAAAACAAAGTTTCATAACAACTCATGCATCGCTGCACAAGTATATAAAATATGGCAACAATTGGGCAGACCATCTTTACCTTATGTTATCTTCCAAGTGGCAATGCTGAGGTAGTTTCAGTTGATGACCCAATGTACTACCCCGATGTAAATGTTTATAACTTACTTGAAACTCTTACAGGCTCTTACAAACAGTAAAAGATGATCGCACAATACGTAGTTCTTCAGGCAGCATAGGCTGGATAAAGCCTGGCTGAACCATGTTGTATGAAAAGTAACAAAAAACAACACAGACTCCAACACGGCATTACGAAACTGTTAGAACAGAAGCTAACACCACAACTACAGACCACATTCATGATAACATCACTATTTACAGTGTACAGATAGTTACTAATAACAAATTAACTATTACTCACTTCTGTTTAACTAGCAAGGTTTTCTGTTATCAAACCAAGGCTCAACAACACTGAACATTCTGCAATAGGAATGACTGGCCTGGAACAGCTAGGAACACTTTACAATATCCATTGTAGTTATTACTGTCTTGAATTTCTACTTTTTATTATCACGGCTTGGCTACATAGATGCAGGGGCTCATCATCAAATCATTCAACAAGCTTTAATGAAATTAACATATTATTCCAACTACTGACCTACTGCTATCAGGATAATTAGAAAACCTATTCAGCAGGAAAGTTAACATGCAATGTTCACAAAACATGACAGATTATGACAAAATTAACTGCTTCGGATGAGATCAAATACCTCGAGAACAGACTAGACACCAGGACACGTTAATGTGTCCGCTTTGCCACTTTTTGTGTCTCGTGCAAATTATGTGTATTCCACCAAGAAATACAACCCCAGCACAAGCACACTGGTCAGCATGGTATGCCACTGGACATCGGACACACTGAAGCAAAACTCCTGTATTAAAATACCAGAATCAACAGTTTGTTATTGACACATTTCAATCTGGTTAAGTGAAAAGTAGTTTGAACTCAACAGTGAAAACAGCACTTTAAATGCCCCGAAAACTATGTCTGTTATTAACTTAACACAATTACACAAACTAAGTTGTTCAACAGTGCTAATAATGACCATTAGATACAATGAATGTCATAGCTAGCATTGTTAATTATTGTCACATTAATATATATTTCAATAGACTGTCACAGACACACAATAACAAATATATGCTGAAACATCAGCCAGTCTTCTCAATCTGTTTAACAAAAATCCCGACAACTTTATTATAAGATCTGTAACTTCAGACAAGGCCTGGTTTCATCACTTCAATCCTGAAAGTGCATATCTGTTGGAGGGGACTATGATGAAAGTAACAAAACAACACGTGCATATTCTGTTGCTGACTGTGTCAGGCCATGAACTTTTTGAACGCCCCTCGTACATAAGACAAAACAAGCTTTTACAACACATGAACTACTGCATGCAGTCTCAGTTTTGTACATTACAAGGAGCAATCTCTGTTACTATGTCTGCCCAATTATGCAAGTGCAGTATTCTTTTCTCTGTTCTTGATCATTGCTGACTTTTGGCTTTTCTTTGACTGTCTTAGTTCTACTGCACATTAAGCTAGTCTCACACAAATGAAGCCATGGAATTCCTGCAGTAATGGATGGATGGATGGTTACGGTTTAACAACATTTTAAGCATGCAAGTAGCGGCTATATCATGCCTTAAGGAACTTTAAAGTTTATTAGTAAGGCCAATGGCATGTATAAAAGAGATCATGCATTTAGGATGAGTGTTATGGAAGAGATCTTTCAGATTATAAGCTGTATAGAAGTTTTGGCAAATGATATCAAAGTTGATACAGCTGATTGGTATATGTTCTACAGTTAACGAGGTAACCTGTCTGTTGTCCACTGAAAAATTGTAAAACCAATGAAGGAAACTTCCCTCTATTATAGTAAACCAAAACTTCTGAAATCATGACAATGATCGTTGAAATTATGGAAGGCACAAACAAACGAAGTCCGCCATACAGTGAGTGAACAGATAACAGATCACAGAATAGGTCGACAAGCATTGAGTCACGCCACACTTGGACAGCAGAACACTGGATGCATCAGACACCAACAGGCACTGAGACCACGGTTTCTGGTGACGATGATGATCAAATAATTTCTGACAATGTACACAAAATTGGGAATAAAACTAAACCTTGTGGCGTTCTTGTTGAGGACTTCATTGGCATTCTTGTCATACATGTAGCACAGCTGTGTCGAGAGCAGACAATTCTAGTCAGATCTTTACTTTTATTAACAGCTGAACGACTCAGGCATTCAGCATGGTAATAACGGCCACATGATGGCACGGAACACAACAGCGTATCGTCACTTTTCTTCTTACATTCAAAACACCTGTGAATGCCTATTACACCACAACAGGACCACATTAAACACTGTGCAAATTAATCACTATGAAATGCCGTGTACAATTAACCGTTGTCCAATTAATAGCAATGAAACACAAACAGAAAAACTCAATCACAAATGAAGGGTGACCAGCAAAACATAACACGGCATAAATTTCACCTGTGTAGCACTCTTCACAGAGGTATGATCCATCGTGCGATGAGTGACCAGTACAGCCAATATGATACATGCCAAGGCATGGGCCACTACACTGCACGATGCCATCGCCCGACTGCTCACATATTTGACACAGCAACACTTCCTCATCATGTCGCAGCGACAACGGCGACTCTATAGAGCTGGGATTACAACCTTGACTCTTAGTAGGCATTGCAGCTCATTTAGTCCGTCATCCACATGTGTATTTCTGCAATTAAGTGCAAAATCATCATCGGTATCACCGTATGAATTTTACTACAACAAGAAAAAAGCATTCAGTTAACACAAAACATCAACAAGAAGCTATGTTGTCGCTAGGATAGCCAACGTATTGCCTCACAGCAGACTCTAGTAATTAGCGATTGTCGCTAGATTGGATTGAGTAGTGTTTTATGTCCCCGCCAACACAGTATAGGTTATATGGGAGACAGTTTTTACAGGTCAAAAGACCCAATCAACAGTATCAAAGTACTGAAGGTAGATATAGTACACAGAAAAATGAAACATACAATAATGAGACATAAACACAAAACACAGCAAGTCCCCTAGTCTACGCTAATATGGAGTGACTAGGGGACGGCTCCCACAGAGGGCAGGGTCGCTAGGCCTGAACGGCGGTGGGGCTGCCACCGCGGTACCCCCGCGATTGTCGCTAAATAGCATATTGTGCACCCATGAAACTGTAGTCACCTCGAAATGTTCCGTGGTGACTGCCATTTCATCACACCTCTATTACGTTAACATCGCATTGATTTTGGCCGCAGAAGAATACAACACGAAAGGCAGAGGCACAAGATCTACCGTCAGAAGGAGTCTACCTACTGGAATTTGCGTCTGTCCGCCGACTCGTCGTCGTCGCAGAAGCTATGGTGTTCTCTGAGCTCGCTGTTGGGGTCAAGTCGGACTAAACAGATGTCGAAGGCTGTGCCCACTGCTCAGCAACTGCTGGACTTCTTTAATGCTAAAGTCAACGCAGTCCGTCAGTCAACCGGAA
>Ga0056114_1000255_pt1 | contig 16316 bp, 12 predicted proteins | sample WorMetHERISLAND1_FD_77005 | JGI IMG/M metagenome (GOLD analysis project Ga0056114, IMG submission 77005) | Marine gutless worms symbiont microbial communities from Max Planck institute for Marine Microbiology, Germany - Olavius loisae HERON... ...
AAGAGCGATGGTGGTTTCCTATAGGCTCTCCATTGTGACCGTTGCGCTATATGTAACCATTCGGCCGCAATTTGCAATCGAATGTCTCCAACACTCAAATCAAAAGGGGGTGGGTCACTTTGGGCCCAAATTTAGGGGTTCCCCTTGGAGCAGTACCGTCATGTTGCGGTTGCACAGAGCGAACGTCCCAGGCTAACTAATGGTGAAATTATTTTCGAAGAATTCCAACCTATGTGATCACAATTCACCAACGTCACAGACAGACGGACGGACGGACGGACAGACGACATGCGATCGCAATGCCGCGCTTTGCACTAAAGTGCATCACGCGCTAATAAAATCAAGCCTCAAAGAAAGGGATGTTGCAACAATTTCACTATTGTCTATATGAAGTTTAATATATCAACACTTTAGTTGTCCACAACACGAGCATGCATGAGTTTCAACTGTGATCTGGCACTGGCTTCACAGCGAACTGTACTAGATGCAGGATTTTGAGCGCAAACAGTCAGAAAAATTTTAGGCAGATGAAGGGCAAGGGAAGGCAGTGGACATGGGGAGAGATGAGGAAAGGGAAAGGGCTAGGCCCCTCCAAACCTAGTTGATCTGTCCCCTATGGTTGCAGATGGTGTCGGCCATCTGGGCCATCATGGTGCATAGGAGCGCCACTAAGTTCAATTACAGATTGCATACAGAAGCCTCACTATTTTATTGACGTGAATTCTACATCGCCACATTTTAAAGGTCTATTAGCACACATGTAATGTTTTCTGCTTTATACGTGATATACTAAAATTAGAAATTAGTATATAAATAAATAAACGAGATGAAAAGAAAGACTGGTTTGGGGTCATTTTATGCCATGCAGCCAGTAAACGGGTCTATTCTACAGGTCATTCACAAGAGAAAGAAGTTCATATAAGAAAGTTAACACATGGCTAAGATCATCAGCTAAGCTTATTATTATTATTAACTGCACAAGACAATGTATGTAATACATTATACAAACAACTGTAGCAGACAATTAAGAGCAAAAATATACAGAATATGTAGATAAATAACAAAGACAGATCATCATCATCGTCATCTCACTGTGTGTTCATGAGTAGTGCCAACAAGACACGTGCAGTGTAACACAACATGATTCAGTGCATTAAAAACAATATTTCACACAATCTGATACAAAACTATCCAGTATTATATTATATCCTATTTATAAACGCCATTAGAAATACAGTACTGATAATAATGACAGAATTGGTCTATTTCAGCTGTGGTGATTCAAAGTAATGTCTCTTGGTAGATTTCTTGCTGAAGCCACTGCACAGTGTACACACAAGTTGCACGTTACGTTGGCTACATAGACTCCTTGACAACAACACACAAAGCTCTTCTACACCGTGTCGCAAAAAAACTAAGCGAAATTATTTTTGTCGTAACTTCGTCAAATTTGCACCAACTCTGATAATTTTTTTGGCACAAAGACGGCAAACTTTCTAAAATTATATGAGGTGCAGTTCGCTTTCCACCTCACCTAACTGTGTGTGTTTTTTTGTGACACAGTGTACATGCCTCGCTCAACAGCCTGCCTACTGGCACAGCTCTAATCTTCATAGTCATCAAGTATCCAGTGAGGTTTCAGCTCCAAGGGTTTGTTATTGAGCCACCGTAGAATTGCTCTCGACACCATGTCATTTTGGAGGATCTTCCCAGCCAATCTCTGGGGTCTTTCACAGTTCACACCGTCCATCCAGGAGATGGACTGCGCCTGTTCCACAGTTCCCGGGGCTTGCACAGGGTGTCAGCGGCTTACTTACTGAGAACTCTTTGATATCAACATAAAACAGTCACCACTGCTAGTCAGCCAACTTGTTGTCTACAGTCAACTTGTTGAAATCTTGATGAGAACGACAACAGACACTGCCAGCCAGGTCTGTAGGTCTATGTTATCAATCGAACCATATCACAATGCCTTAACTTCATGAACATCAGACAATAGAACATGGAGAAAAGTGTAGACAGCTACAGATGCAGATGATCTGTGCGTTTTAATCTAGTTTTAGTTAATTTTATTCATATTAATTTCTCCTTTTTTAATTTTCAGTTTTACTCGCTCTTCATTGTTAACGACTGGTCACTGTTTGTAAGTGGTTTTTATTTGATTGATCGTGTGTTTAACAACCTCAACAAAACACTCTGGTTTGATAGCAGGACTAGATGGATCTTCAGACAGGCTGACAGTAAACTCAGCAGCACTGAAGATAGTTACATTATTTGACAGCCAGCAGCTAACAGCTGATACGTACGTGGAAGTGGATGGTGCCGTAGATGCCAACGAACTCTGACCAGCTGACACAACATACACACAGCAACAGTGTCAGTGACTGATGCAATGTCTCCAGTTATAGTACAGTTATGAGCTGTACAAGAGGCTGACGACTGAAAGATGACATGGCCTGGAAGTCAAGCCAACAATGGCTGGACTGGACTGAAGCTGCCTTTACTGAGTGTTAAATACAAGCTGGAAGAACTGTTACCGCACTGCAACTGGGTGACATTCATCCACAGTGCAGTCTAGTCTACTGTCTGCATCTGTCAGTCACTCTGACAACCTGTCCACTGTTAGTGACAGCAGTGAGTGAGTGAGTGAGCAGTGTTTTACATCCCGCCAACACAGTATAGGTTATATGGGAGACGGTTTTTACAGGTCAAAAGACCCAACCAACAGTATCAAAGTACAGAAGGAGATGCTACAAAGGAGAAAGAAAACAACGAAAACAACTAAATGCACATATACACAGACAATAATGTACACACAAAACGATATACACATAATAAGCACAGCAAGTCCCCTAGTCTACAATAATGTGGGGTGACTAGGGGACGGCTCCCACAGAGGGCAGGGTCGCTAGGCCTGAACGGCGGTGGAGCTGCCGCCGCGGTACCCCCAAGTGACAGCAGACAATGAGCACACACAACACTCCACCTGGCGTCTTGGTGGCACAGTGGTTACGGCATCTGACTTTCAATCAAGTGGTTGTGGGTTCGATTCCCGGGGTAGGTAAATCAAGTACAAGCCTTACTGGCTGGGGTTAATGTAGGTTGTGGTGGTCACTGGTCACTTATGTCGGGCTGCAAGTAAAATTGTGTGATACCCCACACGGGTAGTTCTGAGATGACTTTCTCATGAAGAACTTATAAATCTCTCCGTCATCCTTCTCCAGACACGCTCGACACATCCTTTGACCCACTCCCCCAGCCTCTCCCGCTCTCCCGACTGGGACTCAAACAATGTCATGTCTGGCACAGCACTCATCAACACAGTCACCAGTGGGTGTTCATTGTCTGTCATTTCCCCTGTGTCAAGACGTGTAGAAACAGCAGGTGTCTGTCAGCGTTCTGACAAGCAGCCCAGAGACGTACCATTAGCTCTGCCTGACGTCAAGACAGGTCCATCACTCTTAGACGACAATTGGTTGTACTTGGGCAGATAGCGAGCGTCAGCAATGCCAGCTGCAAGTACAATCAGACCATCAGTCAGGTTTGCATACAAAGTCTACTTTTACACACACATGACACTACAATTTAAAATACATGTGCATCGCCAGAACTTATTTTTTGACTCAACAGAAAAAAATAGCAGCTTTGGGTACAATAACTTCTGTCAGTGTACAACAGAAACTACAAACCTTAGAGGGGTTAAAATTTGAACACACATACAGATAAACAGATAAAGAAATGAACAGGCTCGGCACAGATGCTACATAGTGTGTGATATAGACTAGTACAGAAATTCAACTGATTGAAACATAAAAAGATATAGTTTTGATAAAAGAGAGATCAGTGTAACCTTGAGACTGATGTGCTGGGTCATCGTCTCCATCCAACTCGGCGTCCGTGTTGACAAATCTCGACCAGAACTCCGATGGAATGTTCATCAGTCTTTTCATCACCTGTCAGACACCACACATCGTCATCACCAGTGATGTTCACATCTCTCTGCTCTAACATCCGTCTAACCCACAGTGAGTTCATGTTCACCATGTCACCAGTCAATGCAATAGGCAGACTTTGACACAATGAGTTTGTTTAACAAAGATATTCACCTACAGTCCAGCAAATGCAAACCATATAATAAACATTACCGAATGACTACTGGAAAATGGGAAATTTTCTGTGTGCCCTTTATTTCGCGAATTTTGCAACCTGTGCAAATTCACAAAAATAATGGGCTGCAAATATTCAATGTTCAGTAAGTAATACTGTATTACTAGTAGTTCAGCAAACAAAAACTCCAAAATTGAGGTTTTTACAGTAACAGTTTTGTTGAAACTGATCACCAGCTAGTGACTGAACAACTGTCATATATTCTGACATAAAATGGATCAATATTCCTCCCCAAAACCCTCACACATCAAACGACTGAACTCAAACTACTACCGACTCTCAATGCTGTTTTAGTTGCTACATTCACGCACCAGTTGAAAAACTTATGACACAAGATAGGTGGTAGCGTGGCTTAGCGGTACAGCATCGGTATCAATCAACGTAATTGCTCTATGCCGGGCCCACTTAGTTGGATGGGTGACCATCTGTTGGCGGGTAAACCATCTCGGTATGTAACCAGCCACCTAGGTCAACTCAGCCTTCCATCCCTCCTGGGTTGTAAATGGAGTACCAGCTTGCCTGGCTGGGGTAAAGGCGAGGGTGGCAGATAACACTGTGTGAGCCCTTACGGCAACTGACGTCCCATAGCTCTCTGGTGGGGTTCCCCCATGACGAGCTATAAGCTACATTGCTTCATAGACCTTTAACAAGAACACTACAAAGTTCACCCGCTGCTGAAGCTTCGTCTGAACCATCATGTCATTGATAGTCGGCTCAGCGCTGGAGTAGCCGACGACCGTCGGCCCAAACACCGTGGACAGATTGTCAACTGACATCTTGCATGCAGCATTCTCAGACACCCTGATCACAAGACATCCTGTTAGATCAGCATCGCATTGACTACAGACCAATCATCAGTCTAATACACACACCACACACACTTCACACTGACTACATGCACTGAACAGAAGAAATTCTGATAATGCAACGACCAGTGGTCAAAGTGAGTGGAACACGGAGGCACTGCGTTCCCCAGCTTATACTGACATGAATTCAAAAACACAACAACACAGAAACACAAGTAGAAAAATGCATGTACAGTGTTAGTCAATAAATTTCAGGAAATTAGTAAAATCGGTGCCACCAGATGTCTCAGATTTTAAGACACCAAATTCGATTTTTTTGCTGCGACTCTGCCCCAAACTCCGCTGGGGAGTTTACAGCACTCCCCCAATACTACCAGCCATATTTAAGGGGCATAATTCTAAGGGGAAGAGGAGAGTAAAGGCGAGGGAGGAAAAGGAAGGGGAGAAGGGAAGGAAGGGTAAAGGGATAGGGAAGTAGAGTTCCCCCACCTCTTCAATCCTACTTTGACCACTAACCATCACGTAAATATGGTGAGCACGACATGTGGAGGAGGAGGTACAGCGGCAAGAGAGAAGATGAGATGATACTGAAGGAGAGAAAAGTGAGATGAAAACAAAAAAAGAGGAACAGAGAGAAAGAGAAACAACCTCTGTAGATGAAGGATGATGTATGCTAGAGTGTCTCTGTTAGGCTGAGGTAGTTCACTGATTGCCTGGTAGAGGTCACTGCTGGTCAGCAGCTCATCAGTTCCCTCTGCACACAGCCACAACCTCTGACTAGCTGCAGCAACGGTCGTCAATGGCAACGTATCAACAACAGAACAGGATGAAACAGATGTGCTTACCAACGGCACCGGTGAATGCACCCCACAGCCGGAACGTCACCAGTGGTTCTTTAAGACCTCGCAGGAAGTCTTTCAGGCATCCACAGACCACGTGGATGTCATGCACTAGTGCCTGTATTCACAGCCAATCACCGTCTAGCTCATTTCTATATGACAACAAATCCCAGATAAAACAAATCCCAGATTTATCATGTCTGTCACAACGTGTGAATGAGCACTTCACTGTATTGGGTGACATGTGTCAGCGCTGAGCCATGTATCACGTACTGGCCCAATGTACTGCCCCAAAGACAGCAATGCACCAGTACAGCTAGTGTATGACCATCTATGAACCAATGTTCCACGTGTGTTGTGGGTGCCGTGCTGCCTCTAGGCTCAAAGTCACAACACGCATCCCTGTTGCAAGCAGAGCTTCTCTTGGGTCCCAAGAGAGACAGAGTTGTGTAGGGCTATGAGGGAAAGGAGGCATTTTTGAAAGACGTACACACGTACCAGTATACTTAACCTGCCCGGCCCGGCCTAATAGCATTGTTTTTCTGAGTGTCTACTACATACTCGATGGCTTCAATCAGTCCAGCCCACAGTACTGTCATGCTGCACACCCCACGACTGGTTTAGACAGCAGAGATGGACTGTCAACCACCCAATATGACACTCATCTGTTATCAATGCCCAGCAGGGACCATGTGGAGTTGTCTAGATCTCAACAATGGACACCAGTCACACATTAAAGTGGATGCTGGCGAAAATTCTGCGTCGGCCCAAGATATTATTAATCTCAATTCATATTCACGAGAACGCCAGGCCAAGTATCTGCCCCAGACCCTGCGGCACCAGTACCGTGTTTGAACTGGGGCCTGTATGACTGTAGAGGTACCTTGAATATTGTAGCCTAATCAGTAGGCTAACGAGGCCAACATGCAAATGAGTACATCAGTATAGAAGTGTGTAAGCAAAGCATTCACACTGAACAACTGACCAGATTCGGCAGCGATTTGCCTCTCAGAAACCTGTCTTTAAGCTCCTTCACATCCTTGTCAGACCTGCACAGCCAGTCATCAATACAATGACACTGTAACACAGCTACACAAACGCAACATATTAACCCTATGGCGCCTACTGAGGCTTGCTACAGTTCGAGTTTCGAGTATAGAGTTTTGAGTATTAAAACTAAAGTTTCAAGTACTAAAACTAGAATTTCGAGTTTTAAAACTCCAGTTTCGAATTTTAAAACTGGAGTTTCGAGTATTAAAACTCGAGTCTCGAGTATTAAAAATGGGCATATTCGATGTTTTCTGCTTATTCAGTTAAAGCTCAAAACTAGAGTTTTAATACTTGAAACTGGAGTTTTAATACTCGAAACTCGACTTTTAAATCTCGAGTTTTAATAATCGATATTTGAGTTTTAATACTCGAAAATCGAGAGACTCGATTAAACAACACTCGAAGCCCACTGTTGCCATATGAGTACAGCTAGAAGGCATCCTGTGCCTGACCAGGTTAAGCAGCCATTGGTAATTTTTGACATCCGAGCATTCTGATGCTCAGCCCTGAGCGTCAGAGTGCCCGGATGTCAAAAATTACAAATGACAGCTTAACCGGGTCTGGCACTGGATGCTTTATAGCAGAATCCATATAGCAACAGTGGGCATCAAAGGGTTAAAAAGAAGGCCACACTCAGTTGAGTGTCATTCCGGTGATTGGAGATTTGAGCAGCTGATTTCGTCAGACAACATTTGAGTCGGCTCATCTTGACTTGAAATTGGATTCTGTGTTCTTGCGACAATTTTTACACTGAGTGTACTTAAACTAGCTAGTCTGTTAAGTAGCTCAAACTGTTGAGCGACGATGTTCTTGCAATCTGCCCTCAATCATTCTGTAACCAAGTGACTTTACAAATGACATACAAACTGGTCCAAGCAGCGCTCACTGAACTAGCTGCAACATTTACGCAGCTGATAACTGCACATATCTTCAACGGACTAAACAAGTTAAATATCGACGCAGACACTTGATGTCACATGCAGACAAACCCAGACAGACACGCGGAGACAGACAGACAGACACACAGAGACAATGACAGATGACTGATCTTTACCCTGGCACTCTGTAGATGCCTTCCTCCTTCCAACCACGTGCATTCACCTCTTCAACACAGCGAATCTGTTGCACAATAGTGAATTTCACTGTCAGAAGCAGGGCAACTGACTACAACTCACGACAAACCATGGCTTGACAAAAAAGAACAGTTAGTTCTCAGATCAAACTCTGGCCTTTGAACTAACCACAGGTACATTCCAAAGTGACAAACACGTGTTTTTCAGTTTCAAGTTACTTCTTATACCAAACTTCAAAAAGAAAATTTTTATACCAAAAAAACTGGACTCGGGACATTAATCTCAACAATTCAGCTTCACTGTACATTTGAGTAAAACTGCAGACCGTTTAATAATCGGTAACGCTGAACGATCTAGCCGCTATGCCGAGAGAGGTTTCATTAAGTGAGCCAACGTGAGATGTTTTACCACTTACACTATCAGTAACAAATCTATATTAATATTAGTAATAACGATAATAACTGTCAACAATGGATCTGATACAGATTGTCATAAAACAATAAGCATCATCAGCGTTGCTAGGAAGACTGTCTACCTGTTTCAGCAGCTGTGCATGGCACTACGTAAGTAAAACATAGATTTGTATAGCGCATGATCGCTCTATACACTAGTACTCTAAGAGGAAGAATGTCTTCAAAGAATGTCCAAAGCTAGTAGTGTTGTGGCTAGTGTCATGCAACAATCTAAGCAAAGAGTTCCATAATCTCGGACTGAGTACAGAAAACACCCGAAGGCCACACGAGTTCAGACAGTACGACGGCATGACAGAGGAGGACTGCAGTCTCGTTCACAATCAGCAAAACTGATATTTTAGTTATTTTCTCTTCTTAGGTGTTTTCATGCCCGCTAGTATCATGTCAAATGGCCAAAAAAAATAACAACAGATGAGTGGAGCTTACAGTGGAAGGCGACCGGCCTGAACAGTTAATGAAATGTCTGCAACTAACTTCCATATGCATAGTGATAGAACAGGATTAACAACAGCAAAATACAGGTTATGTTAAACAACAGTTGTCCAGCTTTCACTGACAGAGACACGACAGCAGCCTAAAAATGTCAAAATGTCACACAGTATGTGAATAGAGACAGACCACGAGTGCAGGGATCATCGGAGGATCAGATGACGATACGTAGTCAGCAATGATGCCGGGCTACAAACAATGTTCAATGTCACAGCCACTGTACATGCAGCTCACAGCTGTTGTGTAGATAACATACCAAATGAATCATATCAAGTCATATTCAATGCTGTCTCGTCCTTGGTTCTCATCCAATTATCAGATAAATCACTGACAACGTAGATATCAATCACTACACTGTTTTGTAAACAAGGTAAAAGTGCGATTACAAAAACTGTCTAACCTTCCGTGAATTTTCCCAGATATTTCCAGGCCACCCTGAACACAGACAACTAACTAACTAACAACATACCGCAGATGGGTTCTTGGTCGGAGTGAGAGGTGTTGGAATACACGGCAATGGTGACAGATCACGACATTCCACGTGAGCAGTGATCCTACATTCTACACACAGAATAGCACACCGTCACGTCAACATAATGTTATCACACTGCATGACACAGTCACCAAACTCAGCTATGTCGTGTTTCCTGATATACCTCCAAGTACTGGCTGGTGAAGTGTCTCATCTGTAAATGAAATTGGCGACAGAATTGGCAAACGTCTTTTTAAAAGTCTTATGCTAAATATCTTACCTCTGTAGCCAAATGCCATGTTTACAAAAACAGCAGTAATGGACATATGACTTAATATCATCATAGCACATCGACAGCAAAATTAAATAAGTGAAAATAGAAGAATTAAAGAATGAGTATGTATGTGCATTTCACAGCTACGACTTTCTACTGGTCAACTTATATGACACCAGTGCAGGCAGCTGAGCGAACGAGGGACGTTTTGTCTGGAACACTTCAGTAGACATTGTTGTCAGATCACAGTGAGAACATTGAGGCAATAAAGGACCTCTGTTCTGCTAGTTTGTCTCGGTGAGATTGTGTTCATGTTGAGCCGAGCCTGATCCAACGGCCACTGTTGAACTGCCAACACTAATGAACGGCTGATACCGGTAATCAATGCCATCACAATAATGAGAATTTCATCCACTCACCTTTGCACTTCAACACCTTGCTGCCGAACCGCGGCTTTTTCCCACACTGCAAAATGCCACAAACAAAAACAACTTAGCAACGACAACAGGCAAACAGCAGCCAGTGAATGGACAACGTACAAGTTCATTTCTCTTTATGTGTGTATACATGTGAAGTCTCACGTACGGCAGAGCACGGCTCGTGTTTGTAGATATTCTTTAGCACAAAGACGTGAAGCCTGGTGAGTGAATTGCCAGAGCCATATCGTTTCATCGGCATCACTCTGAGATACACACAAACACAACTCTACACTGGGCTGAGAACACCAGCCGGCAGCAGCAGTAATGGCAGCATCTTGTGTTTCATGCTGATGTAACGGAACAACAGACAATATAAGTAATATAACGTAAAAGAGATTTATATTGTGCCGATAAAGTCAACTAGAAGTCAATACAGAGGTGCAGAGGTGGGTATGTTCAATGTTCATCACGAGTATGCAACAGTAAAAAAAGTGGTTTCAGTTTGGCACGAAACGTTGACAGCGAACTGGCGTTGTGTCGTTCAGTAGTGAGTTCCAGACGTTCGGAGCCACCACACAGAGCGCTCGCTTGGCTGTCTCAGTGCATGTCCACGGCACAGAGAGACGTGATGTACAGCGGAACGGAAGTCGACAGAGCCTTGTGCGTGATGACCTGCTATTTTGTACTGGATGCGCTGTTGGACAGCCGGCCAGACAGAAACAGTGCACAGTGCTGCATGACAATGAGAGATAGACCCAGACACATCAATGTACTGAGTAGACTTACTCAGATGATACAGACTTGTTTGACCCAGTTCTCTGACTGCTCCACACACCTCTGTGTGGTCCACCATTAACACCTGTCAATTCACACAATCACCAGATCACCTGTCATAGCAGAACAATGGCCTACATCAGTCACAAATGACATATACACTATATATTGACGTGCCATCTCGATTAAGACTCCGATCATCCACCTCCGACCAACAGATTGTTCCATCTTACAACCTCACTACTGTCGGCAGGCGGGCCTTCCCAGTTTCCGCCACCAATCTCTAGAACAGGCTCCCTGCATATCTCACAGCACCAGTTTTCCGGCAGCGTCTCAAAACTCTTCTCTTCCGGCACTCCTATCCTGACTTGACGATTAACCGAATTTGGTTTTCCACACACCTCAACTGTTTAGTATTATGGTCTTATTTGGCTTCAAATCATTCACACAGAAAGCAGTTAAGTTGAATAAGGTTTAACATCCCGCTCGACACGTAGGTCATATCAGAGATGATTTTCTCAGCCAATTTCCTGGCGGCAAAGCACCGAGACTCTCAACCAATCACACGGCTGATAAGGACAAAACTAAATACAGCTCCAACCAAGAACAACATGAAAACCTAAACAAACAGACAAGAAAACGACTAAAGCAAATGTATTTAGCCTCACAACTTAAAACTTTGAATACACTAGTCTTTGAATATACAAGACAAGTCGATGAACAGAGACGAGGGGTCTTATCAACTCTCCCACATCTACGACAACCTGTTTGCCCCAAATCTGAGCGGCGAACGGTGATTAGACAGACCGTTCCGAAGAAGGCTTCAGTCGAGGCCGAAACGTCAACATTAATCTAAAAAGGTTGTTTTTAATGAATTTCATTATCTAATTTGAATACAATACTTTTTATGCCACATGCCCTTTCTACTGTAACCACGCAAATTTACACAGCCTTGGTATGCTGGAATACACTGCAGAAGGCTTGGTTTATATAACAGGAAGTACACAGTTGTATAACGTAACTGACATTTCAACTGACATTCAGTAATGCAGCGTGCTGCTAGCTGGGTGAAAGAACGCCGTCGTACAAACCGGCATCGTTAATATTTCCAGTGGATTCAGCACGCGGAAGTGCAGACGCGTCTGGTATCGAGTGATGTCGTGAGCGAGATTCACCGTCGGCCAGCGATATCACCGCAACGTCGGCAGAGTTTGAACGACGATGGCGCTTCTTTGCCTGACATTTTCACATAGTTACAAGTGTCGCTTTCGCTGCCGAGTTGAACATTTGTCGACTGAATGGTGATATGAGTTTCACATAGCGTGTGACAGGTTTCACATAGCATGTGACAGGTTTCACACAGCGTGTGCCATGTTTGGCCACCGCAACAACAAACTGCTCACAGTACACTGCTAAAATCTGAGCTTTCAACATTTTGATAACTCTTTCGCGAATCTACCAGTTGCTAAAATAATAGTTGATGAACAGTTTATCTGTCAACTAGCTGTACATACAAATGGCTGTCTACAGTGTTCAACAATGCAGCATCCCATAACACTACAACTGCAACAGGTTTTCACTGATGACGTAAACCGATCTGCCACTAGTCATCAAAGGACCCGATAGCATTGCAGTGGCAAAAGGGTTTTGCAGATAGCAGCCACGTCTGTATGGATTACACAGCTGTGTGTTCAGTCTGATCGTTAAGACTGACCTGCTTAACTGAACCACAAGTACTAGCGCAACTTGTCCACAGAACATACAGTACACTGATCAACTCGATTCCTGTTAACTAATGTTCTAATAATTAATGATACACATGAAATAAATAAAAATTAAAATACAGACCACACATAGATGCACAAAATTATAGATAATTACGTTATCTATGAAAGAATTCACAAAATTATTCAGTATAAGGTTTTATTTCACAATGATATTCCTTCAACAATGCACAACAGTTCAACTGCATGCCAGTGATTATGGTTGCTGCAACATGACACTGTGAAGTCATTGAGATGCGTACCGCCACATGTCGGCTGCGCTTCCCCGATGGCTCCATGTCGTTGTCGTCGTCATCGTCAGTTTCTGGTGGCGCCGACGGTCGTCTCTTCGCCGTGTTGCGAGGCACGTGAACATCGTAATCATCATCAAGGTCTTCCTCGGTCTTGTCAAAACTGATGTCAGACGGAGACAAGATCGATCCAGATTCATCAATTGTAGTCAGGTTACTAGTCGCCCACACACAAACAAATACTGTATACACACCAACCAACACTCACAGTGGACAACAATGATGACGGCGAACAAATATATTCCAAGAATGGACTTGACCTCATCAGCCCACAAGGCAGAGACCTCTAATAGGTCCATAAGCCATCCCAGGGGAACTCACAGAATACACTAGGGACTGTAGTATTAGGAGAATCTAGATGTATGTATGAATCTCACTAGTTCTCTTACTTTTGTGATTTCTGAAGGGCATAAGTAAGCCTTTCACTGAATACTTCGACTCACTAGTTATGTGACAAAGCGGCTACTACACTCAGTCACATGCACAGTGGACTGCAGTTTCTGGCCCTTTTTCACAGAAATTATATATCAGGTCATTTTAATGCCAATTATAGTAAGATGTCAGATCAGCTGAGCATATGCCGAGAAAATGCCAGCAACCAGTCTCAGTATCTGTCTAGATGACCTAAGCAGTTTTGATAGAGGAGTGACACTCAAACAGGCAGCCCACAGCTTCAAATAATAGCAAACAAAAGCAGCTAGAAGTACTCAGTGACTGTAAACCTCGAACAAAAGCTCCATATATTCCTGAATTTTCACTTACACTTGACAATTTTATTTACTTACTAACAACAGCACATTTATCTCTGTACTCATAATAACACTATGTTACAGTAATGCATAGTGCATACAGAATCCAGCAAGCAATGCTGCTGCAAATAAATAAACTATCCATTAGCTCATCCTATTCTACTAAGAACTGAACAAGTAATAAAGAAATAAATCATAAATCAATGGTCAGAAGCATATTTTCACGGACAGCAATCAACTAGTAGAACGATAATAGAATCAGATCAGTTCAAACTGAAACGTCCACACACAGACCGTCTCACAGAAGCCTCGTACGGAGACGGTGGAAAGTCGGCGCTGAGAAACGCCAGACGCTCTCGGTCTCGATCATCAAGGTTCTTGTCATTCAGCAGTTCACGGACGACAGATATTTGATGCTCCTGAACCACACAGCAATACACCTCATCAGTGCCACGACGACGACCATTACAGCTGCACACTGGTTCAGTTCATGTTTCCATTAGAAAAAGATTAACACTATTAACACTACAGTTAACAGTTTTTATGAGAATAAATAGAATGTTAATCGTCAACATGAACTGACGATATAATCTGTGTTATTGATTGATTGATTGATTGATTGAGCAAGGTTTAACGTCCCACTAGACACAGTTTAGGTCACTGCGGAGACGATGTTTTACAGGTCTGATGACCCAACCAACACTGATAATCGTTGTTGACTTTAGTGTTACGTTCCAACATTTTCTAATTGATAAGAAAAAAACACAAAATGCCAGATAACATCAAACTTAATCTGAACATTTCCGATTAACACCAACCAGCTTACATGCAAATGAACAGACGTTTCTTTCCACTTAATCTCTATGGATAAGAAATTTTCTATATCAGTTTTTCAGTTCACTTTTTGTTTAACAGATAAGTAGTTTTCAATCGCAAATTTAATCCGACTCAGTTCACATTGCCATTCAGATTAGATTCAGATGGACTAGAAAAAGTGTTGATGTTTTTTATAATCGAAAAATGAACTTAACCTCTAGTGTGAACCTTGAGCTCCTCAACAAACAAAGGACGACGTCATGCAGCATCACACAGCAAACAGTGTCAGTAACAGATCATGCCAAGCCAAGTGATTCTCGAGTGTCTAAGCACAGAGGTTCTTGCGCAAAAGTAGTTAATTTACAACTGTGATTTGATCTGCTGACACAACATAACTCACAAGAGTATCACGTTCTTGTTCGACGAGCTGTCGCTTCTTCATTTCACGTTCAATTTGACTTCTACACACATCAGAGTCAGACATAATCAGTCAGTCAAATAGCACATGATTCCACATTCATACTCAGCTCACCAACGACACACACACACACACTCATGAACAGAGATACAATATTTAGTCAGTACGGACTGGACTGGGAAGTCGATGTGTCATAAAGCATCCAATCCAATGCACTGGTCGCACTGGTGCTTTGAACACAAGAAGATCGCCCATAACTTTCAACTGTCGATGCTGATGGACAGATCATGAAGATTGTCCGACAAAAAAGTTCCAACGAGTCGAGCAAAATGACTACAGCAGTTGGCTGGAGACGAACAGCATTGACGTCATCAACCTGACATTGATGTTGCTATTGAAATCGCAACAGATGACAACAGGACAACTCTATGTCGCAATCTGCTCCAACAACACTGACAGATCGTTGCATAAACTCACAGCAAGCACCTGTCTGTCAAGGACAACAGGGGTCAGACTCTAGTGCATGTTGTGAATAACACATATGATGGGAACTCCAACACAGCCGTGGGCTAAAAATAGCCTTCTGCGGTACCACACGTGACGGTTTGACATCATGTCCACTTAACACTCGGAGTTCCTCAGACGTGTAACTGTACATGGTGGCGATAGTGCCGGCGCCGCGGTCAAAGTCCAACAGCAATGTTAAAGACGGATTTTGTAGCAGTCACATGTATGTAGATGCATAAATAACAATTATACAACTGCTAGAACACACAGTCACTCATTACATAGTACTGCTCCAGGCTATAACAACAATCAGCATAATCTGCATTTGCAACGACAACAGTTAACATCCAGAAATACTAGCCGTGCATGTTTCAACTTGGTTTTAAGTGCATCATTGTCACGCTCCACTTCTTCTAGGTGAACAGTCAACTCCTCATACTGGCGCTCCGACTCCAGCCAACGCTTACGACATAACTCTTGATTCACGACGAACTCACAGAATTCTGAAACAGTGACTATATTATCAACATGGTGCAATGTCAACGGCAGACGATAATGCACTTCAAAGCAACTCTAGTTATTGGCTGAGACACCACAGACACTCCTGGTTTACTACCAATGTGAAGTGACCGGCATAATCAATCAGTGGCTGTGAAATGAATACATAATCTGCTATTCTAGCTCAACAAGATCTCTGCCACTCAAAAACTTGAACAACAGAGACTGCTCTACTTTTAAAATAAGCAGCTTACTTTCATCAGTTTTGTATAAAATACGGTTTTCAGATGAAGAAACACAACATAACATAACATAACATAACATAGCGGATGTTATGGGCGTAAGCGAAGTGCTTCTGTGCCCATATCGTTGTTTAGAATATAAAATGGAAAGACTCGAAAAACTCAAAATTCAACTC
>Ga0056114_1000256_pt1 | contig 16313 bp, 12 predicted proteins | sample WorMetHERISLAND1_FD_77005 | JGI IMG/M metagenome (GOLD analysis project Ga0056114, IMG submission 77005) | Marine gutless worms symbiont microbial communities from Max Planck institute for Marine Microbiology, Germany - Olavius loisae HERON... ...
AAAAAAAAAAAAAAATTCAGAAAAACTGAGGGGGGGGGGGGGTTGACTCACGCTGTATAATGTCGGAAGCTATTTACTGTTTTAAGCTAATTATTTACTTCTCTTTAACTTTCAAAAATGTACTGCAATCTTATGAGGTCTACGGTTCTCTTTTGGTAACTTAAGAGAAATTAAGACATGTACATGGAGTTGTACTCTTAATGTTTTGAAACTCCTGAGAAGTGTTTAAGGTTACGGTTAATGTGGGCATATGCATTGGGCCCAATAGACCCTCGGCGTGAAGGCGGTAACAAACATGCCCCATGTGGCAGGCACAGTATAGTACGGTGGTACGGTGACTCCCGGCGACGGCGTACACATACTTCAGCTAAGAAACGGCTCTTCTGAGAATATTCTGACAAGAGAAAACCAGCTCTCGGGTATGCCAAGGTCCATTCCACCCTCCGACGATCAGGGGGAAGTAGAAAAGCCAGTAACTCTGTTAGGGGTGTTCCAAACGGAATTCTACAGCGGAGTTTAGCGGGTCAGTCGGTGGGGTGGTATAGGGGACAAAGCACCCCGAATTGCAGGGTCTGGCGACGTTAAAAGCTGAAAGTTATTAGAAATCACAAAGATGGTTTGGGTTAAGAAGATTTTTAATAAAAATTATGGTGTAGTGTACAGCACAATTATTTTTTTATAAAAACAAACAAAACTACCAGAATGTTTACTGGGATATACATTTTCAGGGGATTTATCCTCCAAGTATTTGCTAAAACAGTTCCTGTAGCTTGTGCGGCTCACAGGCGAACGGTACCTTGCAATGCCCAAAAAGTGTTTTTTGATCTAGCTTTGTGCACGTGAGAAAAGTCACGAAAATTTTACGATCAGATTCGTCCTTGTACAGATCAACGTCTGTTGCTCCGTGCTGTCTTGTGTAGAGTCCACTTGGCTGTTGGGTGCCGTACAATAATAGCAAAATACTAGCGATATAATCGCTTTCACTTGGCCTGACCCGCAATCAATAGATTTCGGTTTTGAAAAATGACAGTCAAAAATTCACAGATTAAAACATGGCCATTACACAGGAGATGACACTGGTCCTTTGAACGTAATACAAAGACACCAGAAGCCATGTCGTCGATCGGCATCGATGGAACCGTTTTTGGTCCAACAATAATAACATTGGTATGAGAAACCTCACAATAGGGCGGTCCGGCCGCTAGCAGAACGGCGGCTAGAAGCATCACATACAGCCAGGTCGTCAACGAGTAGATGACGATGACTGAGCGAAGGATGTTGATGCTGTGACGAGTCTGCCAGTAACACGGACCCATCCTCCTGCCTCTGAAGCACATTAACAAACACATTCACTTCTCACAATATTGAGACTATTTTATAGGCTAGTGCGTTCTAAAGCTATTAGCTAGGCCTATACCGCATTTAGCTTAATGTAACGCACTCATTAGTCAGTTAAGCAGTTAAATCGGTCCAGTCCGAATACTCCCTTTTGTACCCCCAGTTACTTGGAGCTGAGAAGACTAGGGAGAAAATGTCAGTAAACAACTTGCCGCAGGTTGCTTGCTACCCAGTAGAATAGTGGCATGGCCGGAATGCGAACCCCGGACCTCTCGGCCCGAAAGCCAAAGCGTTAACCACTACGCCATCACTGCACTGGAATAGACGTTCTTATCCTACATGTATATAGGTACAGGTATACATCAGAGAGCGACAATATGTCCTGTTTAATTGCCTCGTACACATTGTACAGTAGAATGATCTTTGGTTAATTGTAGTCAGTACACACGTATCTTACCCTATATCAGGAGAGGCCAGTCTTCCCGCGGGGCCGAGTGCTTAGCGGATTAGTCCCTGGAAAAAGCCCACCCTTATTTACCTTACTAAGTCAGTAAGTAAGTAAGTAAGTAAGTGGCAACGACATGTATACAGTAGACAAGCAAAAACAGCAGTTCAACTGCAGAAAGACACACACAACAGTAACACAAATGATACAACTCTTATATACGTTGGGTGAGCCTGTCAGCAAGTATTTAATGATAAAAACATTAATTGTGGTGCATCTAGATTTACACAGTTGGAGTATTTCACAAGCATCAGTTCACCAGTTAATCACCAGTTATAAAGGTTTTAAAAAAAGATTTTACTTAAATTCTACCTTTACAAACAACTGCGGAACGGAAACGATTCGTTCATCATTGCAAAAGTAAAGTATTTAGAGATAATACAGCAAGAAGAGATTGTGAGAGTGAGTAGATCAGCCGCACGTCCTACGTCATCACAGCAGTAATCTGTGCGGTTTTATATTACGATTTACACCGGTTTTAAATTGATGTTAAATTAATACTAACAATAGTAATTAGATGACGATGATTTTATTCTACATTAATTTTCTGCTAAGTGTGATGGTGAAAAAACACATACGATCAACATTAATTTCATCTTTATACACGGTGGGTCTGCTAATTATACCCACCGTGTATAATACAGTGAAGCTTTAAAGGTTTCTCTGCGAATAAGAAAAGATATTCCGAAAAAGTATCTTGAATGATCTACATCGCTTTTGTGTAGAGGATATCGAAATTGAAATAACTGGTTCTGACCTATCACACCAGTGTGTCACTGCCATGAAGAATGCGACGGAGAACAATATGAGAGGAATCGCCAGGTAAATCGTCAGTGCGACGAAGACTATCATCAAGATTGCACCAATAGTCGCAGACGTCGAGTCCTGTTCAAGATTGCCAGTCAACTGGCCACGTGCCTCCAAGACAACCGTCTCAGACGCGGTCACGTTCAGGTCGTCCTGTAACCATTGACCACTTGACAATAACAATCGCAAAGCAACCGCTTACGATTAGTAAGTGTGTCGTCCCGATAGGTCGACACGGTAGACTTCAGTTCAAAGCCAAAGATTAGATTATTGCGCAGTGAACGGCAGCGTGGCATCATGTTGTGATAGGACTACTAAACTCGTCAGCACACATATCCCACAGAACGGCCCCGGATTCTTAACGCCCAGGGGCGCGGGAAGGCCGGGTCAGGGGGTCAGCTGACCCCCTAAAATTTTGAGCTGGGGTCATAAATTTCATATGTCAATTATGTCGGAGCCAAAATCTCGTAGCTACCATGTTACGTGATCACGTTACATGAAAAAAACTTGACTTTTGACCTTGACCTCCTGTTGAAAAATGCTTCCCGCGCGCCTGATAACGCCCTGAGTGTCGGATTGGGATAACAGAATTAGTCGACTAGCCCTGGTGGGACTTAGTACGAGATTTCGTAGTTCTGCGTCAATGCTTTGAGTCCGAAGATGGGCGTACAAAAATTTCAGACACTGGGTCCTCGATGGATTGGGGATTTGGGGTGGGGTGGATGAGGGAATACACGCAACACGCATCGTTGCCAAATCTGAAAGCTCTAGGTCTAACGGTTTGACTGTGAAATATTGGAAATTGAGTTTTTTTCGTAAAATTTGGGATATGGGCTCCCATCGCCATAGTGGGTCATCAACTCATTATGCCAGGCCGAAAAGTCTGAATATGGGGATCATGCGGTTGTGACAAATTTTTGGGCCTCGCCCCTACGATGTGAGGATAGAATACGATACGATACGATACGATAGAAGAGTTTAACGTGGACTCGACAGCTGAGTATTCAGCTTTATCTAGCACACGTAGCCAGAAAAAGAAACTAAAACAAACAACGCCAGTGCCCCTTTGATACAGTAAAGGTTAAGATCCGTGAAGGCAGTACGGAAGCTCCCAAAGAATAGCTCGCAAAATCCGTCTTATGGCCGTGAAGTTGCTGTTGAAATATGTCCACATGCCTGCACAGAGAAAATTAATGTAAAAGTCTGGAGTCTGGACACTTGATATAGCGCGCTGATTACATGAGAACACTTGTGAACAGCAGCGCTGTACAATCTTGGAAGGTACTACAAAATCTTTTTAAAATTCCCTTCGCGTCATCCATCTGGTTCAAAAATGTTTTCTCTGGAAGGTATATATGGGACTTTCTATTAATTACCGAAAGTGACCGTAACTGTAAATAATAGCTTAGTTTCCAAAAAACCAGCGTTTACCTTTACCTGCTGGCGACAGACACAACAGACCACGACAGACAGACTTTGTGATTGCTTACAAGCTCCCACTGTGTAGGGCAGGCCGGCGGGACTTAATAAACAAATATAATAATGAATGTAACAAATGTACTTTTTATCAGCACACAATTATGTTATACAAAATACTCTGTCTATCTAACGAATTAGCCTAAAATTTTATCAATATTTCATCAGACCATGACAGAGATCGCGAAGAAGATCTTCATCTTCATGCGAATACGCGTCATATCAAACAAGAAGCCAAGCTGTCGCTAGGAAAGCCGACCGTATTGCCTTACAGCATTTTGGGGGTCACGTGACGTCATCGGTCACGTGACCATTTGATACCCCATATGTCATTTCCAGATGGTGGTCCTTTGGAACCAAGCCTCTATCTCTTCTAACGGTTTCCGAGATATTCAACGTCGAATTTAACGCAATGGTTGACTTGACTTTGTAGATTTTCCTTAAGTACTTTGATACTGTTGGTTGGGTCTTTTGATCTGTAGAACTCGTCTTCCATATAACCTATACTGTGTTGGCGGGGACGTAAAACAATGCACAATCCAATCCAATACATGCTATTACAACAGTGCAGTGCAGCGAGTGACTATAGTGACAGGAGTTTAGTAATCAAAACAGTCGTAAGACTATCCTGAATCGTGTAGTTGCTGACGACATTTTCCAGTCGTAGTGGCACGCCTTCAATCGAGTCGTCAACGGTTTTTCTGTGTATGTCGAATTTCCGACGAAAGTCGTCGATGGCCTTCAGCAAGTTGTCGTTGAAAACGCAGTCGCGAAACGGAGTCATCATAATGTTGTAGTCGCTTCGATTTCCATAGAAACGTGAATACTTTTTCACATCGTTCAGCTGCCAACCACGCCACATTTCACGGTGATAAACAACTGCGTCGGGATGATAAACCTCCCACATGGGAAGGGGGCTTTTAGCGACGACGATGTCGACCGTATGTCTGTCCGTCTGTCTGTTGGTGGCGGCGACGATGTTGTCGTTGGGCATGGCGAGGTGAAGCTATGTATCACCAGTGTATTGAATTTTTACACGCGCTAGAGTTTGACCAAGGCTTGCTAGCGCACACCGCAAACCGGGACGGGGCCCCAAATTTTAAGGGCTAACATTTAAAATTGGGTTTAAAATTCCACTTATGCGCGCCTATAACTTTGAGGGTAGTGGGACTGGGAGTAACCTCACGAAACTTTACCAAGGGATGTTGGTTCGTAGCCGAGGTAATAACGTGGACACTATTATCAAAATTCCAATTGAGATTATTTCATAGTGCGTTCTAAAGCTCTTAGCTATACAACCATTTGGCTTGATCTAACGCGCACTCAATTAGTTAAGCTGTGAAATCGATCCAGTCCGAATACTTCCTTTTGCACCCCAGTTTTTGGAGGCAATTTGAGTTAACAGCTTGCCCAAGTTGCCTTGCTGCTATAGTAGAATTAGCGGTAGAACCGGAACTCGAGTCCAGGACCTCTGGGTCCGAGTGCTAGCGCGTTATAACCCTAGCCACTGAGCCTCAACGCAGCATCAACAGCTGAGCAGCATTCGACATCAATGAACATGGTGATTTTATGTTAAGTATTGTCACAATCTTGCTGTTTTCGATGCTGACTCTGTAGCGCGTCGGACTAACAATCGGAAGGTTGTGGGTTCGATGTGGGTTCGCTAAAGTAGTGTGTATCACATTTAACAGGTAGCCGCCTGGGGTAAACTGTCCGCTGTGGCCGGCCACCACCCCTTCTTCCTAGCTGTAAGAAGTTGGAGTTTAAGACTGTCAGCGTTCGATGGACTCGAATCTGGCATGGGAAAATGGTAAGAACGCTAGATAAAGCTGATGCTATGCTGACGCTTTCAAGCGCTCTATTATATCGGGAGTCATTTACCATTTTTTTCATATGTATTATACTGTAGTTTTTAACGTTTAAAAATTTTTGGTGTCGATTACCTTCCGCTTGATCTTCTCCGAGATTATCGAAGAATCGTTCCCAATAAAAGCGTAGACGGAATGGATGGCGACGGCCAAGGCATGTGCGACGCTGCTGTTGGCTGAGTTGCCGGCGAAGACGTAGTTCTTGGCCGATATTTTCCTCATCTTTGTTACGCCGTCGTTCGCCATCATCAGAAGTCTTTCGATCACATCACTTCCATTCACAGCGTCGCACTCCTGCTTCAGCGTTGAACTCATGGCGTCAAGCACGGCTGGCGACTGCATCTGTACCACGCAAGACCATGCACATAAAGGCAATGCTTGATCTCTGTTATTACGCTCCCGCTTAAAATAGTATAGAAGGGGGCTTTAAACCCGTTAACGCCCACTGTTGCATTATAGCATCCTGTGTGAGACCGGGTTAAGCCGTCATTTGTAATTTTTGTCTCTGACGCTCAGAGTGCCCGGGTGTCAAAACGGCTTAACCCGGTCTCACACAGGATGCTTTATAGCTATATCCGTATGGCAACAATGGGAGTCAAAGGGTTAATTGATGACGTCGTCCGCCACTCTGTCCGCCCGTCTGTTACCAACATCGATGGTTCACTTGTAATCGGCAGAGGGTGCCGCTGTCAGTCGTGAGGGCGCTTGTCGGCTCGACCCACGGGGTGATATACTTGTTTTCCTACCTAAAGTAGACCTTCTTTCGCCGTGTTGTTGGTGCAGTTTATGACTATCAATTTTGTCTTTGTTTTCTATGCCATGTCAGTTTATCGCGTGCTTTTTCAAAATCAATACTCATGTGCTTGGTCTATATTGTGTTTAATGTGTTACCATCTGAACGGCAGTGTTCGCCCACCAAAGACGCGTGCTGCTCTGTGAAACGACGCTGACATCACGTACTTTAGTAGTGCTCACCGTTTGCAGCCGCGTTCGTCTCGCTTTCTGTACGGCATCGAGCACGATCTCGTTGATCTGATCGTAGGCGGCCTGGATGCGTGTTACTGGACTCTGTTGCAGGTAATAGCCGAGTCCAACCCCGGTGCAGCCGACCGTTATCACGCCGAACAGGGCGAACAACATCGATAGACAGCTGAATGTAGTTATCGATGCCCAAGCGCAGTTTGAATAGGTATCCAACTTGCCGGCGTGCACCACTTGTAGAAACGATATTTGCCAGCACATGAGACATGGGCACAGGCACAACATGAAGATGGCGACGAGCAGGAGAATGCAGAAGACGATCACGAATCCGATGAGACGCACAAACCATCTTGGAACGAATAATTCAGGCGACACGATGGCGAAGCAGTCTTCGAAGTGCATCACATCTAGAAGTGCCAACTTGTCTAACAGGCAGTCGACCATGGCCTTCGTCTCTCGGAAGAATCGCATACGCTGCGGCTGAACTATACGCAGCATTAAGAAGTTAGCGATGGTGGAGCACGGAACGTAGTGATGACGAAAGCCGTCCGGTAGCGTGGACTCGTTCGTCTTTCCAGCTTCGCGTCTTACCACTCTTCTTCTACGGCCAAAATCCGTCCAGTTGTCCTCAAGCTCAGAACCAATCCTATTGTTCATACTGTCTCTGGTCTTACTGCCCGTTTTGTCTTGTACTTCTATGTGTGTCTTGATATCACGGTCATACGAGTCTGTTTTATTCTCACGACCACGTCGACGGCTCAGAATCATCCTCTTTATTCTGCGCATTCTGTTATCAGCAAGATTCCTCCAGTTGTGTCTACCGTCCTGACTCCCTCGCCGCTCGGATATTTTTTCCTTCGTTACGTCTTTGCTGCTACCAAGACTGTCCGTCAAATTACACGGGTCGCCTTTGGGTCCAACATTCTTTCGTTCGTTCACACTAAGACTTTTCGCGTTGCTAACGCTTTCGAGTGACGATGAGGCGACTGTCAGTGGAATCAACACCAGCATCAGCCTTGTCGCCCGCCAAACTAGCATGTTAGTGTTTTACTGCTCAACTGTTACAGCAACATTGTCGTATTTCTCGTCATACACAATCATATACACTATTGAATCAATCGCCGTACAGTGGGCCTGTTGATTATCTTCAAGCTGACGTCGCTAGCCCAATCGAATGTGACGTCATCAAAATAATATACCGCTCAAGTCTGAACAATTATTTGCCAGCTGCTGAAGCAAGTGGTAGTCATCGATGTAGGTGTTTCCACCATTTTTAACGTTTTTCGTTTATCTAAGAACAGCCAGGCATCCGTAGTTAGTAGTACGCGCTAAAAAGGAATGTATGTGGCCAAGATAACCTGAACGACCTGCAACCATCTGCTATTTAGACGTTATCAGTTATCACACGGCTGTTTTCACATCGGCCTGTATATCAAGCTTGATATCAGCCCGAGGCGAAGCCGATGACTAAATGCTGACCCAAAGCTTGACTGATCTACAGATTAATGGCAGGCAAGTACTATTAATGGCAGATACCTTGTAGATACCTTGTTCTAATGGCAGGCAGGTTTTTTTATTTTGTCAACGTTTTTTATTAGAAACGTTCTTTGAAAATTATATCAAAAAGTTCGAAAAGCACTTTTGAAACCACAGAAACAAATTAATAGACCTAGATTTTATTATGAAAGTGGCTGGGTGCAGAGAAGCTCTGTACCCATTATGTAGGCCTACAGAGCTTATTACTTTAGGCACGCCTATAGCGACACGGCTGTTGTAACGACGTCATGCAGTATAAGCAGAGTCAGTACGTGAAGTCGTGAATTGCAACAAATTGAATAAAGTTCTCTATGCCTCTAGTTACAGCTATGCAGCTATGCTGCACCCACAGCATTAAGCAATGGGTATAAGAGGTTGGACAAATTAGAGCTAACGTTTTTTATTCAACGTTTCTAAACGTTTTTTTTTTAAATTTTTTTTCTGAACGTTTTACATCTATGGTTTCCACAAGACTGGTGTCTGTCGAAATAGTCGGTCCTAGGCTGCCGTGAGGCCTAGAATGTGTGGCCACAGATCGTTCCTATCCACGTCAGTGTCGGCTGATCGGGTCTTCTCCAGTGCTTTGGTATGCCAGCAGTATAGGTACTGTCATTTGTAACGAAAAATAACTAGAAAGAGATTCAAAGAGGTCATACCCAAGACAACTGTCACTTAGCCGACTCCTTTCAGGGGTGGGAGGCACAATCATCATCAGTCGTCCCACGTAATTTTGATCACCTTATTGTAGATATTTCGGGTGTGAAAATTTGGGCTCTGGTCCCACTGAATTAAGTGTGGATCGGCCCCTAAATTTTTCTTCTGCATGGTCGTGTTTCGCATTTCGGACAAGCCTCTGACTGCAACACGAATCAGGGCCGGGCGTCAGGAACACTGCCAGTGTGGTCGCTGGTCGGTGAATGTGCAGTTTGACTCTTTGGAAATCATCTGACACTCTGCTGTCAAGTACAATTTTTGACCGAAATTTTTGCCTCTCTGGTAAACCTATTTACAAGTACCGAGGATACCCAAAAGTAAATAAAAAATTCTACCGAGAAGAATGATTACAAAGTGCTACAGTTTAATCGAGTTCCATGCAGAACATCTTGATTTATCAATCGCACATGCAGCCATACAGACAGACAAACCAAAATAGTCCAATAGTTGTCGAAGACAATGAAAGGACAAACCAGTTGAAAAACAAAATTTGTCGGTCACAGGCCTATGTTCAGCGCCTAATATGTTCCGCCAACTAAAGGCTGCTTTCCTGCCTACAAGTAGGCTATCTCTATTCTCTACCCACAATTTCCATGAAGCATGGGCTAGAGTCTAGTTCACTTTATAATTACCAAGAAAAAATAAAATTTAACGAATTCAGAAACACATCACTATAGTATCACGCACAGTGTTAGCGCTCATGAATGGCCAGTCACTCGTTCCCTGCAACAATTCTTTGAAATGTTGATAAAAACCGCCGACACCGACCGTAATTAAATTTCAGTATGTAATGACAACGAACGAACCACAACCATCAGCGTTGTACTGTCATTAGTCGGCTGTCGACAGGCGCGCTTGCGGCCATGAGTCGGATCGCGTTCACCCACGTGTAGATTGTCTGTCTGTCTGTCTGTCCATTGTGACAGCAATAGATTAGCAGATGACATCACCACGAGCTTATGACGTCATTGCCGTCCGGACAAAATCTAATATATCTACTGTCGTATAGGTTCTTTCGTACCTGCAGGTCAACCGTGACGGATTTTTCAATCTGTCTCGAAAGGTTTTTAGTAACTGGGTCAGCAAAGAAGATTATGTTTGATGACCGTCAGCGCTTGAGCACCAATGATCAACATGCTCCTCTGTAAAAATCGCCAATCGTTCATTTTATTATCGTCTTGTTTCTTTCTGTATGTTGAAAATTGGAATTAATTTTGAAATCTCAACCTTCCGAAACATCTTAACCATCCTTAACACTGTCGTTCACTGCCAACTGATATCTAATATATATTTTTGAAATTTGCTGGTTGTTTGTTTGTGTATGTGTTCGTACGTGATAGCCTAGATGTCCACGCCATTTAACCAGAATAATTTGGTATAATAAGCCGTCGCGACATTCTATGTAGACTAATTGACTAGCGATCAGTGTAAGTTTGATCATTAATCGACGAATCGAATTGATCGATCTTAAAAGTCTCAGTCCGTCGCATATACGATTAGGCTACACGGAATTCACAAAATTTACGACTGGCATTTGATGGATCCCGTCGGCGAACGGACGATAGATAGTTATAGGGAGCGTCCGCGACGCCGTTGCCAATCTTGCGGACCCGTCCGCGTGTGAACATCTCTGAAGTGGACGATTGGCATTGTGGCATGCGTGCTACAGTCAGTTAGGCCTAATGACGATGCGATCGATGAATGCTCTGAGCTCCCGAGCGCTGTGGCAGATGAGGATATCTTCAGCACATTTTGGACTTTCGTTCGACAGAAAGCATTGATTAGATTAGTTTATGTCGTGGTCTCTTGCTGACTTTTGTTTAAAGTTGTCGTCTCTTGAAATTTGTCGTCAAACCACGTGATACGATAATCTAACACCTTGTACCTGCATTTTATGCGGTTTGTGTTATGCCTACATCAATGTTAAATAAATCGCTATTATAAAATTTCGTCGCAAATACATTTATATTATATGCTGTTTAATTACGCGTTTGCACAGTCCCTACAGGGTGGCATTTCCATGTATAACTTTTCATAAAGGAATGTAGCAAATATTAGAAATGATATTAAAATCTTTCTTCTATTTAAGTAGAAAATTTTCTCAAGAATCTGCTGATAAAGGATTTTAGAAACCGATCGTTACCGTTATCGTGAGAGTAGGCCTACATGATGACTATCTGCCCAGTTCGTCAGCTGCTGAAGCAATCCACTCATACGTGATACAATGTTCTTTCTTGGTGCAGGATTCAGACAACAGACATTAAACTCGCCGACTGTACCGGGGGCATGGCCAAGCTGAAACAAGCATTTAAGGTCATCCAAGGTCACTGCAGACCACGTAGTTCGGTATAGTCGATTTCCCAATAGTCAGCCATTGTTTCTGTGCAGATTTCCGAGATACAGCGACATGTTGGTCGAAAATCCCGCAGTTTCTATCCCCAGCTGTTATTTAGCGCCTTCTGTTGAGGCTAATGCCAGCAGAATATCAGAACGCAGTTTAGTTTCCACACAACTAGAGTGATGGCGCTTTCTATTTCTTTTCCATTTATTTAAGATATCAGATTGTCTACGGTTTAAGATAGCTTAAACGACCTTATAAGTTACTCAAGGACACCAGTAATTATGCTGTTCGATACAGTTTCCCGTCAGTCATCAATATTGTAGGCTAACTATAATCTTGTACTGCGAATGAGCAATTATCCCGGTTCAATATGATCAAACCGTTAAAAAGCTACACTAAACTTCGGCTACTCAACATCACTGCTTAGCCTACCCTTACCTTATCCTATTCTGATATCACATCTTTTATTAGAAGCACTCATTTGTCAGGTGGCAACCCATTTGACATAATAACTAATAACAAACTCCATTACCTCTATTCTAGAAGTAATAAACATTACTTTAAACAGTGCAATTTATTTGCCAATAAACTTTAAATTATAGCGCCTATATTAGGCATGATAAAGGCGCTATTTATTATGCTGTGAACCCCTAAAAATCCATCAATCCATCCATCCATCCTATGGAACGTTAATAGGACTCATGAATTGTATATGTCTCTTATCGAACGATGTGGTTGCCGATAACACTGGATGATCTCTATAAACGTCATTTTTCTGGTACCGTACTGTACCAATGAATGACTTCCTGTAGAGGTAACGTGGCGCTGACTGTACGTAATTCGTTCAGGTAGGCCTATACGCAAATCTCTCAGTAACGGCATAACGTAGTAAAAGTAAAATAATTTCTCGGATTTCACACACAATATACTTCAGCAATTTCCGACACGGACAATTGGATATGTTAGGTTGTCTTATCACTATTGCTGCGTTGTCGTGCAGTTTTATGCAAACATGGGACGACGACATCCTCAAACACAGGTGACCGGAAACAGTACGCTTCCAGGAATGGCAGCTGACTGGTGACCCAGATATGTCTTCAAGTCACAACCTGACCCAGTTCATTTTACTCCGAAAACATCAGTGATCAGATCGTTCGCGAGAAAGGTACGTGAGAGAAGCATCTACTGCGTATCGGCTTCCTTTTAAATTGAACGTCGACAGTAAATCCAGTGCAATCCACAGGAATCAAAGTCAGTGTATGTGAAGTATTGCACATGGCAGTGACTGTACACACTGCACACTACACAAGTTGCTAATGGCTCCACGCAGTGCGCAGGCCTATGTCGCAACTGCACGCTTACAGTATCATTAAAGTACTTGCAGAGAAGTAGACTACAGTACAATCGCCTCTAAAGACTAGTTGTCATAGACGAATACATTCTCCACTGCTACTCGAACACATTCACAATGTGTATGTGTTCTATATTCACTTTCTGTTCTTGTACATTTTACCATTTCTAGGACACTGTAGATTGCGTTTTATTGGCTATTGTTTATAACCATGCACACGATGTTTGTGCAAGCGTCGCGCGGATTCTCTGCGGCTTCTATTTTTATTGCACAAATCAGTACTAGACTAATACTAGATTAGAAAAAAAACAAAAACGTGACTTTATCTGCTACGCCAAGAAGTCGTACTTTACAGCTACTTGACCTCAAATGACCTTGGAAAAAGTTTGCATGGATACAAGCGCAGCAGACACGCCAGACAATACACTCGGCGTGTAGCACATAACTGTCTTACAGCATGTGCAGTGTGCTGAATACGCTCGCTATCCGACAGGTAACGATCAACAGAACTCGGCCGACTGTTGTTGATAACAGGATCCGTCATGTGTGACAAGAAGCAATACGAGAAAATCTATAAAAGGCCAAATTTCTACGCCATACCTACATTTAAGGCCCTAGTGAATTAGGAATTTCGAAAAGTTCTGTAGTGCTAAATAAATCGAATGAATAGATAATAGATGAAAGCTTCTTCGGTCATACCAGAATGTAACAGACGCACAGACGGACATCCTACGGCAACATAGTCCTCGCACGGTATCCTGCCATGTAGGCAAACGTTTAGGAGATTATTGTGAAAAGTGTACCTGATGGACTGTGACGTCACACTGTGATTAAGGTAAGCCATCAACATGCGCCTTTTTCACTTTGACCGTATTGACTGTACAAAAGTCAATGTCAAAGTACAGTTTCAGTAAAGTCCCAATATCATAGTTATCAGCGCTACCTAAGATTGCCATTTTGCTGCTATCTGAACCAGGCTACATACAATGCATAAATCACACGCACATTAAAGCGGTGTTCACACTGCGCACGACATCGTACGACAGCGCTGGATGCATTGACGCACGATGTCGGACGATCATCGGACGACTCAACGACACAACGACACCGGACGATGTCGTCCGATGTCGTCCGATGTCTCCAATGTCGTCCGGCAACTTTTACATGCAAATTGCCCATCGTACGACATCGTGCGACAATTGACGCAGAATTTTAACCAAGTTCAATTTCTGCGTCAGTGTCGTTGCGGCAACGTACAACGGTACGACGTCGTGCGGTATGTGAACAGCGCCGTTAAATCAATGTGTTCAATCACAGCGACATCGGACGACACCGGACATCGTATGTCGTGCGCAGTGTGAACACCGCTTAAGACGAAGCAAAGAGAGATTGGTTTGAGCAGCAGCAGCAGCAGCAGCAGCAGCAGCAGCACTCGTTGTGACGCAGCAGCGATTGCGTCATTGACAAGTCACGCGCTACGTGACGAGTTTTTGACGTGTTGAGTCGATCAGCAGCGTCAGTCGTCTCAACAACAGCTGCTGGACCCGGCAACTGTCTGGACGACACTGCCGGATATTTGCCCGTCCACTGGTTGTTACTGATGTGGGAAACTAACAGCAGCAGATATCTGCGACCCATTCTCCTGCCCCTGCATTCACCAGCTCAACGCGACACTTCTCTCTTATCCATCAGAACAGTCACGCCTCTCCCACGCCTATCCGCCAGCACTAAAACATTGCTTCTTCATTATATATTCGAATTAAATCATTACCAAATTAAAGTACCCAACTAACCTAAGATTCTACCCTCCTACATAGTCATTTTCTATCATCGCATTATATATTTTTTATTGTTTTCATACGTATATTCTACAACTGTTCTATATTTACCTATTCCACTGTTATTACTGTTGCAAGTGTGAAATAAACATCATCGTCATTGTCAGTAGTTAAGTATAACGTCATGTCATTCCGCTGCGTTCCACCCAACCTACTGAATTTAAATCACAATCATGTGTCACAAATATTTCGTTAAAACATAGGTAAAATTTGCAAAATTACACAAGGATAATTAAGATACAAAACATAAGATACAATAAATGACAGTAAAATACGAATGTCCGCTTATGGTAAGGGGAGATGTCCAGGGGAAATGTCCGTTTCCCATACTCAATATGCCGCCACGTATAGGTCTAAATCCGTTACACTGATCGGAAATGTCGTAGACCTAAGCATAGCGTCTACTGTTTTTAGTGGATTCAAAACATGCGGTTTTGAGACAAGCTTAGACGCGACGTTCGTAAATAACCAGCGAGATAGCGCGCGCGATTGTCAGTGACAGCTAGACTTCATGGTTAGTTAACCTTTTGACGCCCACTGTTGCCATATGGGTACAGCTATCCTGTGCCAGACCGGGTTAAGCCGTCATTTGTAATTTTTGACATCTGGGCACTATGACGCTCAGGGCTCAGCGTCAGAGTGCCCGGATGTCAAAAATCACAAATGACCCGGCTCAACCCGGTCTGGCGCAGGATGCTTTATAGCTGTACCCATATGGCAACAGTGGGCATCAAAGGGTTAATGTTTATCGTTACGTAATGCGTCACACGTTCTTTGTTCGGCCTTCACTGTGACTGCAGCTAATAACATTGGTTCGTGCAACAAACGACAACAACGTTTCGCTGCCTCATTAGATCGACGTTCGAACGACGGCAGAAGCACATGGATTAAGGGTCTTAGCGGCCCACCGGCACCTAGCGACACGGCGACGTCTGATGACTTGAGGCCGTAAATTAACTTAATCTTCGCCTTAAATGTTTTGTCAGTTGTTTGAGACAAACGGAACTGCTGTAGACAAATTGAAGAATACATGATAACACCAACGCCACGCAGGTGTAAGCTTTCTAGCCTCGAATATGCCATGCGAATTTTCTGATGTAGGAGAAAAAGCATACGAAGTTCTTTGATATAGTACTGCACTGTCATTGATCATAAATAATTAATATACTGATAGTTCGATGTCAACATCATTGTTTTCATTGAAACGTGACTGATTCATTGCGACTGGGTCAAACAAGAAAGCTGTGCTATCGCAAAGATGACCGCGCGATGTGCGCTATATAAGTAGCCGTTGCGGAGATGGTCATTCCAAATTATCCAAGATGGCGGCGGCCGCCATCTTGAATTTGTTCGAATCGAAAATAGCCCCATTAGATCCTCCGTCCCCGAAAACCCCACCTTATAACCAAACATGAAGTAGATCGGACGACCAATTGCGGAGATATGGCCATTTGAAATTTTTCCAAGATGGCGGCGGCCGCCATCTTGGATTTGTTCGAACCGTAAATAGCGCCGTTCGATCCGCCGTCCCCGAAAACCCGACCCTATAACCAAACAT
>Ga0056114_1000257_pt1 | contig 16284 bp, 7 predicted proteins | sample WorMetHERISLAND1_FD_77005 | JGI IMG/M metagenome (GOLD analysis project Ga0056114, IMG submission 77005) | Marine gutless worms symbiont microbial communities from Max Planck institute for Marine Microbiology, Germany - Olavius loisae HERON... ...
GACATTTCTTTTTAACAGTTGTTTTTATGCCGCCTGATTGACTCCTCCACTAGCGCCTCTGTAGCTTCGCGTATGGCGCTTTACAAATTCGACTATTATTATTATTATTATTATTATTATTATTATTATTATGTGAGCTACATTACGTTGTAAAAGTACAACTTTATTATTTCGTAAATCAAAGTCGGAAATTCTGCCGCTGTAATGCCTCTGCGAGTGACGAACTGGACCTAGTAATTATTCTGTGGGGGGGTACTCCAGTAGACCTGACCAACAGACCTACAGCACGCACCTCCTCAAGACTGACGTCATTGGACGCGACACGCAGGTTGGCCGGCACGACGGCGACGTAGTAGTGGGTCACGTGATCGTGAGTTGATGACGTCAGAGGAGACAGATGAAAGGCGACCGTCGTGTCGGACACGACCTCAGCCAGGCGAGGTGCTTCCAGCTTCACTAGCGCTGCACACACGCCATACTCGCCGATAATTAGAAGAATTTCACACGATACTTTTTTACAGTGCAGCCAAACTGCAGATATGTATTCGACTATTTACTGATCGTCGAGACTGTTTCTTGGCGATAGCACTGCACGTTGCAGGTTGCTACCGTATATCGATGCATGGAGTATCGGTGATGCTTTGTCGTCGATGCTTTCAAAATATTGGTATCGGTATTTCAGACACTTTTTTAAAATATCACCAATAACCTAGCTTTCAGTAGGTACCGTTGCACTATGAAGCGGTATGACAACTCGTACACAAGCCTTTGTGGCTCTGACGTTTGATAGAAGGATAAAGAGCAGCAACACAAAATCTACGTCTATCTGCGCTTCACCAGACTAACAACAGGACCGTCAAGATCCAATCAATGTACAGACCTCAGACCTGGCAATTTTTTCAAAGTCGTACTGTCCGCTATTAATGAGAGTGACACAACATATACATCGGTGATCTGACGAAACACTGTCGCTAGCTCATACAAGGTTCGAGCAGACATTTGCACTGCAATGAAGCGATGCAAATAACGTGATGTATTTACGTGGGCTGGTTTCGACGCGCAGACTTGTCACTCGGCCGAACGTGCCGTCAGCGAACTTGGCGCTGATGTTGAACGTGTAGACGAAGTCGGACAGTAGATCGTCGACGTAGCGCGCCTGTTCGTCCTTGACGACGTACAGATTGTTGCTGGCTGCGATCGTCGTCTCAGCGACGTCGGGATCGTTGTGCGTCTGCTTACGACCGTCGTACTCCACCTACGACCACGCACACACGCTGGACTAATGAAGAAGAAGATATTTGAGTTGACTCAGAAAACATCAGTAACCCATGACAATTCAAAACATAGAAATAGAGGTCGACAATGCTGGACACCCAAACACAAACTACTAAAACTAACTGAACATGATAATAGATTCTACAAAAAACGAAAAAAAAACAAATTAAAGACAAGTATGCACCAGAAGTCACAGATAATACTTACGTGGATCAGCGATTCTGACGGGTCTCCAGTATTTTTTATAAGCAGCTACGATTTTAGATAACTAAACATTGCAGTATCGTAGTCATATCGTAATACCACTTTATCATACGCCTGACAAAGAAATATATATCTTGAATATACATTATAGACTCATAAAGGAATGAAGGTCGGGACTGATTAACGATGCGAATCTCAATCTCAATCTATAAATGAGACCCGACAAACCGAACTGGTCAGTACATGCAGTATTAATCGCCTGCAGACGCAACAGTACGTGATTAATGGATTTACTTTGTATTTGGCGACGTCGGGTCTCGACGGCGGCTTCCACTCCAGCAGAACTGTGCTAGGAGTGATGATTCTCGCACGGAAATGTTGCACCATGTCGGGATGAACTGTAACGCACACAGCAGGGCATGATATGGACCGTCGTCATACATGGGAATGATCTGTAATGTCGGCAACAATTAGCGACAACGCTGGCGCATTATTTACGTCTGTGTAATTTGCATCTGCACGAGATGAGAGACGATAGTTTGGAGAAGCAATGAGAGATCGATCGATAAAGGCAGATAGCAATATTTATCGCTCCAGTTGAAAAACAGAAAAAAACAAAGCAGAATTTCATTTGTTGAGCCCGCTCCACATGGTGGGAAGGAACTTTAACCGATAACGGTGTCAATCTGTCCATCTGTCCGTCTGTCGCCAACATCAGCATTCAACTTTCGCTCAGCAGAGGGCGCCGCCGTTAGCCATGATGCAACAATCAATTAGGGGCGGGGTCCTATCGTTTCGACTATGGGGGCGATGCATTTGTTTCTTTGAGCACTATCATGCAATGTTATCACAATGAGGTCAGTGTGCGCATGATGCCTGTACAACGACAATCACGTGACGTTCCCATACGTTAGCGGCGCGGACAAAAGTTTCGCGGGCGTAACGGGGATGTTTTGTGGTAAAACTGACGGACATGATACAATGATATGGACCGTTTTCACTGTGTAGAAATAGTCTGTAATGTCGGCAACAACTTAGAGATAGTTCATGTCGTGTCGCTGTCGCTGCGTAATGGAATGTGGAAAAAATAGTGCACAACAGGAAACAACCGATTTTCTTTGTCAAGACCCCTCACAAATGTTGACGACTAGTCATCGACCAGACGCCGACTGGCTGAATGCAGTCTTAGCAAGAGTCAGCTCAGCAACATGTCGTATAGCTGTAATGGAACGCAGCCTTAATTGCACAACATCTCCATGGTTCAGACCACGTGAAAGCGATGGGTTTGTCGAATCTGATCTGATCGACCGGTTCGTCCAGCACACACGTTCCGACGAAGTTTAATCAAATATACTATAGTATATTTGGTTCAATCGCGCGTGAGGGGCACCTGTTCCCTTCAGACAAGTACAGACAAGTATAGACAGTGCGAGTCAGCAGACCGTGATTGAGTCTGTTGGTATAGGCGATGTCGGAGAAGTTGCTGAGCCGTGCGTCGATGACCGACTTGGATCGGACTCGCACGGCGTAGGCGGTGTGAGGCTCGAGCCCGGGCACCTCGGCGACCGTGTACGGGCCGACGTCCACGGTCCGCCACTGGTCCATGTTGGCCGGCAGCGCCAGGTCGCTGTAGTAGACGCGATAGCCGGCGATACCATTGTACGACGACGGGTCCCACGTCACCTCCATCGTCGTCGGAGAAGTTCGTCGGACTTGAACGTTGCTAGGCACCGGCAGCGCAGCTGCAGCAACACAGCACAAACTGATGACACAGTGTTAACCCTTTGACGCCCACTGTTGCCACATGGGGACAGCAATAGAGCATCCTGTACCAGACGGGGTTAAGCCGTCATTTATTAATTTTTGACATCCGGGCACTCTGACGCTCAGCCTTGAGCGTCAGAGTGAGCGTCAGAGTGCCCGGATGTCAAAAATTACAAATGACGGCTTAACCCGGTCTGGCATGTACATGATGCCTTATAGCTGTACCCATATGGCAACAGTGGGCGTAAAACGGTTAGACCATGCGACAGAAATGTTCGTCAGTTCGTCATCGGATAGATTCTACTAGGTTACACTGCTACATCGGCGCCTGCAATCCGGTTCACGTGTGCTCCGATGCTAACGCTCAGTAATACTACAACATGGACTTCAACGTACGCCCATGGACCTAACTAGCAAGTCTTGCTTAACGATTTCATAATTGTGTTTCGTTTTATCACGCTGACGTTGTTGTGACCTCATTCGAACTCTACATAGACGACTGTTACTGCTCACACAGACGGAATTCGTTGATCTCTAACCAAGGACGGAGAACACTTCCATTGTTCCACTGACTCGTCGGTGGACCTTGGTGATATCGAGGTCAGTTGGAACATGGAACTACCTACCGATAGAGATCCAGAGGAAAGACACTGCCTTCGAACATTACAGACGATTACTTAAGGCGTTTTTGTTCAGGTTGCGGTGCATTGCATTGTGACTTCTACTTAAGTGTGCCGGATATAAGCACTCTTACTCACTCACTTACTCAGAGATTCCCTAGAATCTTGCTTGTTTTTTGACAGTAATTTTGACGTGAATTCTTTTGCTGCCGCAGTTCGTCGCTCTGACTCACCCTGGGCGGCGAATGTCTGGAACGGCAGCTGGTTGCTCCACGGTCCGGCTCCCTTGCCCGTGTACGCCCGGATCTGAAAGATGTAGTTAGTGGTTGGCAGTAGCCCGTCGATGACGATGGATGTGTCGGTGGTGTTGGTAGCCCAGTCGTCGGCGGGGTCGCGTCGGTCGTGGTAGAGCAGCTCATAGAGGACGATCTCGCCGTTACGATGTTGTCTGGCCGGCGGCTGCCACTGTAGTCGCACGCTCGTCGAGCTCACGCCGATCGCCGTGAAATTGAGCGGAGCGCCAGCCGGAACTGTACCACCACAAAGCCACCATCCATATCGACGATCACTCGTCCGTCAAACTATCGGCTGCATCAAGAACTCCGTCGTCGAACGAAACAGTAAAAGACATCAAAACATAGCGAAAACACAGCGTAACAAAATCGAAATAAACAACGTCAAACAACGGCCATCAAACACACATAATGTCTCTAAAGCACAATCGCCGATACAACGCGGATACATATTTTATTCGATATAATTACAGATCTGTGGACAATTATTTAGCGTTCACTTTTCCGTCACACGCAAGCAAACAACAGCTGACGATTTCCGGTCACGTGACGTCACTGATGACGTCATCGACTCACTTCCGTCGGTCGTCAACAGCGACGCGCTCGCCTGGTCACCGAAATCGACGTTGTTCTTGGCTGACAGTCGAAACTCGTACATGAGACCTCTCTCTGACAACACCGCACACACCGACACTTTAGACCACTGCTAGCCAGCGACATTCACTTGTTATTAGTCGGTATACATCGCTACAGCAGTGCAATACAAGCGGTGTGTTACGCCTGACCATCACTGCACTCGCTCACCAGGAAATAGTGCTTTTTGCGTCCTAATGTTTCCGGTTTGTAACAAAGTCGTGTGTAGGCCTAAAATTCTAACGATACAACATTTGAGACGATATACGATCATTTGCCATCGGTCCACATCATGCCGTCTTATTCAGCTCGGGTCTTAAGACCTTCCGTACGAGGGTTTTGAGAGTAACAAGATGTGAATGGCGATACAATTAATCGTTCTGATACACTAAACGGCAGCCCACATTTGTATATATTGTAACGTTGTAAGCATTTAACAAGCAGATTTTGTAGAGCTGTAAAACTGAAAAGTTACCGTATATAAAACAGATAGTAAACAGACTTTAATAGATTTAACAAAGAGACTACTGTGTAGTCAGACTAAGTTTCAATAACTTTCTATAGTTGCAGAGAAAGTAGCGAGTAGATTTCACTGGCAAAACTTGGACAAAAAGAAGCAAAATCCGACGCGTGCTACATTGTAATACGCTAACAAAGACATGAAGGTGTATATCAAGAACAATGCTTGGTATCAGCGTAAAACGGAACTACTGCGTGACATGTTGTACTGACCGAGAAAGCCAGTTGTAAAGCGACGTTTGTCCGGTTCCAACAGCCTCGTATCGGCGACGACGAAGTCCGCCGCCAGCGAGCCGTAAGTAAGCCGATAAGCCAACAGCTCGCCTTGAAGCTGTGACGGCCGCCGCCAAGTCAACGTGGCTACTGGCGGGTCTTCCTGTGTCAACGTCACCTCAAAGTCACGTGGAGCGCTCGGCACTGCACAGCACACATACCACCACGCCTGTCAGCGAAACATTCGACAAAGATTCAAAGACTCTTTGATCTTCTGTGCCTCTGAAATGCTCTCACATAGTTACTTATTTACGATGCTGCAGCACGTTTTTATACCCCGTAACTCCCGTGAGATATCACTGCGGTTATTCCACTGCATATACGACATAATGTCTATTTTGAGCACTGATGCCGACTTAAAACATCAATTTACACTACATTCACTAAAAGTCTTAACAAAATAACAAGGCTTATCTCCACACTATCTTATTTATGTTGACACACATATCATCAATCGATAAGCTGTGTAACGTCTTTGTATTAACGCCGTGATTATAGCAACCCGCTTCAAACGTTCAACTTCGTTTCATTACGACTTTGTGTCACAGGCTAATTATTTATAAAAACACACATTGAAATTTTTTGACGTCGAAAAATTCTCGTTTACAAGTCATCATTTTTAAGTTTTCTCAAGTTTTGAAACTTGTTAATTTTGTTATAATTATAAATACACCTAACTGTGTGTCTAGAGCACAAGTTGCTTATCTGGCTTGCTGTACTGTTAGTGCTATGGCCTGCTGACTCTCCCTCCAATCACAGTGACATTATCATACTCATTACTCAAACGAAGCCAAGGCTGGCTACCTCCGCGCTCACAATTAATAGCACTTTCTTGTCTGATTCTGATGATGTTTTTTTATTAAAATCCATGACGCTCAATGTTGTCATAATTTTTGACATCTGGGCACGCTCAGCCCTGAGCGTCAGAGTGTCCGGATGTCAAAAATTATAAATTACGGCTTAACACGGTCTGGCACAGGATGCTTTATAGCTGTACCCACATGGCAACAGTGAGCGTCAAATGGATAACTGCATTCAGCATTGGTCCACTAGAGGCCTGAGAGTTAATACGCAGTAATACGCCCCTATCCCATACGGTAAGGTACAATCAACGCACCGATGTCTTTGAGTGGATTCCTTCTGATCTCGCTCGACAACCCGCGGCCGACGGGCTCAACAGCGAGCGGCTGATCGTGATCACCGGGCGGCAGGTGCTTGTCGGTCAGTGACGTGGTCACGCTGGGTGGTACAGCGGCGCCGTGAGTCTCGTCCAAGTGGTAAGAGCTGTTCTGTGATGAAGAACTTGCACCGTGAACGTCGCGTCGCCCGCGCGACTGCACGTCTCTAACTGTTTCCATGCAGCAATAGAAATCGCAAGTTTAATCATACCCGAAGAAGGCGGAGGCTGATGCAGTAGGGAGTTGGATCGTAGGTACAGAATCTGCAGTTGGCAGAACAACTCACACACGTAAATATACGATTTACAATAACGACAGTATCTGTTATACGTGTCTAATCTAATCAAACAAGTAGATCTACCGCCACGACACGCGGCTCTCCAGGATAATTACAGATTATACACTCATGCAATTCCACATTAATGTTTACATTTAGGCCTACTTAGTTACAGCAGGCTCTTTCCGAATGTGCATCTCATAGTCATTCAGTAGCAGTGCCAAACCTGTGATGTGCTATTAGTCGTAATAATAATAATACTACAAACTAAGCATGATAATAACTTTCATTGCAACTGTCAACATTACGACGTGCAGTGATAACACGTACTTAGCAGACAGCAGCTGAGTTCGGCAGTGACGTCATGAATCTGGCTCTGCTGAAAACGGCTGATGTTGGCTGTTACAATGCAACACGTGTGTCCGACCGACAAATCGCCACCGACGACGAACTGAAACTGTCTTTCATTAACCTGACTCTCTGCGACTGTCTGAAGCTCAGCTCCTCCGCTGCATACAACGTGGCTCTAAAAACAAATATATGCAAATGTATGACATAAAGCTGAACCGAATACAGCAACAGAGGCAGAAGAAGTAAAGTTACAATAACAGGAATATAAGCAGGTACAATCTAAACAGCTCAGCGTTTATAAATATTGGATTAGTGTAAGAACAATTCAGTGTACCGGTAATATTAATTCTAATAAAAGTACAGCTGTCGCAGCTTAAACTGTACCTGACTACTCGACTGCATTGGCATAAGACGAGTATAGTTTGAGTTAAAATATCTGCAGCATCAGACCTAGCAGTGGACGTGGGGTTATCGGTTTGCTATGTTTTAGCAAATCTAAAACGACTCCACACACAGTGAGTGGCCAGAGTGGGGCAAACGTCGCTGGAGGTTTGGTGGTTTCAGCAACAGTGTATAAAACTTGGGTAAATGGTATCTACGATCATTTCAGCCATTTTTAACCCTTTAAAGCCTACTGTTGCCATATGGGTACAGCTATCTGAGCGTCGGAGTGCCAGGATGTCAAAAATTACAAATGACGGCTTAACCCGGTCTGGCACGGGATGTTTTATAGCTGTACCCATATGGCAACAGTAGGCTTTACAGGGTTAAATTAGGATAGTTTTGTAAATGTTGCTACAGCTCAAAGCCTGGGCCTCTGTAGCTCCCCGATTGGCATGTAGACATATGCAAGCTAGAAACGTCGAAACGGACACGAAGCTAGGCCCCATGCATGCTGCAACATAAATCTGTTGCCGATTTTTTTCTGACTACTAAAGGCCGCAACCTACTAGGCGAACTAGTTGGAAACTAGTTGCCAACCCGGGTTGGCAACCCGAGTTTCCAACTAGTTTCCAACTAGTTCGCCTAGTGGGTTGCGGCCATAACTATGCACCATGAAAATCAGCTTACCGGAGCGTCATGCGAGCTCAGTTGAATCCACTCGATGACAACGCTGTGGTCGGACTCGAGCCTCGCTGTGATGTTGATAGGACATCGCTGTCCGTAAAACGACGCCACCACGCCTGCTGAAGCTGGAATCATTTTGCCATCGTTTTCAGCTCATTAATGCCATGTCGTTGTACGCATACAGCGTTAGCGTTAGTGCATCCGTTCACGCTGCAGTCCGTTAGTGTTCAACGCATGCAGTTGTAACGTCGAAATCGAGCAAACAGCGTGCAACAATCGCTTCGCACATTCTCTTCTGACTCGCGCGTACAAACCGTTCGTGTTGGTCGAATCAATCATTTCGCGCCGCTGATTAATATACACGAGACACAATCGTCGAGATGGAAATCAAGTCGGGAACGGAATTGCCAGACATGCGCCAGGCATACAGAGGTTTCTTCACGCACAAAATGCAATACTGCGATGATATATTTAGAAACATTTTTCTTTTTCCATATCAACCTTTAATGACCTTGAATAGCCTTGAACTGGCATTTAAATTAATTTCTATATAGTATCGAGCGAGCAAGTAAATGTTTCGTACGTTTTGACAAAATTTCAGCAAAAAGTCTTAGACTAATTGCTAAACTGGATGAAGACTAAAATCTATAGACTTAAGTCTATCGCTGACTTCAGATTAACACCATGGTCGCAGCTTTCCGACATCAATGCAGTCAGATTGCGAACCTGCAGGAGACAAATATTTGAAATTTAAATTTTAAAGCACATGATACTATTTTTCCACTGTACTTGTTCACGATTTGCCACATGACAAAAATACATACAGACTTTGTTGATTTGCTTTTAAAAAACATATTAAAAGTTATTCGTAACAGTAATAACTACTAAAAGCCATCAACTTAATCCCATTTTGGTCTAACTCGACGCTTAATCTGTACACACTTATCTAGATCAAATGCGACAAGCTTAGCATCGGGAATACATGACAGTGAGTTTGGTATGTGTATAGAGTCTCTAGAATTCTAAGCAGAGTCTTTCGACTTAATTTACTGGGCATAATATAATCAAACGAATGACATCACGATATCGCGCTTGTGCTCGAGGTAGGCCTACACTCAAACAGTGAAGTTTATGAGACAGTGGACGACCATGACCAAATTTGCTGCAAATGACGATAATGGTAAACGAAGAGACAACAAATTGCTATTACTTTTTGAATCAGCACCAAAAATACCACGCAGGTATTTCGCACAGTGAGTCTTGTAGGCAAACCGCTAATCATTTCGGTGTATATAATTATAAGCTGTGATGATTATAACATTGTACTTCGTCAAACGGCAGAGAGAAAACAGCAAGTTTCTTACACTGTTATTGTGTTATGTCAAACAAGTAAACACAGCATTAGCATTTCATCTGCAGAGGCGTAACTTTGGTCTAATAAGTGGCGTAATCCATCCACCGCCTTACTCTCCTTTCCCTTCCCACTTTCCCCATGCCTTCCCTCACCATCCTTTCCCCTTCTTCCCCGTTTCTTCCCCCTTCTTCATTTTACCACGAAGCGGCATCCTTAAATCCAGCTAAAGGGTGTGGAGAGCACTGTAATCTCCTTCAACGGGATATGAGTAAGAGCCGCAGCCGTAACCGAATTTGCTGTGTATTTCAGCCTTAAAAGATGACATGAGGCTGTGGTAGCAACAATTTTAATGGACTGACAAAATTTCGTTCACTTTAAACAGTAAAGGCAAATCGTAACCAAAAATTTCCATCACCTGCATGTTTTGAGTACTAATTGGGCGTAAGTAAGCAAGTAGGCCCTAAGGAGGCTCTTTGTAGCCTTGCAGGAAAGAATTTCGTTTAGAATGTAGACAATTAGTAATTTTTATCCAGATTCTTCCAGTATACCATTTATTCATATTAAATATTTCTATGGCTGTGTTCAGAGTTAAAAAGTACTTCTGTGGCGTCAAAAAGTGGGGGGGGGGGAATCTCCGTTCTCCAAAAAGTGGAGGCCCGGACGCTCCTTCCCCACTAAAATTGCGCCTCTGTTTCATTGTCATTAGTTTGTTAAACAAATGTCATCATGCATAAACCTTCATCCATTAACACCACGTAGTTGTGACAAAATATTTGTTAGACTTTATCACTCGCATCAACATGCACAAAACACACTCAGGCAGAAGTAACACGTGCAGGTATTTTAAACAGAACACGTGTATTTTTTGCACTCTGGTACGGCTAATAATCTATCAGTAACTTTAACTCAACTTTATTGATAATATTGCAGCCCAAATTATCACGCCTGTCTCCTGGCCACGCTACAGGGAGTGCATAAACAACAGTCAACCTTGTGCCATACATAAATGCACATCATTTACAGGCACCGTGTATTAGGATTATGACAGCATGGATAACATACGAAACAGCAAAACATGAACAGAACTAAGAACGCTCGTTATTCAGCTCAAGAAGTATGACGATTTTAATCTAGAAAGGCCCAGGATATAACTCCGCAACTGCCCCTTTGGACGCAAGATTGCGGGCGTGAAAAGGCACCTCTTCCCTTGTGAATGAAAATGCGATGAACAACGTGTATTATGGTCTCGCCTTGATGGATCTCCGTGCTAAATTTATTCGTTCTGGGTCCAACGGTTACAGTGTGGAGATAAGGGGTGTTAAAATATTTTGCCATTCCTGTTATCATAGATGATAAAAACATTAATTTGCAACTAAAAACATAAAAAACATGTTTTTCACTTTTATAAAAAAAACATTAAAAAACATGGATAACATTAAACTGCAGTATCCTTTCAAGTAAGAAGCACCGTCAATATGAATCAAATAAGGTCAATAATACTGCTAAAAACACTCACTCTGTCCAGGAAATGGAGTATGTCTAACTCTAACAAGGTCACAAGCCACACAATTTTGTAAGTTTATGTTTTAACAACAACAAAAACACGACATTAAATAGCACAAAAAAACATAAAAAATTAAAAACATAAAAATCATGTTTTTAAACATTATATAAAAAAACATAAAAAAACGTTGCCTGTTATTGTGCTAAATGGGACCAGGTCGAATGAATTTTCGATCGTAAATTTCCGCCATGCCAAGTTTCATCGAAAACCGTGCAGCAGTTTTCGAATTATTACGCATACAAGCATGCAGACACACAAACGTTAGTCGAGACACATAATTCTCGTTTGAATGATAATAGCCTGGACATATCCGCAGCCTAATGTTGTCTAGATTATAGCCTAACCATGTAATGAACTTAGCTAACGGAATAACTGCAAATCAAATTCAACAAATCACAATAGAAACTGGAGACTAAAAAACAGAATATAATAAATATAATGACAAAACCGACTGATACTGACCGAGCTGGTCGGTGGTGACCTCTAGTGGGCTACTTGGCAAACCACGACCAACATTATTAACAGCCACCACTCGGAACTGGTAGGTGGTGTACGCTGTCAAACCAGTTATCCTGTACTCCGTCGACAGTATGTTTGATACCTCCCTCTTGACGGACGTATTGCCACCCACATCTTGATAGGTTATCGTGAAATACACCGTCGGATCGACAGGGCCAGAATCACCTGAGGCCCAGATAAGACGAATGGTCGTTGCCGTTACTTCGACAACTCCGACAGCGATGGGGCTCGACGGAAGCGCTGTGAAATAAATGATATCCGACAAAAATATACGAAAATCAACAAACTGCAAACTATAGTGTTAAATAAAACGTATTAAACCAAAGAAACATCATCAACTTTGTCGTGCAACATCTATTTCTAACTGACAAAACAATAACAAAACAGAACAAAATAATTCTCTGTCTTTAAAATTAAAATGAACTAAAATAATTATGATAACGACCGACAAACTGAAGACAAAACGGAAATGATATTTTTAAAAACAAGCTGCCAGTAGTGATCTTAGCTTGACAGAGTTTATTTTTGAATGAAGCAAATAACAAAGATGTGGACTCAAAAGCTGAGTGTGATCAGCTTAATCTAGCAGACGAAACTAAAACAAAAAACGCCAGTGCCCACTTAGAAAACTTTGTGAAAACAGTACTAAACTGAAAGGAATCGAAGAAATTTCGTAGGCTGGACTACTGCTATCCCGCACGAATAACTGCAGATTAATTGTGTTTTGCGGACATACACACCGACAGACAAACATCAGACGAGACTGATCAATATTCGCGAGCGACCCGGGCACAAACAAAAACTGATAGACGGTGCTGATGGCATATACAGCTTAACCGTATACAAACAGCTAACGACTATTTCCCAGGTTTACTTGGATATGTACTGTACATAGTATCTAAAAAAACAGATTACACAGGCTGGACACCCTTTCTGAAAATCAAGCAAGTAAGTAAGATTTATATAGCGCATCTCGTTAAAAAAAAACCTCAACAACGTCAAACAACAGAATGCAATGCACGAATTAAACGAAAAACGTCGAAAAGATAACGACAACGCAAGTGAGACAGTAACTGCCGATTAAAGCAGACTTCACATGCACAAACACGACGAACGCTGATAAGGACGTACCTTTAACTCGCACTTCAGCGTCGTACTCGATGTTGCCGAGTTCTGACGCGGCGACACAAGTGTACGTGGCCGTTTCACGCACGTTGGTCAGCTCCAAGACGTTCTTGCCGATCGGGACGCTGTTCTCGCGAGTCAATTCCACGGCGCCGAGCCGCCACTTCACCTGCGGCATCGGCGACCCGACGGCGACACACGTGAGGTTGACGGAGCCTTCGTACGCCACCTCGGTGCTCTCCGGCAGGATGGAGAAATGTGGCGGGACACGCCGGACTACCGTGCACAACAATTATTTTATTATTTATTAATTAAATCCATGAACCGACACGAATATGCATTAAGTGGAATAACACAGCAAGATTCAACAATACAGTGTGGTCCACTGGCAACTGCAGGACAAAATATTGCCACTTACACAGGGCCATAGAAAATAATAAAAGCACAGCGTTTACAAAACACGGTTTCACCGACACGCTGTCAGCAGTTCTTCTAGCCAGAGCATCTCCATCGCCAGAGTCTGAACATTGGACGTATCTCCTACCGTTTTCGAGATATTGACGCATCTAGTACGAAAATAGCTTGTTTTCCCACCCCACTCCTTCCGTCTCCCATATAACCTATCTGTGTTGGAGGGGACGTAAAACACTGCTCAATCCAATCCAATTCACACCCCACTCTTGTTTGATTCCCTCGCTCTTGGGGAGCCCGTTAGAATTTGTGGATAAAACTTACCCCCACCAAGTAAAACTAGAGGGATGAGGCTACAGCAAGGTGAAAATTGCATAATCCTAACTTCAACCGCATTTGACTAATCCACCCGTGTGACAGACGAACGTACAGACAGACAGGCGATAGCACATAGCGCTAAGCATATACGCTATTATGCTGTTGCGCGCTAAAAATACGAACTTTTATTGTTGTTGGCAAAGAGCAGGCGAGCGGCAGGCATTGATAGACTCTGATGTTCGGGTTTATATTCGTCTTAATGTTGCTCATGAACTATATTCACGCATGAATTCGTGTAATAAACAGTGGCATGTCCGACTGCGGTCCGGTGGACTAACATTAGATGCGAATGAACAGAAGAAAAGTGCTGCTACCCGCAGCGAGCCAGATACTAAAGGTTGATGGCTGTTTTAGATGTACCATGGCAGAGTGGCGCCCTACAGCAACATTCGCAGTAAGATGCAGCTTCTTCGGCTCAGCAGACTGGTTCATAAAAGTGATCTAGTTGCTTCCCGGCTCGGTCTATAAGATCTTATGTCTCGATTACTTATTGGTATCAAACAGCTGATCTCGAGCGATATTCACTTCCACTTTATATAGGCTTTGACTGACAATCGACTGACATTAGCCGTCAATCTGCCTTCTCTAAGTGTCTCTGACTGCGCCGCGGTGCTTGGCGTCACTTGAACCGCCTGCCTTTTGAGTGGCATTACCGTAACTTTAACAATGTGCACGGTCCCGTTTTCAACAAACTGCATAGTTAACGTCAAGCCTGTTCGTCATATTTCATCATTATTGCATATTTCATGCCAGAAGTAAGTCATTCAGCAGCAAACTTGACAGAATATAACCGTACTCAGTCCGTCTCTGACTGCGAAGGTCGAAAACGAAAAGCTTTTCACTCCATGTTAAACTCCCTCTGTTGTATCATGTCTTTCGTTCTGTGCCATATCGACCGAGGTCGTCCAAAAGCTCCCGTGCATAAAGTCCAGTCATGCGTCGAAGTAGATGCGATCTGCCGCACTTCAGTCCGTTCTGTCTCGTGCATATGAGCGAGTCTGACGGAAGTGCTTGTTGCGCATGCGCACTCAACAGCAACTTAACCCATTGATGCCCACTGTTGCCATACGGGTACAGCTATAAAGCATCCTTTGCCAGACCGGGTTAAGCCGTCGTTTGTAATTTTTGACATCCGGATGTCAAAAATTACAAATGACGGCTTAACCCCAACTGACACAGGAACTTTACAGCTGTACCCATAAGGCAAGAGTGGGCGCGTCAAAGGGTTAAGTTGACACAAGTCGACGACCTCGGAGACACGTTCGTAGATCAGCAGCGACGAGTGTGTGCCGCAATTTCACTGAGAGCGTAGCGCGCCACGTGTGCGTCTCGACACCAGAATACCGCAACACGCGACAGAGAGAGAGAGAGAGAGAGGGGGGGGGGAGAGACAGCGAGCACCTGTTCAGTATGCATGAGGTGAGGTGACCACCGTCAAGTGCGTTCGACGACGGACTGACACTGTCGTCACGTCGGCGTACATTGATGTCGCTACTGCTTCTACTGCAGCTGTTAATGCTCGTAATAAAAGTCGACGTTTGGTCGTCTTGAATCTCGCCGGGCGGGCGGGCTCATTTACATGTTCTCCTATCAGCCCAACGAGCAACTCCCGACCAGTCAACAGTCGTCTTGTCTGAGGGTCGAGCTCCACTAGCTCGACTTTGACTAACTCCGCAATAAACATGGAAACTCATTGAAAACACGGAGAGGAAAGTCCAACAACGTACGTGTGACATAGCCCAGACGCGCGCGAGCGTAGATGCTGAACTTGCCTTCCATCAGAAATCAATGATCGTGTTTATAGACAATAACTTCACAGAAAGGAGCGCGCGACATGGGAGTGGCGCACGGAACGCAGACCGATGTACAGACCAATATAAATACTGATTCTTATTAGACTGCGTTGTGTCAAAGAGGCGACCTATACAGGATTACCATAAAGCGACGCCTACATTATCTACAGTCTGGTTTTTATCGTTGCCCGTATAATGACATCGCGTGCAACCAAATGTGGTTAACATGTACGTATTAGCAGCCACGTCAAACAGCTATGAGCTCATCAGAGGAAACGATAAACTTCTGTTCGACGATAAAGAGAAATTGATCTTTTTCTCCATTGACGACTTTTGTGCTCAGACTCACAGGCTGCAAGGAAGCTCTGTCATAAACGCAACGGAACGTTCATGAGGTTGGTATAGAGGTACAGAGGCAACGAAGGCCGCGGTTACTGTTGCCCAGTTGAGGACGGGCCACAGTCCGCTTCTGGCCAGCTACCTTCTCCGTATCGGACGACAACAGTCTCCAGTGTGTCCGTACTGCTGAGGGGATGACGAGACGGCACAGCATCTTCTTCAGTTCTTCTTTGCTGTCCGTCACACGCGTCGGCACGCACCTCTACCAACTACATCAACTCAACTGATCCTCGACGCATGTGGTCCTTTCTGGAGACGATCGGGGCCGTGACACCCCCCCCCCCCC
>Ga0056114_1000258_pt1 | contig 16261 bp, 13 predicted proteins | sample WorMetHERISLAND1_FD_77005 | JGI IMG/M metagenome (GOLD analysis project Ga0056114, IMG submission 77005) | Marine gutless worms symbiont microbial communities from Max Planck institute for Marine Microbiology, Germany - Olavius loisae HERON... ...
ACCTACATGAAAACTGAAACATGCAAACTCTATTCTAGAGACTTTTGAATATTTCTGCCAAATATCATCAAAATCGATCCATATAATTTCGAGTTATACCGTTTCAAAGTTGGGCCCTTTTTTTGAGACACAGTGTATAGATAGAAAAGAAGCTATATAGGAGATAGGAGGATAGTTATGAATTGACTTCCTTGAGTCATTTTACATCATATCAGTTTCCTTTCTTTGCATCAGCGTTCTTCAGTTGGAGATGTGAATGCTCTGTTGCTGTGTCGTTAGTTGTTTTAGTAATATGACTATCATACTCTGCAGACTGTGTTTGTGTGGTGAAGGCGCTGACGACGCTTGTGAAGAGTTTTCCATCACGCATGGCAGAGTACCTGCCACAGATTCTGGACCCGGTTTGGTTGTCGCTCATACACAGTGCCGAGACGTATCCGTTTTGCACTCGTCTCTATCTCTGTCATTCTGCTGGTTCTATCTGTCATTTTAAACATTCTTGTTGCTGAGTCACAAGAATTTTATGCGTTTTGCAAGTTGCTGGTTTGAACATTTGACACTTGTGACATATTTTTCAGTCAGAAAGGCCCTCAATGCCTCAACAATGCCTAGATTGTGCCCCATTGTCTGGGAGTATTGAGTTAGCTGGCCTTGTAGTCATACTGTCAATTTTTATAGCTTTTGGGTGAACAGCTTAAGTGTAGATGTTACGAAAAAATTTGAATTTTTGGACCCAACCCTTCGGTGAGTGATGGAGTCCACCCCTGAAATTTATCGTCTGTATGTGATAGGACATCTCTCTACTTTTGGTAGCTTGAGGTGGCCTGGTTGTACAATGGCTAGAAAAAAAATTGCTGATTGTGGCCGTGCATGTTTGATGACGCATGGTCCAATAACTACTGTTTGTTTGGTATTTCAAAATGAAATTCTTTAAATACACAACCTTTTATTGATTAAAGTTGACGCTTCGACTTCGACTGGAGCCTTCATCGGAACGGTCTGTCTAATCGCCATTTACCGCTCAGTTTTGGGGCGAACAGGATGTCGTAGATGCGGAAGAGTTGGTAAGACCCCTCGTCTCTGACACTCTCTGTTCATCGACTTGTCTTGCTCCTTTCTGATATGTATCGCCTCCTTGATCCGTCTGTCCACTCTGTTGCCTTCTCTGTCGATGACCTTGGCCTGATCTGTTTATTTGGTAGTTGTTAAAATGGCCAGTGTTACGACAGCTCAGTTCATGGATTGCACTAGGCATACATGTATGTTGGTATGTTGGTGAATTGGTAATGATATGACTTTACATGGAGTCGTTTAGATATCTGCGTACTGTTGTCAACGGCCTGGAAGAAAGAAACGACCCAACAGATTCTGACGGTAGATATTTGTGTGGTTGTTTCAAACGATGATGTAGTTAATTTGCTGAAAGTCCTTGATATACGCTGGTACCACCGCGTTTCCAACTGTGAAGTGTGGCGCCTAACCGAACAACCTCCTCTTACTTAGATCATACAGAAAAGAAGACTCACACTGTTTGGTCATCTGGTCAGAATGGACGAGTCGACAGATGTCAGGAGAATTCTGACTGCAGTTACCCAGAGTGAGTGGAGAAGGCCAGTTGGGCGACTCTACACCTCCTGGATGGCCACTCTGAAGAACGACCTAGCTCAGCACAACCTTACCTTGGAGGATGCTGTCGAACTGGCTCTGAATAAGCCGCTGTGGAGACTATTGGCAGCAAGCGGAGCTACGCACTGATGGTGCATGCTGAATAATGATGATGATGAATGACTAAATATATATGCACTCTGCATATTGAGAGCATAGCTTGGCTGATAGGAGATTGCTGTAAGAGCATAGAAGAAAACAAGATTTAAATAACAGATTTCTATGGTTCTGTTATTGCACTAGTATTACTACAATACTGTTATTCTGCTCTTTTTAACTGAGTTGTTAAAAATGTAATAGTTTAATAATTACTGTATAATAGTTCGTTTCATTGTGAATGGTATGAGACCAGCCAGGAAGCCAGCGTCATTAGTGAAAATATCAAAAATTGTAAGAAAATAACCAATGAAATAAATATGTTGCTGTGATCTTTGTCTTAGTGGAGTGGTGTTCGCACGGAATTATGGGTAGTGATTTGGTTTGTAAACAACAACTTCTGAAATAGTCAGAATAGCACCATTTGAAGCCCTACCGTAGTAAACGTTACTGTTATAATAATAGCTGCACATTTATATTATATCATAACTGTGTAATTGAGGAGTAAAGTTTGATCCATAATTTTAGGTTTCAGGAATTTAACTGACTTTCTACTGCACAATGTTGAATGTTGCATGATAATACGTCTGAGATATATTAGACAGAACTGCTAATTATTATTGACCATATGAATGAACTACAGTGAACATGGAGAATGATGTCCATTTGAGGTGAAATTTGATAGCTATAGGCTAAACTGTGGCACAAGCACTAGCATGCAGTAGTAATAGATTAACAATAGTAATATTTACTTTACTTTGTTTTTGCTTGGAATTAAATTGATCGCAGCTATGACTAGACAGGTTGTCTGGACCCACTTGACATGCAGATCTATTTCACGCTGAGTCTGATGCAGTGATTATGCTGTTCTGATTCAGTGCTTGTGCTGTTGGCAGGTGAAATTCTTGGCTTTGAGAATCTCGTCCTCGGCATCTTTGACTTTGTTCACGCGTTGATTGAAACTCCCAGACATCGGTCGTTGATGAAGAAATACGTTGAACAGCTCATCTACTACGTGTTTCATTACATGCAGATGACAGAGGAACAGGTTACCATTACAGGCATCGAACTTACCGTAATACTTCGAATATAATACGCACTTTTTTTACCATAAAATTTTCTGGAAAATCGGGGTTCGTGTTATACATAGATCTAGCTATTTTCTGTAGGTTTATTTCAGATTGAACAATCGTCAAAAATGGTAAAATAACCAATTATCGAAATACCGGTGGTGCTGCTTCGGCGTATAGGCCTACCGTGGACCACACTACAGCGCCGTGCCGGCTTGGTGCCTTTAGTTCGTGTTGCAACATATGACTGGCCAAGTCTGCCCTCCTCTCCCCCTCTCATGTTTGGCCGTCACACCCCTAAACCTGCCTTTAGTTTGGTTTAGTCTGTGCATATGTTGGTAGTTTTCATGCATGTTTGTTTGGGTTTTTTTTATGTTGTTCTCAGTTGTAATTGCATTTAGTTTTGGGTGTTTTGCACCAGTCAGGAGATTGGCTGGGAAGATCGTCTGTGAAATGACGTCCAATGTGTCTAGAGGAATGTTAAACCTTACTCGTCTAATTTAACTGATTGTCAGAGACTTCTGATGAACTAGTAGCTTATTGAGATACGAGCAGTTGTCCAATAATATGTGCTAATCTTAGTGTACGTGTATGTCATCAGATTACTGATAATTTACATGCAACAGAGAAAACTGAAGGTTTTATCTCTGCAGCCGGACATATTTGCGTGTTTGTAATGCTCGCTGGTTTTGCTGTAGGTTCGGTTGTGGTCGGCAAATCCAGATCAGTTCGTTGAGGATGAAGATGATGAGACGTTCTCATACAGCATTCGCATTTCAGCACAAGATCTACTGTTGGTATGTTGATGTTGCTGCACTGGGTTTCATTAATTTTAATAGTGTAATATTTTTAGACCCATAACATAGCATCTACACCAGTTTAATTAGATCGTCACTAAGGCACGTGTGTCAATAAGCTGAACTATATGAGACACATGTCCTCCTTACTTTCAGTGTAGTGACTTTACGGCCAGTGCCGAGGCCTTTAACTTAGCAGTCCAGTGCATTGAATGCAATGAATGTCATGTAAACAGAAATGTTCTTAACATCTGCCTAAGGCCCAATGGCCCATGACACATGCTCTGGAAACGTAAAACTGGTGCTGGTTTTCGTTCCGTCTGCATCTGAAAAGAAAATTTCTGGCGCTGATAATAAATGTGGCTGATAATATTAGATAAATAAACAAATAATACTGCAACACTGCATACAACAAGTTCACAACACATGAAAACGTCAGCAGTTATCATCGACCAATCAGAAGTCAGTATTTCAGTGACACACACACCACTTTCTGGCTTGGAATAGAACAGTGTTGTTATCAGTGCCAGAATCTGGTACCAGAAGAATCCGGTCCGAGATTTGCATGACACACGTACCAGAAATCTGCGCCAGAAAATGTAGTCAATTTATGCAGCCGGTTTCTGGAGCATGTGTTATGGGCCTAAAGCAACCAGTTGGCACTGTTGGTGGAGCAGATTGCAAGAAAATTCACGTGTCTCGGTAAAGTAGCGTCCAGTGCTCTTTGGAGTTCATGCCAGCGAAAACATCGAGTTTTGAACTTTAATTTATAGACTTATGCTGGTGTTGTGGCCATTGTTTTAATATGGCATGAATTATAAAGTTGCCTGTAAATGTTTCAAAGTTGTTTCCAAAGAGAGCTGCATAACAACAGAAGTTTGTTCCAGAGGCCACGAGTTGGGTGGAGTGAACTTTCCCAGTGTGTAGTGAGTGAAAGAATAGACCGTGAGCTTCTGTGCAGCTGCAGCTGTGCTGGCTGCGCGTATGACAGACGATGGCAAACGAATACATGAAAGACATGGCACCAGCTTTGTGTAGCGTGATTGGTCGGCATCTGCAAGAAGCGGAACAAGCTCGGCAGCAGGGAAGAATTCACTGGTAATGCAGTACTGTAAGCTTCTGTGTCAGTTAAACGTCAAATTTATTTCATACAATGAAAGTCAGTTTTAGTCCTCTGACGCAACATAATGACACAACTGCACAGTCGGTTGCAGACATTTGTAGCTAACTGGCAACATCAGTAGTTTGTAGTGCAGTCAGGCGCAGACTCTAACTGTTGCACTGTTTTTGCACTATTCAAATGTTGTGGTTTCTAGTTTTTTCAACAGCTTTTTCAGAACAGTCCCTTGAGTATTTTCAATCCTGCTCGTGGGAGCAAAATTCAAAGTAGCTGCAGTGCAGATGCGACTGTTTTGAAGATCCACCATAATTGTTACTTTTTTCGATAAGTTTTTCAGTAATGATTGATAATTTTCAACTTGTTGCTAGGTGGAAAGTTCACGAATCTACTCTGCTGGGCATTGGTAGTTTGTCAAAGCTGATCGTTGACGACGTTTCGACCAATAAACTACCACTTGACATCAACACATTCCTGCAGAACGTTGTACTGGTCGATCTTAATCAGAACGGTGAGAACTGTTACTAGTCACTGAGATAGTTAAATGTACTGGTTGTTGGCTGATGTTGTTGCCGACTTCAAGTAGATATATGGGCACATCTGTATTTTGAACATGTGTGAATGGATACTAGCATTGTTTGTTAATGGCTTAGCCAACATACTGTACACTGATAGCTTAGTTGTTGTTGTCATAGGTCTATCCATTTTCTCCATTATGTTGACCAGAATTTGGATTACGAGTCCTCAAGGAACTCAACTGTTATGACATAAATTAGCAGACCACAAACTTGCTCTTGGTCATGATGGCGGACTTTGTAAGCAGCTGCTGGTTTTTCTATTGGTGCCAGATTATGATTATTACATTCTGATCAGTGAATTCATGGTAAAATGTTCATCAGATAAAAGCAGTTGATAAAGGTTGTCAACCACTTTTTAACAAACCTGGTGTCATTAGTGGCTAAAACTTGCCTTGGTTAAACATCAGGTGTATCATCTATCGTTCATGGTTTTGGTTGAGGTGCTGCCCCCTGTCGACTGATGTATGAGTCGTTAATGGGAAACTGACTTAATCTGCTGCTAAAATGATTTTTTGTCATTGTATTTCTACAGTGTCTCCGTTCCTGCTTGGCCGATGTTTGTGGATGGCAAGTCGCTACGCTGCCGTTATGCAGAACGAAACCCTTGACAGGTTCTGCTGAATTATTACACTTTCACTAGTAGGAGCTTTTCGTTGTCTGGACCATGCTACAATAAAGTTTGTTGTGTGGATCACCATCATCTGTTTGTGGTGATACTATAGTCATCGATCACTGATTTACATTCCAGAAACTCACTTGTCTTTTTTTATGTAAACGCTGGTCTCTTGATTTCTATGATTATTGTTTTGCGGTATCATTTGTTTGATTAGTTTTTTATGCTTTGTTGTTTCTTTGATATTTTTAATAAAACCCTGTTTATCACTCAATAGTCAATGTCAATGTCAATGTCAAATGTAACTAAATTTATATAGCGCATTCTCGTAAAAAACCTCTAATGCGCTGAACACACTAGTACTGCGAAAATAAAAACGTCTTCCGTGACTGCCTGTAACTGTCCTCAGAAACATCCGGATCACGCATGTCCTCGGGCAAAGAGTTCCAGACAGTCGGGCCAGCAACGGCACCCGAAGTCCATAGGTACTGAGCCGGTGCCGTGGAACAGAGACTTCATGACTACTGGCAGAACGTAGCCGTTGACGATAGGCAACGTCGGATACTGATGTGCAGTGGTCCGTCAGTGTGGCCATATCTGTTATACCGTTAGTTTTGTAATTAGCTTCTCCTGTTCCGCAATGCAGATGTTTATCACGGATCTGAAATCACCTCTCTGTATGAATTAATGTGATCAGAATGTGAAAAAAGTAGTTAAGAGAAATTTGGCAGAGTTTGATGGTTTCTCTCCTGAGACTCGCTCTGCATATCGGCACTCAAACCATTTCATAGATTTGGCTAGGTCAACACACTTGAAATACGAGCTGAAATGTATTCAGTGTGACGTTTAAATTTATCATTGTCACAAACAATTTACTGCGCCAGAAGTGATGCTGAATCGGGCAGTCATACTTATGGTGCTGTGATATTCGTTTCCAACAACTAGTTTCCTTGGGCTCCACTGGCTTGGCATCAAAAAAAAACAACCATTCCACATCAAGTACAGATTTACTCATTTCGACTGGTTTTGACTGGCCCATGAAGGCAAATGGCAGTAGTGACCACTAATTTGTGCCTATTGTTCACATGTGTTTTGAATGTGTGTGAATAATCATTAGGATACAACGTGTTTGGGTTGTGAAGGTTCCTACAAGCCACCGTTGCCGGTATTAATCCATCACATCCGCCATGTGTTCGCATCTCGGCCGTGAGAGCTGTGTCTGAGTACTGTTCACATTTGTCGTCAGCCGAGCGTACACACGTTCTGCAGCCGTTCATTGGCAGTATGGTCGACGGACTGCTGAGTATTATGACACAGTTCTCCACTGATGTCATTGCTCTCTGCCTCGAGACTCTGTGTGTTGTCTTGGAGGTAGCGTAGTCTTGTTGGTAAACCTTCAGTTCTTTTAACTAATCGAGGCGATGATTTTAAACAAAAGGTCTAAGGTTGAAGAATCAGGACTTAAATAGTGTGAGCCTTACATGGCCCATTTTTGTCACTGTTGAGCCGGTAGCTGCTATTGTTTGACGTGTAATTTATTTCAGAAGCCTAACTTAGTCTTCGTCGTTTCTCCTCTGTTCCTGTTTCTGTCCTTCATCAGCTCACGTACTTGTGTCTTTTCCTGTCATTGCAGTACACTGTTTACATGGGCAGAAGTCTCCGGTATTTGTATGCTCTGCTGTGCAGTTGTGTATCACTGTGCTCAGTTTGTCACTGTTCAGTATGGTATACAGTCTGGTCTTTGATTGTCTGTTAAACTGTCTCTCTCTCTGACAGTATGGATCACTGAGTTCTGACAGTTTGACAGAATTGTTTCTTTGACACAATTGGCCAGTGTAGTATGTGCTGTGACTCTGTCGGTTAAATCATGTGCTCATTAGGTTGACCACAACATCACATCGGCAGTGGAGCCCAGAGTGACGCCTCTCGTCAACGCAGTCTTCCTCAAATACAGCTCCGGTAAGTCATTTGCAGTAGTTTGTAAAATACGCCTTGCAGCTTGCAAGCACACTTTACTGATACTCATGCCGTCGGCCTGTGCGTTAGGTAGAGTGATTAGTGGCATGTGTAACTGTGTATGTATGTGTGTCCGAGGTCCTAAAATTGAGGGCTCAGCACTCTCTGGTGAAATGTAATGATCGCTGGTTATGACTGCGTATTATAGCCATTGCTGCTGCTCCTCCTCATACTACTACTGCTACTACTATTGCTACTCGTGTAAATTCTAGTTATAGTGGTTATTTCTCTTGATATTTGTACAAATCACAGCTCAAAACTTATATGCTCTCAAGACATCTGTAGCCGGTCCGCTGTCCGTGCCTCGTATACCTTTATCGGGTCTTTTGCACGTTATAAATTCGTTACTTACCGTCAATGTGCTGTGTTTGTGTTTGTAACAGATCCGCTGCTCGTCAGTCTTGCGCAAGACGTCTTCACCGTTCTTGCTAAAAACGAACGCTGTATCGTTGCACTGCAACAACGACTTCTGCCGACACTGCTCAGTGTGCTGCAGGCCACAAGTGACAAACTGCCTTTTGGAATGCAGTCGGTAAGCGCTGATCTGTGTTCACTGAAGACAGTTCGACACCAATTAGTGAACTGACATTCATCTACTGGCAGCTTCACCCTGTGAATCTGTCGTGTGAAACATTTTCACTTCCTGCCTTGTAGTTTGACACTGTTGGTTATTATTATTATTATTATTAAACAAGAGAATGATTATAGTGACGTGAGACGGCTGATAGCCGTTGCGAGGGCACTGTACAAAATTAAACTAAAGACACACATGTTGATAGTGCAGTAAGACAGCCAGGTAAAGCTTGAATCGAATAGTTCTGTTTTTAAGCGGCGCCTGAACGTCGTCAGTGACTGGACTGCTCGCAGCGAAGACGGCAGAGAGTTCCAGGCGTGTGCGGCAGCCACAGGAAACGCTCGGTCGCCAAGTGTTGAACGACGGGTCGAAGGAACGACCAGAGTCGGCGTTGCGGCAGACCGAAAATTGAGTGATGGGAGGGAGGGGCAGGACCAGTATGTAAGTATTTTACAGCTTGTTGTCTTTTTTGGACAGCAGCATATCACAGCATCTGTGGATATTGTTGGTTCTGATGTGGTCGTGCACTTCTGCTTCAGTTGGCAGAACTTAGCAAAAGTGTCTTTGATCTCAACACGCAGTAGATGAGCCTGTCCAGAAGATGCAGTTTGTTCTGCCCATTGTAGCTTGTCATGCCTCAATGATCTCCTTCAGGGTCCAGAAATCAGTCTCCGATATTCCTATAAATCACCATTCAGCATTGCTTTGTGTAGAGCACAAACAGGATAGGTCCGAGGACTGAACCCCGGGGTACTCCAAATAGGGCGTATGCAAGAATTGACTTGAGCCCTCCACAGTTGACTGACAGCTTACGATCACAGATGTAAGGCACGAAGTTTCACGTGAGATATTGCAAGTCAGTAGCTGGGTCCCGTGAATCAGCTGACGACGTTGATAATACCTAAATTATAGTTTGTTAACGTTACTTGTTCAGTTTTGCTCAGTGGTTGCTGTCCAGTGAAGTCTGTGGTGTATTTGTGTTGTCATGACATGTTCAGGTGTCCATCGACATATTGACGGTGCTTGTCCGCTGGAGTCCCGTTCCACTTAGTGATGTGCTTGTCAGTCAGATTTTCCCGGCCGTCGTTCACTGCACTCTTCATACAGATGACAGTTCTACCATGCAGGTAGGTTTGTCTTCATATTTTTTGCTTTTAAAATTACATCACTGCTTTCATTTTCAGGCGGAACATCTCTAATGTCTTTGTTTTCTGTTTTCTGTGCATGTTTTTTGTTACTGATTTCAGTATATGATACAAGTAGTCGATGGAAGCGTGGAAAGTTCTTAGCAGCATGCTGACTGACTACTGCCATTTTTTCACTTCAGTGTATTATTGAGCAGTTGTTGAATAGTCAGTTGTTCACAAGCATCCATTGGCAACTGTTATTCTGTAGAGCGGTGGTGAATGTCTGCGAGCATTTGTGTCCATCGGCCTTGATCAGATATCTCAGTGGCATGATAACCAAGGTGGGTTTGTTCACAGTCATTGCCATATTCTTCTTCTATCATGTTTATTACAGTAACTGAGAGTTGTTTGTCTACACGATAACTTTGTGTCGGTGTAGTACTGTAGATAAGCTTTGTATAAATGAATTTGTTTTCATAGCACTTGAAGATATTTGCCTTCCGTCATGCCAGTTGCTGGAACAGTGGAAGATTTAGTGAAATAACATGATGTACTCTTAGTGGAGTTAAGCAGTGATGATGTGGTGAACTGGTGTAGGTTATGGCGGAGTGTACTACGTCGTGCAGGTCGTATCAAAGTTGCTCGACTCCAAGACATCAGAGTTTACAGCGACATATGTTGGCCGTCTAGTATCGTTACTTATCTCCAAGATGGGATCAAACCTCGGTGATTCACTGGAGCTGATGCTGCGCGCCGTTCTCAGCAAGATGCAACAAGCCGAAACACTGAGTGTCATACAGGTAGCTACTGTCACGTGAACCCCAGGTGTTGTACAGGTAGCTAGCATCACCGGAACACTGAGTGTCATACAGGTAGCTAATGTCACATGAACCCCAGGTGTTGTACAGGTAGCTAGCATCACCTGAACACTGAGTGTCATACAGGTAGCTACTGTTACGTGAACCCCAGGTGTTGTACAGGTAGCAGGAACAGGAAACTAGTCCAATAGTTTTACATAAGACGTATTTGATATTTCAGTTTAATTAGCTGGACAAAACGTGACATTCTTAGCACTGTAGAGTGCTGTAACGTAAGTGAGTGTTAATCTAGCAAACTGATGACTGAAAGGACTGTTTTTCAGAAAATGCTATTTTTACTTTAGGCTACTTTATCTTCATTACTAGCTACTTAGACAATGACTGATTCTGGAAATCTGAACATACATTAGATTGTGTTTGTTGTTTGTGCAAGGTTTTTACGTTAGATTGTACTACAAGTATTGAAAGCTGTAATTATGTACTGGACATGCTTGCAGTGAATGTTCAGCTGATTCAGTAGCAACTCGTTGGCACTTGATGTTTTCAGATGGAAAATGTGAAACGAAAAAATAAAGCTGCCAGTTTTTGAGCGTAAATAAGAAAATTATGTTTATTGCTAGTTGAAAACTAAGCTGAGGTGCTAGTTACAAGTGGCTGACATTAGATTGACATTGATAATGTGTTTCACTGATACTGTGTATCACCTTACTTGTGGAATCAGCTCCATTTCTACCTCATTCTGTTCACTCTTCTCCTGGTTCACCTCATTCTGCACATATCATCATCACAGTCACCACCTTTGTTCTCACCATCCGTCACTTCCTCGGCCTTTCACTTTAGACTTAAAACTCATCTCATTCACAAATCCTTTCCTCCATAGTCACTCTGATTTCTTCCGGATCGCCTTCACGGATCTTAACCTGTACAGAACTTAGTGGGCACTGCCATTTGTTTGTTTTAGTTTCTTCTTTTTCATATTTTTCTGGCTACGTGTGCTAGATTAAGCTGATCACTCAGCTTTTGAGTCCACATTAAACTTTTTTTGTGTCGTATTCACTGAGGCTTTTCACATCACATCCAGCCAGACTGACCACCTTATAGTTTTCATTGGTCCAGCGTGTGTTGGTTGTGTTTGGTTGCAGAGTCTCATCCTGGTGTTTGCTCAACTGATGCAGACTCAGATGACTGCCGTGCTGGACTTCCTGTCGAGCGTTCCTAGTCCGGCGGGTCGACCCGCTCTCGAGTTTGTCCTGACTGAATGGTGCTCAAAGCAGCATCTGTTTGTCGGCGACTACGAGCGCAAAGTCAGGTGATCAGTCCATCATTTGACAACTGGTTGTTGATCTCACTCACTGTCATCTGTTACTGTAGGCTGTCAGTGTTGCCCACCGTTGCCTGCTGATGTACTTGTAAGTCATTATGCAGCGTTTAATGAATGTGAAACCATTGACGTTGATGATAGTCCAGCATTCTAAACCAGCATCATTGGCAGTACACACGTTACATAGTTTCAGCTTCAATTAACTACAGAACTGCTTTCTAAACTCTGCCAGCATCATTTACTGCATTGCATAAGAGCGTCAAAATAGACAAGTTCTCAACTGAGTTATTGACTGTTGAACTGCGATGGATGACAGAGTGAATACAGTGATGAGTAGACAATAAAAGAAGTTGCCTTTTTCAACGTACTAGAGAGAGAGCCGTTCAGAATCTGCTGTTTCACGTGGCAGCCGTTTAGTACATGATTTATGTCATTGTTATGTGTTGCAGTGTTTGAAGTTTTTTTGTTGCAGACTTAGTGCTTTATTGCAGTGTTCTCTATTTCTACAACTTGTAACAGTGATCGTTGCTTATCTATTACCTTTTCTATCAGTTTCACACCAAGCTGTTTGTGAATCATTTGTAACAGGTTAACAGCTGATGAAGTTTTGATGCATTGTTTTTGACAGCTGAGATGTCTGTGCTGTCTTTAGCTGCTTGTCGCTGTGCAAGCTGATCCAGTATGCTCTTGAGTCACAAGATCCTCGGCTTCGAGGCATCGAAGTTCACGGTGACCAGATCTTTGCCGCTGGTGACAGTATGAAGACGCGGTCTAAAGCCAGACAGTGTAAGCAACTCTCGGGGTCTCGTGTCGCTTTCACTTCTTTGACAACCTACGCAGTCTCTTTTATACACGCCATTGGCCTTACTAATAAACTTTAAACTTCCTCGTGCATCATATAGCCGCTACTTGCATGCTTAAAATCATCCATCCATCCATCCAATTTGTATATCACGCGAGTGTGTTGTTGTTGCTGCAGCTCCAGACGAGTGGACCGTTGTTCCGCTGCTCGTCAAAGTGTACAAACTCGTCATTAACGAGCTGTCCAACCAGATCGAGAAGTCTACTTCAACACGGGCCACGACCGGCGATGACGACGAGGTCTGTGCATTACCGTGTTTGACAGTAAGTAAAGTGAATGATTAGTGTCAAAAATGACAAATTGTCACTGTGCAGGCACTGTATGAGAAGGTTAAAGCAAAGCCGTCCGTAAAGAGATTCGTCTTATGAATGATAACAAAGATGGTGCTTACATATTGTGCTGTGCAAACCATTCCAGACGTGTGCAGCGGTGACTGTGAGAGTTCAGTCACTGTGTTACTGGATTCGTCTTTACATTCCGTTGTTGTAGTGTATTATGTGGATGTTTTGTGAACGTGTGCATCTATCGTCGTTATCTGTGCCTGCTGTAAAAGAACATTTGGAGCATGTTGACCTTACGACATGACGTGTTGCCATCGTGTTTCAACACTGAGGCCTGTATCACGCGCTGACCCAATGTTCTTGATAATGTGTGCACATACCTTTAATTTTTCTTCACGGTGCTGCCTCTTGACCGATGGGTGCACTTATTAAACTTACTAGTTTTTGCATGTAACTTTTTAATCTTATTCAGCCTTTTAGCTGCAAGTGCGTTTGTCCAATAAATTCTTGTACTCTGTGTAACATTCCTGAATATTTTGCCAGTATCTATAAATGTGTAGTTGACATTGATACATTGAGCTCTCTGTGTGTCTGCTCTTGTGCTGTCCAAATGTAACATGAAAATGTCTAAACTGTTCATCACCAAGTTTTGCACCAACATTATACCTTGTTAAGTGTGCAGTAGGAGTTAAAAATATGGAATTTATATAACTTCCTAAATTGAAAATGCACTTTTTGATAAAGCAGTCCGAAACTGCATTCTTCTGTTAAGTGATGACTGAAAGCGAAGCAAGGAAACGTGTCGCGTCACCACGTTGAGTACCATCTTGCTACAATGAGGTCGTTAATAGCTGCAGTTCTGCGTGTGTAACTTGTGATGTCTGAAACTGGCAGATGAGTGGCGGCTACATGTGATGGCTAAGAAGTGATTGAGAGAATTTTAATGGCAGGAACGGCACGAAGACGATGGTGACTGGGAAGACGCAAACGATGATGACGACGACGTCGGTGATGACGACGATATGAACGATGGTGAAACACTGCCCGGTCTGCTGTCACAGCTCGCTGGCGATGGTCAGTCTCCACTCGTCAACATTTAGACTAATGTCACTAATTTTAGCAGTAAGTAAGTAAGTAAGAGCATTTGTATAGCACTGATTACAAAGAGTCACTAAGTGCTGTGGTCCCATAACCCAAACAAGTGGGTCTTTAATTGCCGTTTAAACTGTCCTAGACTGTCAGATTGTCTTAGTTCGGATGGCAAAGAGTTCCGCACTCGTGGGCCTGCAACGGCAAAACACCGGTCGCTGAAGGTGGTCCGTGTACGTCGGACGGCACAGGTCACAGAGTCAGACAAACAGAGTTGACGTGGACGGACGTCAAACACGAGTTGACAGTCATCTGCCAAGTACGACGGTGCTAGGCCGTTTAGACACTGGTAGATCAGGACAGCAATCTTGAACAGTATTCACTGCAGTCGTACAGGTAACCAATGGAGATGATGTGATCACGGTGCCATAACCCGGATACAGGTCGTGCCACGGCATTCTAGATGGACTGTAGGCGACGGTACAGCCTGTCAGCAACGCCGTACAGTAACGCATTACAGTACCGTAATCCAGTCGACTCGACACAATGCATCCAATGTCTCGGCGGCTTTTGGCGACAGAGGCTGAATAATTGAACGTAGTTGCCACAAATGGTAATAGCCACCACGGTAGAGAGCAACAGCTGACCAACTCAACAACAGTGTATGCATCCATCTACTGATAGGTACTGAGCAAAAACAACATCCAGTAAAACAAAGTATTATCGAGATGACTGTGTTTGCTGTGTCGGGAGATGACATTATTACTTTAGATGTATTTACAGATTAGTTTTTTATTGTCGACAAATCTTGGGAGTTCTCCAATATTCAGTACAGAATGTGTAGTGAAATTGTGTTTGAACTGCTTTTTTGTTGAAAACTGTTTTATGTGTACGTTTGAAGACTTTGAGCAAGACGGCGAGGAGAATGAGTCGGATCCTGACATTGTTAATGATCCAATCAATCAGATGGATCTTCAGGTATTTCATCTGGCTTTCACTGGCTCTCAGTCGTGTACAGTGTGTTTAGGAGCGAGTTCAGCTGCTGTGTAAAATGAACAGCTGTGCATTTCTGTTGTAAGTGAGCATTGAGCCAGAAAGAATGCAAACCATGGGGTCTAACACGGCCCAATGAGTGTTATTTGGTGACGGGTAGTAACGTGTAATTAGTAATTAATTATGATCAGTATTCTGTCCAACACTTTAGTCTAAATGTCCTGCATATGAATCTCCATTATTGTTTGGTTCCAAAGGATTTTGCCACGAAAAATGCCATTTTTCATTTTGTCAAAAAGTGCAAATTTGTTCAAAAATTTTACCAAAAATCTGGAAATTTGCCAATTTTTACCATTCTGAAATGTGGCGCTTACTACAAAGAATTTTTCTGTTTCTTGGTTGGTTACAAGAAATCTTGCAAAGACTGTCTGAAACTTTTGGTTATCTTTGTTAGGAAAACGATTTAAACGTTTAAAATATGCAAAAAAACACGGTGATAATATTGTCACTTTTAATGGTACGTTGTTTCAACTTGTATGTGGAAACTTGAATTCTGTGTTACTAGTTTCTGTCAAAATTGAAATCCAGTCTGAACACCAAGTCATGTGTGTTGTGTGTGTAAGGCGTATCTGACGGACTTCCTACGATCCTTCTCGACACTACCATACTACTCGACGTTCTCTCAGCATCACACAGACGTTGAACGACAGGTCCTTGGTGTCGTCGGCATAACTGTGTGACATCGTCATCGGCGATGACAGTGTGACTTGATAGCAAGCCGCAATGATACATTATTGCTACCGGCGCTGAGACCTGCATCCAGCAGTTGGTCCAGTGCTCGTACCCCAGAGGCTGGGGAATGTGATAATGTTTCTTTCATACTGTCCTTGACGACAGCCTGTGATCGTCAGCGTCGCTGTCTTCATCAGTATCAGCGTCATTTTGGTTACCGACAACGTAACGATGTTTGGTTGGATGCTACAGCTAAAAGAAATGCTGAGTTACAACGTCGTTTGAAGCAAGTATTATGTGTATTTTGTCGCGGTACTGAGTGATTGGTCGTATGCTATGTGTTACGTGTGTCTGTTTGTAAGGTTTTTAGCCGACCGTACTAACGGTCACGCTATTGCTACACTGTTGCGTCTGTCGTCGTCGTCTGTGACGTTATGTATTGTGGCTAAACGGTGCGTCCTAGAGCAAAAGTTACTATGGAGAGCCTATAGGAAGTCGTATATGAGAAATCG
>Ga0056114_1000259_pt1 | contig 16235 bp, 14 predicted proteins | sample WorMetHERISLAND1_FD_77005 | JGI IMG/M metagenome (GOLD analysis project Ga0056114, IMG submission 77005) | Marine gutless worms symbiont microbial communities from Max Planck institute for Marine Microbiology, Germany - Olavius loisae HERON... ...
CGTCGTCGCCGCCACAAAGTGCTCCATCAAACGATCACGCTTCCAACCACTGAGCCGGCTTCTTCTCGCATACATCCTGCAATCCTAGCCCAAGCATCTCGCTTAGCTAGGACAGCCCCTACATCTTTCCAAAAGCGGGAAGGAAATCAAGGGAAATCCTGAAAATTTCTCTTCTAATCTAACGCCTATGGTTATTTTTCTTCATTCATGTTTAATATCCCGGTTCCACATCGATGTTGGGGGAGGCCATCGGTTATGGAAACGGCGCCGTATCTCACCGTTGCCGAACGCATCCGCGACAAGTTCGACAGCTTGACCCGGGCCGAGCGGCAACTGGCCAACGCCATGCTTGAAAATTATCCGGTGTCTGGGTTGGGCAGCATCACGGCGGTCGCTGAGGCGTCGAGCGTTTCGACACCGACGGTGGCGAGAATGGCCAAGAAGTTGGGTTTCGGTGGTTTTCCGGAGCTTCAGGCGACCCTTCGCACGGAATTGGAAGCAACGATATCCAACCCCATCGCCAAACACGACCACTGGGCCGAAAGCGCCCCCGATACCCACATCCTCAACCGTTTCGCCGGCGCCGTTATGGAGAACATGCGCCAGACCTTGCGCCAGATCGACCCAGACACCTTCAATGCCGTCGCCACGTTGCTCTCCGACCAGGATCGCGCCGTCCATGTCGTCGGCGGTCGCATCACGCGGTCGCTTGCCGACTATTTCTTTACCCACATGCAGGTAATCCGACGCCGTGTCACCCAGGTCGCATCGAACTCCAATACCTGGCCCCATTACGTGTTGAACATGGAGGAGGGCGATATCCTGGTTGCCTTCGACATCCGCCGTTACGAACGCGACATTCTTCGCCTCGCCGATATGGCGACATCGAAAGGCGTGACCTTGGTTCTCTTCACCGACCAGTGGGGATCACCGGCCGCCAAACACGCCGAGTTCAGTTTCCATTCGCGTATCGAGGCGCCGTCTGCGTGGGATTCGTCGGTCGTTATTCTGTTCATCGTGGAAGCAATGATCGCCGCCGTGCAGACGGCGACCTGGGACGAGACCAAGGACCGTATGAAGACGCTCGAGGAGTTGTTCGACCAGACGCGGATGTTCCGGAAATTCGTGTAGGTCGTGTTTCCGAAAGCAACCCTACCGGAGATCCCGGATCACCGCCCGGGCCGCGTTGCGCCCCGGGATGCCGGAGACGCCGCCGCCGGGGGGCGAGCCGGAACCGCAGACGTAAAGGCCTTTGACGGGCGAGCGGTGATCGGCATAGCCGGGCGCCGGGCGCAGGGAATAAATTTGGTCCAGGTGCAGCGCTCCGTGAAAGATGTCGCCGCCTGTCATACCGAGCGTCCGTTCGATGTCCTGTGGCGAATTAATCTGGCGGGCGATGATGGACGTCTTGAAGTTGGGGGCTAGCGCGTCGACGGTGTCGACGATCAGGTCGGCGACTTCGTCGCGCACTTCGTCCCAGGATCGTCCGTCCGGCAGAATCGGGTTGAAGTGCTGGCAAAAGAGGCTGGCGACGTGCCGGCCTTCCGGAGCCAGGGTGACGTCGAGGGTACTCGGAATGCACATGGAAATCACCGGCTTTCGGGCCCAGCCATGAAGCCGCGCATCGTCGTAGGCTCGTTGCAGGTAATCGAGGGACGGGCAGATGTTGATGGTGCCGTTGAGCAGGCTTGCCGGGTCTTCCGTATCCTTGAGGCACGAAAATGCCGGTAACTCGGCGAGAGCGACGTTCATGCGGAAGGTGCCGGACGCCGAACGCCAATTCCGCATGCGCCGGGCGAAATCACCGGGCAGCAAGGCCGGATCCAGCAGTTCGGTAAATAGCAGTTTGGGGTTGAGGCTGCAGGCGACGCAGCGGCTCTTGATCACTCGGCCGTCCCGGAGTGCGACGCCGGTGACACGGCCGGTCTCGGTCAGCACCTCGGCGACGGGGGCTTCGATTTCGACGTCGGCGCCGCGCTCGGTTGCCGAGGCTGCCATGGCTTGCGTGATCGCGCCCATGCCGCCGACGGCGTGGCCCCAGGCACCGATATTGCCGTTGGTTTCGCCGAACAGGTGATACAGGAGCACATATGCCGATCCCGTCTGGTAGGGTCCGACAAAATTACCGATGGCCCCTTCGTAGCCGAAGTCGCCCTTGATCGCGTCGCTTTCGAACCATTCGTTGAGGTAATCGCCAATGGACATGGTCATCAGTTTGGCGAGCTCTGCTTGAATGTCGGGTGCCAGTTTGCGGATCCGGTTGCCTGTGGATAGGACGGTTAGGAGGTCGCGGAGGCCGCCGCCGAGATTGGGCGGTGGATCGAAAACCAGCGACCGCAACGCCCGTCCGGCTTCGGTAAGTCGCCGGTCAAACTCACTGTAGGTTTCCGAGTCCGATTTCGAGAAGCGTGCCAATTCGCGGGCGACTTGGCCTGGGTCGCGGCTGATCGCCAGGTAGCCGCCGTCTGGGAGTGCGTTGAAATGCCCGGCCGTCCGTTCGACGATGGTGAGCCCGTGTCGCTTCAGTTCAAGGGCATTGATTATTGACGGGTGCAATAGGCTGACCACGTAGGAGAATACAGAGTTGCGGAAACCCGGATGGAATTCTTCAGTGATCGCTGCTCCGCCGACGACGGAGCGCGCTTCGAGGACTTTCACCGAAAGGCCGGCACCCGCCAGGTATCCGGCGCAGACGAGACCGTTGTACCCGGCACCGATGATGATGACGTCGAATGTCTGCTCTGCCATAGCCGGTTTCTGTTAGCACGGGTGAGCGCCGGGCGCCATTCATCCGGGGCAGGGGATACTGACCCATGCCACAATATGGGCACAATCTTTACGAGAATAATAAATCATAACTATCTGGAAATGGAAAATGTGCTCAATCGAGAAGCAATGGATCGCATGGAAACTGTCCGTGTCGTCGCACATTGCCATAACAGCTGATCGTGCTGGCGCCCCCCAGCCGCGCACGGGCGACAACGATCGGGAAGGAAAACGAACGATGCCTTATGGACCGCGCGGAGAATACGTGACCACACAGAAAATCATCCGCCTCAGGGATTTCTATGATTATGCGGATGCCTACGTCACGCGGCCGCCCTATCAACGAAAGCGGGTTTGGAGTCGCAAGAAGAAACAAGCGCTCATGGATAGTCTACTGAGACGCTACTACGTGCCGCGCTTGGTTCTCCGCCAAGTGCGCTTGAGCGAGACGCGGACCGTCGATGAGGTTATCGACGGCCAGCAGCGGATTTCCACGTTGCATGGGTTTTTCTCCGGCGAGTTCGCGCTACCCAGGTCCTTGTCCGATCTCGGTTCGGGGCTTGCCGGAACGTTCTACCGGGACTTGGACGTTGATGTCAGGAAGTACGTTGACCAGTTGGAACTCCAGGCCGACCGTATCCTCAACATCGAGGACCGCAATTCGGCCCATCACCAACGGGTGGCGACAGAAATATTCTGGCGCCTGCAACAAGGGGAGTCGCTCAACACGATGGAGGTCGCGCATGCACGACTGGCATCGAGAACCCGCAACTTTTTGGTCAAGTACGCGGACGATGCCTCCTTCGACTATGAGCGTTACTGGCCGGTCGACTGCAATCCGCACAAACACCCGTTCTTCTCGCTCGTTAATCGGGGCAACGACCGGATGGAACATCTCGCGCTTCTTGCCCGCATGCTATTAATCGAGAGAGACGGGGGATACTCCGAACTGAAGGACACGGCGATCCAGGAACTGGTCGAAAAGAACCAGACCGATAACGGTATCGGCGACGAGAGTTATGAAACCGAAACGGCGGCGCGTGCCGTAATCTGCAACCTCGGACTGTTTTATGACGTATTCTCCGGCCAACATGGTGATGTGCCGGGCGAACGGGTCCGGGAACTCAATCGGGAGTATGTGATCCTGTCTTTCTATGTGTTGATCCGCCATATCAACCTCTATTACGTGTTTGATGAGACGGTAACGCGTCTCATGCGGCGTTTTTTCGACGATTTTCACCGGCGTTGGCGCCTGGGAACCGTCGATGACTTGGATATCGCGCGGTTCAGCGAGAACTCGCAGCAGGACAGCGCCAGCCTGCGCGAGCGCGACATCATCCTCAGGCAGGAGTTCTTCCGGTTCCTGGCGGGCGAGGGTGACAGTCTCGTCGCCAAGGACGGCAAGCGCCGCTTCAATGAGGCCGAGAGGATTGAGATCTACCGGCGAGACCAGGGTCTATGCCAAGGCTGCCTCGCAGACGGCAAGCCAGAGCGCGAAGCCCGTGTCTCCTGGTCCGACTACCAGGCGGATCACATTATTGCGTGGATCAACGGCGGCGCCACCGACGTCGAGAACGGCCAGGTACTTTGCCGCTACCACAACAGTTCGAAAGGCGCGTCGGGTGGCGACGGGGCCGGGCCTCATGCGGTCGACGGCATCGCCTGCAAGGCTTGGTCGGCGTCGCTTTGACGGCGCCGGGCCGTAATCAATCCTTGGCGTAGGGGTTGTCGCCTTTTCGCGTATGCAGCCGGATCGGAACACCTTCCAGGCCGAAATCGTCACGGAGGCCGTTGATCAAGTAGCGTGCGTAGCTCTCGGGCAGCTTGTCGGCTCTTTGCGAAAACAGGACGAACGTTGGTGGTCGGGATTTGGCCTGCGTTATGTAGCGTAGACGAATTCGCCGGCCTCGGACAACCGGCGGTGGATGGGCCTCGGTCATCGCCTGCAGCCAGCGGTTCAGTGCGCCGGTGGCAATACGGCTGTTCCAATAATCGTAGGCCTCGAGGACCGTCGGCATCAGCCTTTTCATGCCGTGACCGGTTTTGGCCGAACAAGTGAACACGGGAACGCCGCGGATCTGCGGCAAGGAGGTTTCGAGGCGGTCTACGATACGTTGCATTACCGCCTTGCGATCCGCTGCGTTGTCCCATTTGTTGACCGCGATGACCAGCGCCCGACCCTCCTCAATGACGTGGCGTGCGATGGTCAGATCCTGCTTTTCGAACGGCGCCACGGCATCGAGCACGAGGACGACGACCTCGGCATATCGAATGGCGCGAAGCGTATCGCCGACCGATAGGGTTTCAAGTTTTTCGCGAATTCGCGCCTTGCGCCTCATGCCGGCTGTGTCGACGAGCCGGATGGTGCGGCCCTCGTAGGTCCAGGATACGGCAATGGCATCCCGTGTGATGCCGGCCTCGGGTCCGGTCAGCAGGCGATCTTCGCCAACCAGGAGGTTGATGATCGACGATTTTCCGACGTTGGGCCGGCCGACGATCGCGAGTTTCAGGGACCCGTCATCCTCTTCCTCTTCGTCCCCCGGTAAACCAGACTCAGCTTCCACGGCCGACCCCATTTCCTCCGAACCGGAAGCGGCGGCAAAAGGCAATAGGGCGTCATAAAGATCGCCAATACCCTCGCCGTGCTCAGCCGACAGGGCGATGGGCTCACCGAGTCCGAGGGCGTAGGAGTCCAGAAGGCCGGTCGCACCGGCTCCGCCTTCACATTTGTTGACGATGAGGAGCGTCGGCGTATCGACGGCCCGCAGCCAATCGGCGAAATGCTCGTCCAACGGAGTGAGACCGGCCCGCCCGTCGATCAGAAACAGCGCGACGTCGGCATCGTCGAGGGCGCGTTCCGTCTGGCGCCGCATACGGCCTTCGAGGCTATCGTCGAAGGCTTCCTCGAGCCCCGCCGTATCGATCAGATGGAACTCGAGGTCGAAGATACGGCCGTCGCCCTCGCGGCGGTCTCGAGTAACGCCTGGCGTGTCGTCGACCAGCGCATGCCGGGTTCCCGTCAGGCGATTGAAAAGCGTCGATTTTCCGACGTTGGGGCGGCCGATGACGGCGACGGTGAATGGCATGTCAGACCCAAGTCGATCGTCCGGCCATGGACGTTTTCCGGCCAGTCGGCAATCGGTAATTAGCGGTAGGCGACCAACTCGGCATCGTCGGCCAGGAAGAAGATACTGCCGTCGGCGACCACCGGCGGAATGGATACGCCGTCAGGCATGTCAACGGACCCGAGGATCTTTCCGCTGTACGGAGAAATGGCGAGAGCCTGGCCGTTCGACCCGGCGATGACCAGTCGGTCGCTGGCCAGGATCGGGCCGGTCCAGATGATCGGATCTTCAAGGTCCTCGGGATCTTCGTAGCGGGGTAATGCGGTAACCCAATGGATACGGCCATCCTTGCGCGACAAGCCCGCGACTTCAGCTTCGTTCGTGAGGATGAACACGTAATCCCCAGCGACCCAGGGGCTTTCCAGTCCGCCGATATCGCGGTCCCAGATCCGTTTGCCGGTGGCGAGGTCGATGGCGGCGATTTGACCGCCATGGCTCATGGCGATGACGACGCCTCGGTCAATGATCGGCCGGCCACGGATGTGGGCGAGCGTCGAAATGACGTCCGTGCGCCGGATCACGGTAAGTGAATCCTCCCAAATGACACGGCCGGTGTCGACCTTGAGTGCCACCAACTGTCCGGACGAGTAGGGAACGATGACGGTTCCTCGGTCGACGGCCGGGCTGGCGCCTCCCAGGACGCTGGCTGTCTCCGGGATGCCCGAATGATCCCACAATTGCTCGCCGGTCTCGGCGTTGAGTGCCAACAGGCGGTTGTCGACGGTGACGGCGAAAACTCGGCCGCCGCGGGCCGTCGGTGCCGAGCGCATCGGAGCGCCGGCCGGGGTACGCCAAATTTCGGCGCCGGACTTCGCGTCCAGGGCCACGATTTGCGCAAAACCGGTCGTCGCGTATAACCGTCCCGCATCATAGGCCAAGCCTCCACTGATGTGGCCGTCGTCGTCGAAGTCGGGAGTCAGATCGACCTCCCAGATCCGTCCGCCGGTCTTGGCGTCGAAAGCGGAAACGGTGGCTTCGGCGTCGATGGCGTAGACGACGCCGCCGGCGATCACTGGCTCGCCGCTGAGCCGTTCCTCATCGCTCGTACCGGTGCCAATATCGACCGACCAGACGCGATCCAATGCATCACGGACGGCGATATGGTGCATGGCGTGGTTGGGGAACCCACCGGATTGAGGCCACTCCGCATTGGGTGCCGGTGCCGGAAGCAAGATCGGTTGGCCGGCCAAGGACGCGTCAGCGGTAAGCGATCGTTCGTGCTTGAGAACGGCAATCCTCTCGCCGGGGAGCGGCGGTTCTTTCTCCTCTTCGAAGATGCTGCAGGCGGACAACGCGACGCCGATAATCAGCAAGGGAATGAGTTTATTCATGGCCAATTGAGTCCCGCCCCATCGAGGTGAAATCACCATAACCTATTGGCCGGCAATGGTTAACATTTCGCGAGCACGCTGCTGGATGCCACGGGGCGCGGCGGTATCCGCAACGATCTTCTCGAACATTTCACGGGCTTTTCCCTTATCGCCGCTCCGCAAGGCATCCAACGCGACGATTTCCGCGGCGCTATGGCGCCACGGTCCCGCGCCCGACGCCAGATCGGCGGCGCGTTTTAGAAGGGTATCGGAGCCGTCCGACAATTCCAGTTCGCGCGACGCGCCGACGAGGACCGCGATATCACGGTAATGGCTGGAAACACTGTCATCCGCGGCGATTTCACGGAACGTGGTGAGGGCCGTTTGCAGATCGCCGTTTTCGATATGAAGGGCGGCTTCATTGAACCGCGCGAGAAGGGCGTAGCCGGCGCCCGAATCGGCGGCGATGACACGAAAGGCGGACAAGGCCTCTTGCGTCTTGCCGTCGGCCAGCAATACCTGTGCCGCAGCGAACTGTTCACCCTGTTCGAACCGTGTGTTCCGATCATAGGCTTGCCAGGCCTGATATCCACCGACGCTGGCAACCACGGCGATGACGGCCCCGACGATATAGTTTCCGTATTGTTTCCAGATTTGCTCCGCCTTTTCCTGGCGAAGTTCATCATCGATTTCCTTGATAAAGGTGTCCGTTTCGTCGGCCACGCGGTGCTCTCCAATCAAATACTGGACCGGCAGGCGAATCCGTCCGCCCTCCGGCTTCGTTTAGTGCCTGCAGTTGGGAAGCACGCCCCCCGTTCGCGGCGGCATAAAATACTCCCCAAAACCCTGAAACGCAATTACGCGGGGCCCTCTTCACGCGGCGTCCGGACGCCACTTGATGGAGCATCCCATGGACGCGGTCTGCTCGCTCGGCCCCTTACCCGTCTCCGCAACTTGTGTCATGGCTTCCAATAGCTCACGCCGGGCACCCTCCGGAGCCGGATTCCTTCCCGACTCATCTAGACGGCCCCTGTATTGCAGTTCGAGGGCAGCGTTGAACCCGAAAAAGTCGGGCGTGCAGACCGCATCGTAGGCACGCGCGATGTCTTGTGTGTCATCGATCACGTAGGGAAACGTGAAGCCGTGCGTTTCGGCGAACAGCTTCATGTTGTCGAAGGAATCTTCGCTGTTGTACTCGGGATCGTTCGACATGATTGCGATGACCCCGATACCCGCCGCCTGCAGGTTCTTGACATCGGCGACGAGGCGTTCGGCGATCGCCTTCACATAGGGGCAATGGTTGCAGATGAACATGACGAGCGTCCCGTTTTCGCCGCTGACGTCGCCAATCGTATAACGCCTGCCGTCGATACCCGTCAGGTCGAAATCTACGGCCTTCCAGCCGAAATCGCAGATCGGAGTTGAAACCGCCATAACTGACCCATTTTCATTTGTTGATGAGAACGCTCCTTTTAGCACCTTGCGGCCGGCGGTGAAACTGCACAAACGAAGGTAAATGCAGGCTCTGGATTTACCGGGCGTTAACCGTTGTCGGGCAAAATGATCTACAATGATATCGGACTCCCAAGAGGCACCGGCCGGTGCCGTCGGGGCATAGGTTGACTGCGATGCGTACCATTGTTTTGATCACGGGACTATTGTTGCTGGCGAGATGCGCGCCGCCGCTCGGCTCGGCCACTCTGCCGGGAGTCGCCCAGTTCGACATGGCGACGGTCATTGCGTCGGACAAAACCATGCTTGATCACTTGGTGTCGGCAACCAGTGGTAAAAACTGTTCTTCGGTCCGCATCGAAAAGGGGCTCCATTACTGTGAGGAAGACGAGCCCCAAGGCGTGAAACAGAACCTTTATTGTTATTCGTCGATCGGTCGCGTGACTTGTTACGACCGCCCCGACCCCTATCGCAACAATCATCAGCGACTGGGTGAGAACGAACACAACTTGATTAAACCCAGGCCGGTCAACGCTCCGTGACCGTTGAGTAGACCGCTCGCCAATGCGGTTCACCCTTTTCATCCTTGCTGTTGTTATGCTGACGCTGTCGGGTTTGGCGGCCCATATCTTTTTCGGCGAAAAGGGCGCCGATCCCGAACGGGTGGAAATGCTTGCCCACCTGCGGAAGATCGAGGCCGGCGTGGAGGCGGCGAACAGCGGCCATCCGAACGACCAGTTCCGGCTCGCTCATCTTTACCGGTACGGGCCGGAGAAAACACGAAACTACCGCAATGCCTTGCGGTTGTATCGGAAGGCGGCGGAACAGGGGCACGTTCGCGCCCAGTATGAACTGGGCTCCATGTATGCGGCGGGCGCGGGGACCAAGCTGAGCTTTCACCGGGCCGCCGAGTGGTTCCTTCTGTCAGCCAATCTCGGACGGAACCGCGACGCTCAGTTCGCCCTTGGCGATCTCTACTTTAAAGGACGCGGCGTCGCCCACAACTACGGGACCGCCATTTCCTGGTATCGGAAAGCGGCACGCCAACGCCACCCGGTCGCTCAGTTCCTTCTGGGAGTCATGTACATGGAAGGGTGGGGCGTCGATAAGGACCTGGTCGAAGCATACAAATGGGTGCTGCTCGCCGAACCACAGGCTCAAAGAGTGACCGGCCACGACAGCAAATTGAACCCGAAACTGGTTCGCCAACGGTTGGAGGAGGAGATGAACCGATCGCAGGAGGCGGCTGGAAGGAAAGCGGCCAAGAACTGGAGGCCTGGGCAGTAAAAACACGGCGCGTTGGCTATTGACCGCTCGGTTACCAGGATGCACGATCCGCAGCCTTTCAAGCCGGTATGACATGCAGGGGGAACCAGTTTGACGCGCACCATCAAAGCCGTGACCTTCGATCTATGGGACACGATCATCGACGACGAGTCCGATGAGCCGAAACGATTGACCGCAGGGCTCCGGTCCAAACCCGACGAGCGCCATCATCTCGTTTTGGAAGCACTGAACCGGCACGCGCCGATTTCGGCGGCCGATCTGTCCATTGCCTACGGTGTGGCCAACGCTGCCTTCGTCAAATGCTGGAAGGAGCACTCGATCACCTGGACCGTCCGTGAGCGATTGGAGGTGTTGCTGAACGGATTGGACCGAACCCTGTCGGACGGCGAACTCGATGCCCTGGCTGCCGCACAGGGGAACATGGAGGTCGATATCCCGCCGGATCCCATCATTGGTGCCGAGACGGCCATCGCCGAACTGGCGACCCGCTACAAACTCTGCATCGTGTCGGACACCATCGTGACACCGGGTACCGGCCTCAGGAAGCTCCTGGACGGCCACGGTATCGCGCGGCACTTCAGCGGTTTCGCCTTCTCCGATGAGGTCGGGCATTCGAAACCGCACCGCTCCATGTTCGATTCCGCCGCCCGACAATTGGGCGTGGAACTTGACGAAATGGTTCATATTGGCGATCGCGACCACAACGACGTGAAAGGCCCGCAGGCGCTCGGTATGAAGGCGGTCCTGTTTACGGCGAAGCGCGACGCCGACAAGGCAATGACGTCGGCCGACGCCGTTTGTGAGCGCCATGCCGATCTCCCCGGCATCATCGACGGCCTCGCCGAGTGAGGGTAGACCAATGGGGAACTCACCAAGGCTGCTGGTTGTCGATGGCTACACCAAGGCGGCGCGTGACGAATTGGCCGCCGGCGGCGCAACCCTTGCCGCGGATCAATACACCGCCATGCTTCAGCAAGCCTGCCCGGACGCCCGGTGCGAAGTGGTTTTTCCAAGCGATCCGGGAGCGTCATTGCCGGCGGGTACGGCGCTGGCCGACTACGACGGTGTCGCCTGGACCGGTTGCAGCCTCACGGTTTTCGAGGACACACCGGAGGTCAACACCCAAATCGGCTTTGCCCGGGCCTGCTTCGAGGCCGGCGTGCCCGGTTTCGGCAGTTGCTGGGCAGCGCAGATCGCCGTTGTTGCCGCCGGTGGCATCTGCCGACCCAATCCGAACGGCCGCGAGATGGGCATCGCGCGTAAGATCGCCCTGACCCCGGCCGGCCGTGGCCATCCCATGTATGAGGGTAAGGTCAGCGTGTTCGATGCCTTCATCAGCCACGTCGATGAAATCACCCATGTGCCGCCGGGCAGCGTCGTGCTGGCCGGCAACACCTTTACCCGCGTTCAATCGGTCTCCGTCGTCCATGAAGGCGGGGTGTTCTGGGGGCTGCAGTACCATCCGGAATACGATCTCCGGGAGATGGCGCGTCTTACCTGGTGCCGCATCGATAAACTCAAGGAATTGGGTTTCTTCCAGAACCGCGAAGCCGGTGAAGATTATGTGCGGCTCCTCGAGGCTCTTCACCAGGACCCCACCCGCAACGATCTGGCCTGGCTCCTTGGTATCGATGACGACGTCATGAACGAGGACGTGCGCCGCGTCGAAGTGCGCAACTGGATCGACCGATTGGTACTGCCGACGATGATCTCCCGCGGTCGGTCGGGCGGCTGACGTGACCAATCCGCTTCGTCTTCTCGTTGCCGAGGGCAATACCCAGGAACGCCGCAAGCGATTGGCCGAGGGCGGTGGTACCGACGGTTCGGTCGCTTACGCAAGGTCTCTCCGATTATTCCAACCGCATGCCGATATCACGGTCATCTATGCGGCCGATGGCGATGACGCGCTGCCGGCCGGGGCTTCTCTCGCTGATTACGATGGTTTTGTCCTCGGTGGATCGGGGCTCAATCTTCCCGGCGGTGAGGACGACCCGCCGGTGCGTCGTCAGGTCGACCTTGTGAAATCCGTGTTCGAGACGGGCCTTCCCTTTCTTGGCAGCTGCTGGGGTTTGCAGGTGGCGGCTGCTGCCGCCGGCGGCATCGTGAAGCGTAGCCCGCGCGGCCGCGAGATGGGTTTCGCCCGCAAGGTGGCGCTTACTCCCGAAGGCCGGTCCCATCCGCTTTTTGAGAACAAGGCCGACGTTTTCGATTCGCCGGCCACCCATTTCGACGAGATCACCCATTTGCCGCCGGGCAGCACGCTTTTGGCGACCAACGGCCATAGCGCGGTACAGGCGGCCACGATCCGGTTCCGCCGCGGTACGTTCTGGGGCGTGCAGTACCATCCCGAGTTCGACCTCGCGCACATTGCCGGATTGACCCGATGCTACGCGGAAGCGTTGGCGGACGAGGGTTTTTACGCCGACCGCGCGGCTGCCATCGATTACGCCGACAGCCTCGACGTCCTGCAACAGGACCCGTCGCGGCGCGACTTGGCCTGGTTGTTGGGGCTCGACGCCGACGTCCTCGATCCGGAAATCCGCTGCTGCGAGATCGCCAATTGGATCGAGCGCCAAGTCATTCCCTACCGGACGGCGCGCGGACGCTGATCGGCGTCCACGACGTTCGGACTGGACTCCCGTCCCTGGGCGCCGGTCGCGTGGAATGTCCGCTATCTGATCAGAAAGTAGCTGTCAGAAGTTGACGCCCGATGGATCGGAGGTAACCCATCGGGACGGTTCCAACATTTCACAATCGGAGAAGCTGGGAGCAGCCAGTGCTGCGGCGAACCCAACATTCTCCTTTGATGAATACGGACTTATTCGGCGGCGTCCGCCATCTGGTTGTCCATACGAACCTCGGCCAGGAAGCGGCTAACTTCTCCGCGCAAGTTTTCGGCCTGCACAGAAAGCTCCGCCGAGGCACTTGTGATCTGATCCGCGGCAGCGCCGGTTTCTCCGGCTGCCTGTTCCACAGACTGGATGTTGGACGAGACCTCCTGCGTTCCGCGCGAAGCTTCGTCGACATTGCGGGCGATTTCCTGTGTTGCCGCGGTCTGCTGTTCGACGGAGGCGGCAATGGAGTTGGCGATCTCGTCGACCTCGAGGATTGTCTTGCTGATCTCCTCGATCGCCGTGGCGGCTTCCCGTGTGACGTTCTGAACGCCCGAGATCTGCGCCGATATCTCTTCCGTTGCCTTGCCCGTCTGGTTGGCCAGGTTCTTGACCTCGGAGGCGACAACGGCGAATCCCTCGCCGGCATCTCCGGCACGCGCCGCTTCGATGGTCGCATTCAGCGCCAGCAGATTGGTCTGTTCGGCGATGTCGTTGATCAGGTTGACGACCTCATCGATCTTGTCGACCGCACCAACCAGTTGCCCGACGGTCTTTTTCGTGGCATCCGCCTGTTGGGCGGCACCACCAGCGACGGTCGATTGGCGGTTGACCTGACGGCTGATCTCACTCCCCGAACTGGTCAACTCGTCCGTTGCCGAGGCCACCGTTTGAACATTGACGGACGCCTCTTCGGCGGCGGCGGCCACGGTCGTTGCCTGTGAACTCGTCTCCGTCGACGACATTTGCGTCGCCGAGGCCTGCAGCTGAGTTGCGGCGGAGGTCACCGTCTGAACCACCTGGCCGACACTGGCGTCAAAACTGTCAGCCAGTTTGATGAGTGCCGCCCTCCTTTGTTCCTCCGCCACATGTTTCTGCTCTTCCTGTTCCTCTTCGAGCTCCTTGACGCGGATCATACTGTTCTTGAAGTGGTCGACCGAGGTCGCCATTTCGCCAAGCTCATCGGCGCGGTCGGTAAACGGGACATCGACCGCCAGGTTGTTCTGGGCCAGTTCGCCCATGACGCCGGTCATGGCGGTGATCGGGTTACCGATACCGCGGGCCAGAAGAAACCCAACGGCCGCGATGGCGACGACGCCGATTCCGGCGATGATGAGCGACAGCAATTTCAGGTCCGCCACCGTCGCGAAGGCTTCCGCCTCGTCGATCTCGGCGATCATCACCCACGTCGTTCCGCCGATGGTCAGCGGGGTATAGGCCGAGAGAACCGGGTTACCATTGTAGTCGATGACGATCTGGGAACCCGGCTTGCCGGCAAGGGCTTCTCGCGACGCATCGGTGTCGACACTTCCCGTCGTCGGATTGGCGAACGATGCTTTCACCGAATGCCCCGTCGGATCGAGATAGGAATCCGAACGCATGAGCTTGTCGGACCCGACGAGATAGGTTTCGCCCGTTTCACCCATGCCCTCCCGTTGCTGCATGACCGAATTGATGGCCTCGAGCGACAGCTGCAACGCGACGATCAGTTCCACTTTCCCGCCGTTGACCACAGGCTGGGCGATAAAGGCGGCCGGATCGTTGTTGCTCGGCGCATAGGGTTTGAAGTCGGCAAAACCGTAGGTCTTGCTGGCGAGGACCTCTCGCGTCAGTACACCGAGGCCGGAGCCCGCGTACTTGCCGTCGACCATATTGGTCTGGTAATCGGCCTCGTGGGTGACCGTATAGAACACGTAGCCGTCCGGGTTCATAAGGAAGAGGTCGTAGTAGCCGTACTTCTCGATGTAGCCCGCATAGAAGTCCTTGTCTTTGCCCTCTTCCTTCGGGACGAACGCTTCCGCGACGTCGATCTCGGCGAGCAGGGCCCAGGTCAGTTCACCGACCTTGACGGGCGTGTAGGCCGACAGGACCGGATTGCCGTTGTAATCGATGATGATTTCAGCACCGGTTTGGCCGGCGATCGCCCTTTTTGCGGCCTCCGTCTCGACCTTGCCGGTTTCCGGGCGGCGGAACGATGCCGTCACCGAGTGGTTCTTGGGATCGAGATAGGAGTCCGATCGCATCAGCAGGTCCGGGCCGACAAGATAGGTCTCTCCGGTCTTGCCCAATCCGGCTCTCTCGCTCATCACGCCGGTGATCCGATCAAGGGGCATCTGGAAGATGAGGACGCCAAGGCGCGTATCGCCATCGAAGATCGGCGAGGCGATGAAACTGGCCGGCGCGTCATAAGACGGCATGTATTGCGCGAAATCCATCAAGGCCACTTCGCCTTTGTCCAAGGTGCGTCCTTTTTTGAAAGCCTCGGCGAAATTGGTGTCGGCCCAAGCGCCGTCGAGCAGGGACGTCGCATAGTCCAGTTCCTTGAACACCGAATAGACGATCTTTCCATTATCGGGATCGATCAGGAAGATGTCGTAGTACCCGAACTTCTCCAGATAGGTACGGACCACCGGGTGGATTTCCTCGTGCAGGCGGCTGTATTCCGACACGTCGTCGGCGCGGTCCAGCAGGTGTTTGCTGCCGAGGGGGTGCGTGTTGGCCCGGATGTAATGGTACTGGAAGGCAATGGCGTCGTCGTCCAGTTGCGAAAACCGCGATTCGATATCCGCTTGTTTGTCGTCGTTCTGGTTCGCGTATTCCGGGGCGAACTCGTCGTCTTAATAGGTCTTGAGTTCATCTCTCATGCGCGCGATCTCATTGGCGCCGATGGCGTTATCGCCGCGGAAAGTACGAAACCGGTCTCGGAACCCGCGCATGGCACCGACGATCATGCGGTTTTCGGACAAGGTCAGGACCTGGTCGTGGATCGTGGCGAAGTAGCTTTCGATCCCGTTCTTTTTGATCTCACGAACGGCCACCAACTTGTTGAAAGCCTCGGTTCGAACGGTACCCACCATATCGACCAGCACGCCCATGTCGCCCTGGCGTTCGCCGAAGAACTTCTCGATCTGCGCCTTCTTGATGCCGCGGACGCTCTCCAGCTGATTGAAGGCCGCTTGTGAGAGCGAGGTGCTGGTCTTGTAGATTGAAAAGGCCGTGACGATGGCGAAGGGGATGAGACCGATCAACAGAAAAGCCAGGATCAATTTGGGTTTGAGCCTCAGTTGCATGTTTTCCTCCGAAGGAAGACAGAGCGGTTACCCTCCCAAATAACCTGCGTCGTATGTTCACTATCGCTTCCAACCGTCGAACCCCTTGCAGGCCCCGCTGGGTCGGGTGTCGTTCTCATGATTTACAGGGATAAATTTCCTAAAACGGGCGAGTTGCCGTGAGTGTCCAACCGTTTTCGGCTGGCGCCGCCTCGCAGATTAGGTTTACCCTCCGGTTTTTGTCTAAGACATTTCTGACACATTAATTCGCCAAACGAAGCGCTTGCCACATTTTTGTTTGGGGCTGTCCTAGCTAAGGACGTTTTTGTCTCGAATTCACCCATGTCTTTAATTGGTTAAGCAGTTCCCGGTGATCACCTCCATTGAACCGCCATTCGCACTCCTTTAGGAACA
>Ga0056114_1000260_pt1 | contig 16232 bp, 1 predicted proteins | sample WorMetHERISLAND1_FD_77005 | JGI IMG/M metagenome (GOLD analysis project Ga0056114, IMG submission 77005) | Marine gutless worms symbiont microbial communities from Max Planck institute for Marine Microbiology, Germany - Olavius loisae HERON... ...
CTAAACAACAGAGGTCAAAGTCATTCATTTTGGTACCAATCGATTTCTCATATACGACTTCCTATAGGCTCTCAATAGTAAGTTTTGCTCTAGGACGCACCGTTTAGCCACAATACATAACGTCACAAACAACGACGACGTCGACAGACAGACGCAACACTCTAGCATATGCGCGACCGTTAGTACGGTCGGCTAAAAACTACTCAACTCTATTTTGGAGTCGAGTATACGCCACTACTCGAGTACTCGCGACAACCCTAGTCCATTAAGGTCAGTGGGTCACATCAATAATTCAATTTCAGACCATCTAGACCTACAAACAATAAAATAATACTGCAAATTCATTTTTAGATTTTTCAGAAGCCTGTTCATACTGTAACCCAACATCGAAGCTGTGCGTTGTTGCTCATTTTATGCCAATATCGATCACTGCAAGCAGTGAAGTTATATACGTACAGACTGGCGTTGCTCTTCGATGAAGCTTGAAATAAATATGACTTAGCATCGGCACACGTGAGACTGCTATTCTTTTTGTTGTTAACTGCGGCATTACGCACGCCGGCCATTATACAGCACCTGTCTTCAGCAACAATCTTCGCGCAAACCAGAGATTCACTGCGCCGCTGCGGCTGCAGCAATGTTTACTTATTGATGGATGCAGTTGCTAGGCAACCGTCGCCACATGCCAGTGCGCTGCGCAGTCTGATCGACCAATATTGTTAATCTTGTGACGGTATATTGGTCTCAGTGCAGCCAATGTACGATGCTGCGCAGGCTGTACTTAATAAACTGATATAAAACTGAAAATGATCCGTGTCGTTTACGAGAATAGCGGCTGTCGCCGACAAACCACTCAATTGTGCAAACGTCATACAGTTTCTTTACGATAGCACAGCTTCGATTGAGAAGGAGATGTCCATCTCCTTTTCTGTCTGTCTGTCTGTCTGTCTGTCGCCAACGTCAACGCTTAACTTGCATTCAGCATATGGCGCCGCTGTTTGTCACAATGCATCTCATAACAATCTCTTGTTAGGAGCGGGGCTTTTCGTCTCAACCCGCTTGTTTTGATTCGTATTCTAAAAATTAGCACTCTAGTCTTGTCAAAATACATCAACATAGCTATTATTCTAAATGTGCATCTTCTTCCGATCAGACGGATGCCGCAGAGTGTAGACGTGCATGACTGCAAATGATCTTGGACAATCTTTTGAATCCGAAACAATTGTAAACTACTATGTTTTTGAGCTATAAGCAAACAAGAAGCCAAACTGTCGCTAGGATAGCCGACCATACTCACAGCAGACAGCAGACTATCCAGTAAATAGTGATTGTAAGATTAAGCTGTATATTCAGCTTTCGAGTCCACGTTAAACTCTACTATCGCATCGTATCGGATCGTATCGCGGATCATATCGTATCCGAGAGAGCCGCATGTCGCAGCGGCCATCTGGCCGTTCACCTACTTGTTCTCAGTAAAGCGCGATGGCATCAGAATTTCTTCTGCTTGTAGGCTGGACTAAGTAGGCACGACACACGCAACAAGTGTTCCAGGGCACGCTTCAGTCAGTCCGACTTTACGATTCATCCAGCCGTAAACAACATAGGCTAATAATTCGGTGTCATGATGTATTGCGGTAAAAAGCCAGCGTCACAGGTCACAGCTTGCTGAGTCACGATATGCCGAAACTTTATCGTAGCCTACAGGTGTTAACTGTTTGGCAATGCGACGGGCTAAAGTTAAGCAGCTCTGTTGCAAAATGCTGCGTGGCTGATAGCCCACAGCGTACATCGTATAAAAAGTTTCGCTTTGTTAGAGCAGCCGTGGTGTTGTTAGCGTCTCAAAGCGCAGATTCGCTAAGAGCCACTCCTCGAGTTTATGTATGCATGTAGTTTACGCATGTAAGATTATGTTTGCTTAAAGAATTCTACGAGATTCGCACATAAATTTTCGTGAAATGTCGGCTTTCTATTTTTGATATTGTTGGATGGACATATTTCGCTGAACGTTGCTTACAACAGTGACGAGGTAGGCTAAGTTTTTGTTTAAAGGTTAAACTTTGCATTTTTGCATGCGAATAAAATGCATGCGAAAATTACTTCACAATTCCGTGTTTGATCGACATAAATGTATTCTAGTTTATGAAATTAAAAAAATAATGTAAGAATATTCAATTGCAAATTTTTTGTCGTGCAGTAAGTAGCTTGCAAGATCGTGATGCAAATTTTATCTGAGCGATGTGTTGTTAACAAAATTTACGAACGCATAGAATACTCAAGCTGTTTTCGCTTACGCGTCCCAACTAGCTACTTGCATAACCACTTGCATTAGCAATCCGTCGTCCCTATAGCTTACAAGTCCAAGGACTTAGACTTAGCTTGGCCGAGATCGGAGTTTTGTTGTCGCCGGTCCAGAGCTTTCGAACTGCCTTAGCCTACGTCGTAGTAAATGAATACGGATAATTTAAGCGACTAGGCTTACTGAAAATGTTATTTGTTTGGAATTGCTGATATGACAGCGAATTTTCTATACAGTGAATTTTTATGCAAGATATAATTACCGCAAACTATAGTTTGAAATCGGGTTTGGATCACGAATTTGCGACGTTTAGGCCCTACGATGGACTAGACTTCGTGGTGTTCCGATGTTTAGGCAGATACTTGCAGGTCAAACTAGCAACATTGATAAATGGAACGAGCACACTGCCGTTGACCGTGTGTTTTGATTGTAGACACGATACACGATGTCAGTGACGTCGCCTTATACCGTATGTCTTGAATTGCTGCTGTTTGGCTTCGTGACAGTAGCACACGCAGCTTTCTTTCGCGGTGGTCTGGTACGTGTTAAGACAGTGGAGCCTATCAACCGAACAGCTGGTCTTACGATTGATATAACGCAAAGGTACAGTTGGCGTCGGTCACGAGGACACATCACCTACTGCGATTCCTCAACCATTCGTAGTCGACAGATTGTTGCTAATGTTGGTTATATGATATGCAGAGTCGGCTGCACGGGCATCAAACTGAATGTGGGTATTCGTTGTACGGACTATAGCATCGCCGATGATTGGATCGTTGGCGAGAGAACTCAGAGGGCAGCGTTGCCTTTTGTGCCCGTCGTGGAGCTGTCGTTTGCGAGCGCAGCGTGGATAGACAGTCTGGTTGTTGGCGGTGGAAGCGGTTGGGAAATGAGAGCCAAGTTGAACTTGGACGCGATACTTGCGAAAAGAACGGGAAACGTGTCACCAGAGACGAAGATGGCGCAGGTTGTTGATGTACTACACGGCTGTAATCACACGATAACGATTCCAGTAGATGATGCTGAGGGGGATGTTGTGCGATGTCGATGGGCCGATTCTAGTCACGGGGAGTGTGGCGGCGTCTGTCAAGCTCTCCCCGGCGCGGTTCTTAATCAGCGTGATTGTACACTGTTCTACAGCGCTGTTGGAACTGCTGGGTTGTACGTTGTAGCTATTCAGATCGAGGATTTCTCTTCCGCTACTGACACGACACCGTTCAGCAGCGTCCCTTTCCAGTTCGTCGTCAACGTCTACGAGTCGTCATTTGACAACGCTTCGTGCTACAGCAAACCCACTTTTTCGTGGCCGACGAGACGCGACGGCGCCTGCGTTGGAATTCCGTTTAATTCCACGTTTCATGAATCAATTATATCGGAAAATAACGGTTTAGAGATCCAAAGCATCGCAGTTCAGTCGCCATCAGGAATGAGAAAATCTGGCTTGGATATGATACCAGGTACGGATAAGTGGTATGTTAATATTACATGGACTCCTCTTATGTCGCAAGTTGGAAACAATATTTTATGTTTCACGGCCGTTGATATTCGCGGCACCAACTCTGATCGGAACTGTATAACACTGGCGGTAGGAACGCACCCGCCTGTTGCAAAAAGTGGGTCCATGTTTCCGACTGTAGAGCTGCTTGCAAGCAACAATCAGTGGAGATTCGAATTCGATCGTCCATTCGTTAGACCAAAACGATCGGCGTACATCCGATATTATGACGATACTGACACAGAGATTTTCAAAATCGATACATCCGCGAACCCAAACGTCACTTTTCCCACATTACCGACGGACTTCAATTTGACATTCACGACTACATATATTTTTAAAGAAAAAGCCACTTACTATATTGTACTTGATAACGGAATTACGTATGGCACAGAGGCCTGTGGTCCAGAATCAGTTGGGGTGTTTAATCCGTACTTTTGGCGATTCACGATTAAAGATGATACTCCACCGGTTCTGAATTTTCTCCCACACGAAATGTACTCAGGTGGAAATATTGACATTAGATGGACTTTTGATGAACCGGCGACTAGCACGTGCCTTATACAGGGTCCGGCGAGTATTTTCAGTGCGACATGTAATGACTCATTGTCGCTACATAACCTGACAGAAGGAGATTTCACGTTGTTCGTTCAGGCGTCGAATTTCAACGGCAAAGCAAAGCAGTATCAGACGAGTTGGTATGTCGACTTGAAGCCGCCCGTTGTCACAATAACATCCAATCCACCACTAGTGACAAACGAGTCATCGGCAACCTTCACAATGGCATGTACAGATCGGTCACCTTGTCAACTCTGGTGCGCCGATCACCCATTGAACGGGCAGCCGACGTTTGTTAACTGTTCGTCCACGCACACCGCGTCTAATTCCGTCGGTGACGGTGTGAAGGTGTTCACGGTGTTTGGGGAGGACGTAGTAGGCAACACTGGTAGGCGGGTAACATACACGTGGACCGTCGACACAGTTGCTCCAACAGTTTCACCACTGCCAGATAGAACGGTAGCTTGCGGGAGTCCGTACGTCCCGTCAAAGATAGGAATCCCGTCCGCTTCGGACAACAATGATCCGTCGCCATCAGCAACCCACAGGGACACTCCAGGAACAGGTTGTCGGACTATTCGCACGTGGACGGTGACAGACAGAGCCGGCAACACTGCCAACACGACACAGGTCATATCGTTCACCAACGTAATCGCTCCATCTGTTCGCGGAGATGATGAGCTTTTCGTACCATGCGGCGAGACTGACAGACTGTCATCGTCTGATTACGTGGTAAAAGCTCTCAACATCACAAGTCCGTGCGGGAGGAAGATTACTGTGAATTACACCGATTCGATTCCAGTTACTGACTGCGGCATTACAGTAACACGACAGTGGAACATCATGGATGACTGCAACAGCGTTACTCATTTCGCTCAAACCATACACGTCCTGTTTCCGACTCTACCAGACTTTCCAGCCAATGGACAAATGCATATGAGCATGACTCCGCGGTTAGGATGGCCAACGTATCCTCAGTCGCAAGGATATAATGTATATGTCTGGCAATACGACACAAGTGAACAGACAACTCCGACAGCATTCATGCCGATATGGCGACGAACGTACACGGTTACCGATGCGCTGTCTCCAAATACAAAATTTCTGTGGAGAATCGGTTACATCGTTCCGTCTAGTAACGGCACACGAGAAATTCCGTCCCCGACTTGGGGATTTCAGACCGAAAGCTATGCAGATCTCTCCTTGACCAGAGTGCAGGTTCCGCCAAAAGCATTTTCCGGGTCATATTTTGCGGTAACGTGGGTAGTGGAGAATGTTGGGAACGTGAGTACAAGCCAGTCGACTTTACACTACAACGACGCCATCTACTTGAGCAGGTCTTCGGAGTTTCATGACGCACGCCTTGCAGTGCGATCTCCTCAGCGAAGGTACGTAGATCCACAAGATGGATACACCTTTAGCGACGACGTAAAGCTGCAGCCGTCAGATGTCGGCACGTTTTACGTATTTGTTGTCGTTGACGTGCATAAAGACATCACCGACTACTCGGATGCCAACAATCGTCGTCTGGCAGACCAACCGGTCCAGGTAAGATTAACGCCACCTCCAAATCTGCAGGTAAAGTCGGCGGACACAGTTCCGAGTTCCCCACTGTCCGGCAAACAGCTTGTTGTGAGAATAACCGTTGAAAATTCTGGAGATGGAATAACGCAGCCAGCACGTTGGCACGACAGACTCTCTTTGTCAGTGGATGACCGACGGAGTGACGACGATCGCATTTTAGCGACGACAGTTCACAGCGGAGCATTGGCTTCGAGTCAGCGATACACATCTCCAGTTGTTGTGACAATACCAAATGCTGTCCACGGCGACTATTACATCATTGCCAGCACAGACGTTTATGAAGAGGTTTTTGAACACACTGACGAGAACGACAACGACTTTGTGCTGAAAATATATATAGTACTTTCTGGATTTCCCAATTTAGTTGTGTCAAATGTGACTGTTCCGAACAATGTTTCAACTGGTGATACACTCGATGTTCGTGCTGTCATTAGAAACATCGGCACAGCCGAACCGTTTGAACACTCTTGGAAAGATGGGTTAAAGATTGCGTCAGTTACCGATGGCGTCGAAATCTATTCCGCGACGAATCAATATGTTCCAGGAAAAATGCCGTTTGCACACGACAGTACGTATGTGTCCTTGTTCAAATACAAAGTTTCTCCGAGTGCACGGACCGGCGAGTATAATGTCACGGTATCGCCAGACGTTTTAAACGAAGTCTTTGAATATATTCATGACGACGACAACCAGGAAACCGTGCTAATAAGAATAAATCAAGTTCTTCCCGATTTAACTCTAGGACCGAGTACAGCAGTTGTATTCGAGAACGGAACAGGAAACTATGTGATATTTAATATATCTGTACATAACAAAGGTCCCGGTAGGCCTCAGGTTCCATCGTGGGAGAACTTGATTGTATTGTCTTCTTTGCAGACAACAGTCCAACTGACGTCGTTCTTGTTATCAAACATTTTCCATCAAGATCAAGTCTTGTTCTCGAACCAAACCACGTACGTATCGACATCTCTTGTTGGTACTTTCAACGTTTATGCGTCCATCGACTCGAGAAATCAAATACTTGAAGTAAACGAGAGTAATAACTATCTGCCCGTTGCACAAGTGACTTTCCGGGAACGAGTGCCAGATCTTGCTGTCAAAAGTATTGACGCTACTGATTCAACGAAATCCGGATCAACGATGGAAATCAAATGGACGGTAGAAAATATTGGAAATTTAGCCAGTAGACGCGAACTGTCGTGGTCCGATGAAATTACATTATCGGCGGAGTCCGGCACGAAAATCTTCTTGGCGCGAGTATTTATTTCTCTCACAGACGACCTGGAGCCGCAGAAGAGCTACGAAGAACAGCAGAATGTAACAATTCCCATCAATATTGCTGGGCAGTACAAACTTGGAGTAACGACTGCTCTGTACTCGAACAGAAAAATCGGCGCAGAACTTAATCAAGGCAACAACTATATGGAAAGATCAATAACAATAAGCACGCCACCATCGCCGGACTTGCAGCCCACATCCTGTAGCTATGAGATCCGTTTAGAGTTCGGCACCAGACTGCTCATTGTCGTATGTACGGTTACAAACGTGGGCAACAGCATGGACAAACCCATGCACTGGACTGATCGAATATCGCTGGTGAATTCCGACGGCAGTGCCATTCTTTCCACTGACGTCAGTGGTGTTAGGAAACTGTCGTTTGGGGACACGTACTCGAGTATCGCAACATTGATTCTAAACCCAACTATAGACGGGTATTTCCGAATTGAAATTCAGGTGGATTCGTCGCATGATGTGGCTGAATTCGGCGGAGAAAAGAATAACAAATTACAAGAATCCACCGTAGTAATTATTCCACCTGGACCATCTCCGCGTCTTTCGGTTGTCATAGAACCTGTAAAGCAGGTAACATTTCAGAGCGGTGAAACGTTGTCAGTAAACTGTTCTGTGACGAACAACGGCCAATCAGATTTGCCACTGTCAACGTGGACAGACGCACTGTTTTTATTCTCAGTGCCAACTGCAACAAGACAACAGGTAATACTTTCAGGATTTCTGATTAGCTCCGTTATCAATAATTACCAGTTGAAAATTGGCGCTTCCTACAGTGGCGTGTTCCATGGTGTGTTGCCTCATTCTGTCGTCGGCTCACTGTACGTATATGTCGTTACAGATATCAACAATCGTTTGCTCATAAGAACCGAAGCTGGCGACAAACCCGCTCATCTGAATACATCTATTGATCTACAACCGGGACCACTTCCAGACCTTGTGATCTCGTCAACCGGAAATTCAAGCGCTATACGTGTTCAGTCAGGCCAGATATACGAACTAGTTTTCACTGTTACCAATATCGGCAACGCCAGTGCTAACAAGATGTGGTACGACTCGGTGTATCTGAGTCAAGAGAAATTAATCGATCCATTCGACATCGCGCTGAAGACGGCGGTGAGACCCCGTGCACTGGGCAGAGGAGAAAGCTACACACAGAAGTTGTCGTTCGTAATCCCGTTCGATTTGCCTACTGTCACTTACTACTTCATTATTACAGCAAACGTTCGTAGAGATGTTTTCGAGTCATCATTCGATAACAATAACCAATACCAGTTGGTTGATATTGCAGTTCTGCCTGCTGTTGACCTGGTGGTAATGAACGTCACCAGTTCAACCTCGAACGCCACCTACTCGGAAAATGTCGATTTCCAGTGGTCAGTCGCAAATAACGGAAGCTTAGCCGCTCGTGGATACAAATGCGATTCGGTCTACCTGTCTGCCGACGATATGTGGCAAATCAGTGACGTCACTGTAGTAGAACCTCGTTGCGGTCCTTTCCGTCTTGATCGGAAAGGCTCTTCTTCCGACTCTTCCAGATACAGCAGCACCGGAAGAATACCGCCCGTGGCTAAAGGCTCTTACAAAACCATTGTTCGAACAAGAAGCAACGTCAGAGATTACAACTTAATCAACAATATCGGTGTCAGTGTACAAAACATGTCAGTAAACCCTCCAACGATTGGTCTCGGCGAAAACAAGACGTACGACTTCGTAACAAATGAAGACATGACATTTGAGTTGACGAATATTCCTGTTGGAATTGGACTAATAGTCAGGTTAAACACGCTGTATGAGTTAGCCTACCATGGACTGTTCATTAAAAGAAATAGTCCACCGTCGAGCAACGACTACGACGTAGCTTATAAGCAGATAGGAACAACGCGACAAACGGTCTATGTGCAGTACACGAAGACTGGCGATTACTACTTGTTAGTGGAAAGTGCCAGTGGGATGTTTCGGGAATCCTATCAAGTTTCCATTTCAGTCAGGGAAGCAAAATTTGAAGTCAGTGGTGTATATCCGTCTGTTATGGCCAAAGATGTCACGGCGACTGTCATAATATCGGGGACTCTATTTGGCCGGAAACTAAGAGCGTTTTTGACGAGTGACACCGAGATGATAACCGAAGCGACGAGGATTTATCGATATACATCAGAGGAGACATATGCAACATTTAGTTCATATCGACTGTCTAACGGAACTTACGCTGTACTGTTACAAGATGTTGGTCGCAATCAAAGCTTCGAACTGAAAAATGCCATGACCGTGTCCGGACTGGCGACTGTAGGCAAGCTTCAAGTGAACATCTTACCGCCCAGAGCCCTACGCCCCGGAGAATCTGGTGTTGTAAGCGTGAAGATTGACAATGCGGGCTATTCCGATGTACCGATGCCGCTCTTGTTACTTCGTGCTGATCACAGCATTAAACTGCTTTTAACACAGTCAGACGTCGGCGTCCTGCCAACAAAGAATGCTTTATTTTTTCCTCTACTTAAAAATCACCCGCCGACCGTCATTCTACCGAAATCCACGGCAGTGTTCTCGTTTCATGCAGTCCCTGATGAAGCGGACTTTATCGGCGACGTAACCATGTCGTTATACCTGGCCAGTGATGAACTGGTGCTGACGATTCTGAGCCAACTGAAAGTGGATCTCAAGCCGTCGAACATCGCCGGTGACGTGTGGGATATCGCGTGGAGGAACGTCGAGCAGTGTTTCGGCAACAGTCCCACGAGTTTACTGCGAACGATCAACGGCCGATTGACTCAGCATTACGACACCGCGACTCCAGTCAATTATCTGATCAGTCATGTCGTGGGAGTCGCCGACGGAGCATTGCCGCATTTGATTCTGTCGGAATCGGTCGATATCAAGGACCGGACGTATTTGTCCGCGCTCATTCTGGGCATTACGCGCATCTACCCGCACCAGCTTACTGTACGAAATACAGCTGGACTCTTTGGAAAGGGCTGGACATCACCAGTGCTTGAGATGACGGTGACTATATCGGCAAACAGCGTACGTCTCGTAAAACAACGGCAAGAGTTCACTTTCGTCAGCGATGACAACAGCCGTTTATTTTTCAGTCATCGTTTGCCCAACGATCGTATTAGAACAGACAAATCGGCCGTAATATACACCACAAGAGGCGTTTCATACATTTTCAACAAGACCTCTGGCTTGCTGAACCAGATTGCAGTCGAGGCAAAACTGGCGGAAGCGGAATTTATTTCTGTAACCCGGAACGTCAACGGTATGCCAATCACGTTAACTCATCGTTCAAGTGGTAACATGATTAGCATTACATACGGCAACAATGGCTTCATTTCTAGCGCCGCACTGTTACAAAAAGATGCAGTTATATCTCAAGTCTACTACACTTACAACGATGACGACTATTTGGTGAGGGAGACCGGTGAGCGTGTTACTGAGTATGAGTACACGACAGACGGCGATCTGAGATTGATCACTCAAGATCAGCGACGAACCGAGATCACATACGACGAAATGCGTCTGATGAAACGAACTGTTTATTACCTGAGAGACGCTGTACTCCAGGAACTCGAGTTCAATCGCTACTGCGATGGAAGCATCAGGAGCACAGTATCACCTCAGAACCTGTCATCGACGTTTCTGTTCGGTCTCAGAGGAGAACTAATAGAGAATATCGACGACGACTATAGCTTACCGGTCAGCGTCCGACGAGATAATGTCAGGGATAAAATATACGTCAGTGTCGGCGACGAGCTGAAACAAACTCGTCTGTTCGACCGCAGTTCGCTGAGATACGTCGTAGTAAACGCCAACGATGAGAAGCTGTCAGCCAAATTAGCACCGGATGGCAAGCTAGTAAGCATAGGCGACGCCTTGTCTGCTTATTACAACTTCACATACTCGGGTGATTTGGTATCAGCAGTTAGCTTCAGAGACGGAACACAACAAAGTTTCATGTACAATGATAAAGGGCAATGTACATCTGCGACTTTGCAGGACGAATCTCAGATAACGTACAGTTATGACGAAAACCAGTATGTCAGAGTCGTTGAGACAACCTCTGGGCGTTACATTTACAGCTATGACTCCAAGGGTTTGCTGACGGCTGTGTCAACTCCAGGCGGAGACACGACCACACTAGCATATGACAGTCAGAGGCTTCCAGTCTCAGTTCGATATGGTGATGATATAATACTCATCTACACATACAACGAATGCGGCCGACGAAGTTCGATTACTTCGAATACAGGCTACAACTGCAGTTACGTATACGACAGTTTTTGCCGACTCTCCAAAGTCCTGGAGGGCAGCGGTTCAGTTGTTGCCTCATACAAATATGGACAAGATTCGCGAATAGCCAAGAAGCAGCTTAGTAATGGAATGTACACAGAATACACATACGAAAACGGAACGCTTCGGTTACTGCAGTTGCGGAATTACTTTCCAAACGGCACCTTAGCGTCATACTATTCGTACTCATACAACGAACGAGGACATCGCGTTGAGACTCATACGCTGAGTCATACGCATGAAGGTATTTGGAAATACCGATATGACGCTCTCGGTCAGCTGATCGAATGGCGGTCTCCTTTTAGAGATACATACGAAAATATCGAATACAGCTCGAATTTAAACCGTAAATCAAAACAGACTGCAACTGGCAAATCGTTTTACGCTACGAATTCCCTGTATCAATACACGCAGTATGGAAAGTCTGAGAACTTTACGTACGATTTGAATGGCAATTTGGTTCGCAAATCCAAACATGTTGGAACGAGAGTATCTATCGAAGAGTTTGCCTACGATCAGCTAGGCCATTGTACGAATATGACTGTGAACCAGCTAACTTGTCGCTATCAGTATAATATATTCGGAGCAGTTTCGAATAAGAGGTGCTCAAATGGCCGCCATACAGAGTATTTGATTGATCCATTTGGAACATACGGAGCAAGTATTCTAGCAGAACGCTCTGCTTCTGGTCAGAAAATGATATACTATGGTCAAGAGCATGGACTGATTGCACAGATAGATGCAGACGATCCAAGCGCTGCCATGTTTTATATATTCGATGGTGACGGGTCAACAATACAAACATCAGGCCGAACAGGAGAAATTGTCACAAATTACGACTATGATCCATTTGGGCGTCTGGTATTCAATTCTGTGGATAGCGACAATGCATTTAGATATCTCGGCAAATATGGTATTGCAACAGCAACAGAGACCGCAAGCATAGTTCATATTCGGCATCGCTTGTACGATTCTGAGCATGGAAGATTCATATCTCCGCATCCAACGGGAATGCTGGGATGTCCAACGAATCCCTACAGTTATGCAACTAACAATCCGCTGACATTCAAAGACACGAATGGGCTCTTTGTCATATTTCTTGCGCCTATGACCACATTTGTGGGAAGATCTCTGTTGTACGATATAGCTGAAGGACCTGCGACAGAAGGCATGAAACCGGCTGCTAATTACCCGTATGAAGTGCTTCTTTCCGAGTATAAATTTGACTTGCGGGATTTTGCTGAAGCAACAGGCAAAGCTGCACTGTACGGTGCAATCGCGTCGGCGAATCTTTACCGCTGTCGCGAGCGGAACAGATTGGCCTCAAGCTGCCTGGGAACTCTCCTAAAACGAGGAAAATCATCGTGGGATGGATTTGATCTTAAATCCAAAGAATTTCGACCAGCTTATTCAAAATTTCTACGTGCTATTACTGAACCGCTGACCGGCGCACATCATCTGATCAGTCGCTTTATGCGATGGGTCAGATCTATTGACCCGAATGAAATAACGGGGCCCGTCGGCTACGGCGATGCCAATTATATTTCTGCTGACCAGAACTTGATTTACAAAATCGAATTTGAAAACAACCCAAACGCTACGGCTCCAGCGCAGAAAGTCAAAATTCGATGTCCAATCGACCCGAACCTTGAACTTGGCACTTTTAAGGTAGGCTTGGTAAAATTTGACACACATGAGAAAGACTTCGGATTTGAAAGTGCTCATCCTCCGATAAGCAACGTTGATGCAACAGAAAAAACCGGGACGTTTGTACATATACATGCTTATGCTGATGCAGAAAAGAGGGAAGCAGTTTGGGAATTGCAGTCGATTAATCCGGCAACCGGTTATGCGCCCACTGATCCTCTGGTTGGATTTCTTCCACCGAACAACGGAACAAACGGCCAGGGCTATGTCACTTTTGGCATAAATGTGAAACGTAGCATACAGTCACTGACAAAAATAACAGAAAATGCCACTATAGTTTTCGACGAAAATCCGCATCTCGACACGTCGACCATTTTCCACACGGTGGACAGGACACCGGGGACCGTGGTCGTGAACGTGTCGACGCTGTTTGGCGGTGTTGTGTTCAATCTAGTAACAGGAGATGTCGGCTCTGGTGTGAAGTCGGTGGACCTCTATCTTGTAATCGACGGATCAGCGAAGCTAATCAAGTCAGACATCAACCAGTCTGTAGTCATCGTTGAGCTGACTGAGAACGTTCTACACACTATCATTGGCGTTGCGACCGACTACGTGGGCAACACAGGACGGCTGAATCTGTGGGATTCGGTCGGCGTTTATGTGCCGGTCGACTGCCCCGCCAACTGTTCCGGTAGAGGTCGATGTGGTGCCGGAGGTCTGTGTGTCTGTGAGCCGGGCTACGGCGGTAACAACTGCAGTTTGAATGTGAGCGTGTCGTGCGAGCCGCCGATACTCGAGGTTTCGCACAGCGACTCCGTTCAGAACACCTCACTGCTCGTATTCATCAGGGCCAGATCCTCTCAAGAACCCGCCTTCAGCGTCGCGGTGGTGATTATGTGCAGGCCGAATGACACCGCCATCAGCAAAGGACGAGTGCTGGCTGACGGCGTGTACCTTAACGAAACGGACTTCGGTAACGTGCTGTTTACCGCACCCGACTGGTTCCACGGACTGCTCTTGTGTCGAATTCAAGCAGTCGTTGTCGACGTCTGCGGAACGAGCGTTAGATTGGCACTGCTGGCAGCAAACGTGGTTGCCTCTACGGGTCAAACTACTGTCAAAACCGACGCTGTTAGCTCAACAGCCAGAGGCCATGGAACGACTCCCACCATTTGGCCTGACGTAACGGGCTCTGTAATGACATCGGTAACATCAGTGACCGGTTCTTCCTGGCATTCATCAAGTGAAAGTACAGTCAGCACTCGAACTGGAGCGCCACCGCCAGGTGGTCATACGTCAGACAATACCTTATCCACTTCAGACGTGTTTGTCAGCAAGGTTGCTGTTACACAAATGTCTACCATAACACCGGTGACGTCTGTGACCGGTTCTTCCTGGCAGTCGTCAAGTATAAGTGGAAGAACAGTCAAAACTCAAACTGGAACGCCACCGCCTGGTGGACAGACGTCATCAGATAAGACCTTGTTCACTTCAGACGTGTTTGTCAGCAAGGTTGCTGTTACAAGAATGTCTACCATAACACCGGTGACGTCTCTGATCGGTTCTTTCTTGCAGTCGTCAAGTGTAAGTGGAAGAACACTCAGCACTGGAACTGGAACGCCACCGCCTCGAGGTCAGACGTCATCAGACAAGACCTTATCCACTTCAGACGTGTTTGTCAGCAAGGTTGCTGGTACACAAATGTCTACCATAACACCGGTAACATCTTTGACCGGTTCTTCCTCGCAGTCATCAAGTGGAAGAACAATCACGCGAACTGGAGCGCCACCGCCAGGTGGTCAGACGTCAGACAAGACCTTATCCACTTCGGACGTGTTTGTCAGCAAGGTTGCTGGTACACAAATGTCTACCATAACACCGGTAACGTCTTTGACCGGTTCTTCCTCGCAGTCATCAAGTGGAAGAACAATCACTCCAACTGGAGCGCCACCGCCAGGTGGTCATACGTCAGACAAGACCTTATCCACTTCGGACGTGACGCTCACCACTACCAGCGAGGTAGCCGTTACACAAGTGCCCGGTGATAGCGAATGGACAACTTCCGCTACCACATGGGGTACGTGGTCGAACTGGAGTTCGTGTTCCAGGTCATGCGACATTGGTGTTCAAAGTCGCTCCCGACAGTGTCTTTTGCCACCGCCGGCCGACTGTGGTTCCGACAACACTGATCGAAGATTCTGCCAGTTATCAACTTGTCCAGGTACGCAGGCAGAGTGCAAGGCTCAACATTTCGTGTTTTGTTTTCATATTTCAACTAACGGCTTTCCGTACAGTATAACTCAGCCCCAGTTACGCTTGGAATAGCGCGGACTATGCTTAAGTGAGATGTCTATTTCTCAAGATCCGGTATTGTGTCAAAACGGCTAAATATTTTATCGACATTGGTTTCGCGGCTTCTATCAAAGTGTTCTCAGAGCTAAATCGTGTTCGGTAATTCCGACTGCAGGGTGCAGCAGGGGCGTTAATACAGCCGGGGTATAAAGAATTGTCGATAAGTCGCTGTGTCTCGGAAACGGTACAAAATGGAGACATAAAATTAATAAATTACAATGAACAACAAATAGAAATGCTACGTGAACTGCAAAACAGTGCCATTACAATGATCTTGAATGGCTTTTAAAGATCATTTGAGCTTGTAGAAACCCCGCCGATTGATGTCACCTGTGCTAAACTCCATCACAAGTCTATTATCTGTATGGCGCGTTTGCTGTGCATTGTGTGTGCTGGTTTTTACCGCGCGATGCACTTTAGTGCAAAGCGCGGTATTGCGATCGCATGCCGTCTGTCTGTCCGTCTGTCTGTCCGTCTGTGACGTTTGCTGAATTGTGATCACATAGGTTGGAATTCTTCGAAAATAATTTCATCGTTAGTTAGCCTGGGATGTTCGGCGTCGCTCTTTGCAACCCCAACATGACGGGTGTGCTCCAAGGGGAACAACCCTAAATTTGGGCCCAAACTCACCCCCTCCCCCGTTGATTTGAGCGTCGGAGACATTCGACCGCAAATTGCGGCCGAATGGTTACAGATAGCGCAACGGTCACAATGGAGAGCCTA
>Ga0056114_1000261_pt1:0-12500 | contig 16220 bp, 21 predicted proteins | sample WorMetHERISLAND1_FD_77005 | JGI IMG/M metagenome (GOLD analysis project Ga0056114, IMG submission 77005) | Marine gutless worms symbiont microbial communities from Max Planck institute for Marine Microbiology, Germany - Olavius loisae HERON... ...
GGGGGGGGCAACATTACATGTGACACGCACACGGGATTATGGGTCACGGGTGTCGTACATGGGGGCCCGGAGAAGGTGTTTGACCCGGGGCCCGTGATGGCTCTCGGCGGCCCTGTCACTGGATTTAGATAACATCTGAAATTTTCTCACAGAAGGCAGCCTGTGAGCAAAACCTCGTTTCAATCTGGCTTGGCTCGGTGAATAGCCACATTCGCACTATTAGTGCCATTTTCTTTATGCTCTTCCTGTATTAACGCCCTGTTAGAAGTGGACCTTTTCGAATTGCATAATGATGTTTACTTACTTGGAATGACGAGAAAGAATTTTGACAATAAGATTAGCCGTTTTGACATGATGCTAGCATGTAACGGACAGATGGACAAACGAAATTGCTAAATCAATATCACACGTGACATCTGTGAATGAATGCTTATGCACAAAATAAACGATATAAAAATATAAAATGTTTAATAAACCAAGATTTTTTAATACTTATGGTGTCAATTCCCAACATAATGCATGGTCGGCCAAAATTTGTACAGTATCAATGGTGGCACTTAAGTTACAAATTTATGATAATCAAGAAGCCAAGCTATCGCTGACAATCCGTGCAAGTCTGAGCAACTGGCACAAGTGAATAGCGCGGCATCTGTATACAATCTTTACATGCCTAGCGTATCTGCTTACGAGATCAGAATTGCATATCTATACGCATACAGACAGAAGGTAGCTACCAAGAAGCACTACATCTAATTCAAATCACAATTATAATTTAACAGACAGACCACATACAGGCAGCTTCCCGACTGCATGTCACATCTCACTAATGTATCGTTTTTGCACAGTGAAAATTAATCACAAACATTTTCACCGATATTTACAGCGTAACACTGCTGACATTGCTTCTAGTGATCAGTTTGTTTTGATTTTGTTGTGAGGTATACTAGGTTCTGTATGCATGAAGCTTGTCAGTCTGGTTGCTGAGTTAATTACGTGTAGTACAAACGATGTACAAAGGGCTCAGTTAAAGCCAACATCACAAGGCAAGATAAACAGCAACACATCAGTGTCGACTGAATGTTCTGAAACTTAAAATATCTGAAACAGAGATGAGCAAAACTTGCCTGGTGATCCTGGATTCCCAATAGCTCCTTGAGAACCTTTCTGACCTGTAAAGCCAGTTGCACCTACTGCACCAGGAATACCTTGTGCTCCAACCGATCCAGGAAAACCAGTGTCTCCCGGTGCTCCAGTGAAACCTTCAGGTCCAGTAACTCCAGATGGTCCTGGGTTACCAGTTGGCCCAGCCTGGCCTTTTGGTCCACTTGATCCAGTCCAACCAACAACACCTGCATGAAACGTACAGGATACATACAACGAATTGCTGACTGACAGCATTGAAATAAAAACAACATTTGAGATTTTCTGTGAATGACAAAATAGACAAGGACTACTAGCTGCTAATAAAAATGAACCAAATGAACCAAATGGCTAAAAAAAAGCTTAAACAGAATGGAGGAATGACTCGAGGTCAACAGACATAAATGACACACACACAATGTCTCCAATGACTAGTTTTGCCTTATTCTGTGACACGTAAAGTTCTGTTATCGATTTACAACACCTGCAGTCAATGATTGTTGTTACTGTTAGTGTGAATTCGCCTTAATTTTATATAAATTAAATTTAAATTTTAAAATTTAAAAATTTTTGTAGTTTGTAACAAAATCTATCTATCAGATTAAGCAATAAACACATTGATAATATTAAATCAATCAAAGGCGAGATATTAAATATTAAGAAAATAGAATAACAGAATGTTGGTCTGTAGTGGACTAGGTGGTTCATGTGAATAAGACTGAATTCCACGTGCACTCACTGGCTGAACAAAGATTTCACTTCTGCGGGCAATGTTATGGCGCTTACCAAGAAAAGCGTAAGAAAAATCAACAAAAGTTTGAAAGACAACAAACTTGGAGCCGATACAACACTTTTAGCCAGTGTATTCCACAAAACAATAACTTTCACAGGAAAACTACTGTCTTTAGCCTTTAGTTGAGACAGCCAAGATGGCACAAATATTAAAAACAATGTGCCCCGAAAAACAGATTTACCTTCAGATTCACTTCTGAGAATATCCAAGATGGTGGCAGTCGCCATTTTGAAAATTTGTTTAATGGATATAGCTCGGTCGATATGGCATGTATTTGCACAAAATTTTGCATAGGACTTAAAATGATGTTCCACAAGGAAATTTGCCGTCAAAATTTACTTCCCACAAAATCAAGCTGGAGGCGGTTACCATATTAAAATTTCTTTTAATGACTATAACACAGTCACCATAGCAAACATTCGTACAAAATTTGGCTTCAGGACTAAATATAACGTCCAGGAAACAGTTATAACAAAACAAACTACTACTTGAAAAAGTTTTTAGTAAAACTGCAAATATGAAATATTATATGTAAAAACTGCAAGCAAAATATTTAATGTTATATAAGCGACAGATATATAACTGCAAAAATCAAAAAAATATAAGCATGAACATTATGCATTAGCTTAAACACCAGTTTTAATGTATAAGCTAATGCATTACTGTCACCTTATGTTTATTGATTTTTGTGGTTATATACCAGTTGCTTATACAACGTTAAATAAATTACTTGCATTTTTTACACATAAGTTTTCTTATTGGGGCCCATCAGTACAAAGCTACAGGCATGAATATTGTGACCGAAAATGTGTATGACTGCAACAGAGCTTTGTTATCATTATTGGTCATCAGGCGAGATATTAAATGTTAAGAAAATAGAATAACAGAATGTTGGTATGTAGTGGACTAGGTGGTTCATTAGAATGAGACTGAATTCCACGTGTGTAGTGCCATGGACGGCTGCTGAATTACCGCTGATGACAGTGACTCTGTTTGCTGTATATCACACTCAACCGCGAGCGTGCACGTCATACAATGAACAACAAGAACTTATAGTTCTGCCATCATGAATTATCACTTACTGCTCATCATTTCTTATTTTTAGTTCCTTCCATTAATTTTTATTTTCACATCACGTGAAACTGGCCAGTCACTCGTCAGCGCGCTAAGCAGTGGATTACATGTGGTGTACTTACCAACGCTTCCTGGTGCTCCTCTATCACCTCTCTCTCCAGCTTGGCCCTGACCACCAGGAGGACCTATTGGACCACTGGGACCAGGCGGACCCGCAGGTCCTTGTACACCAGGCTGACCATCAGTTCCAGGCTGGCCGCGACTTCCTTGTGGGCCGCTAGGTCCAACTGATCCTTTAGGCCCAATTTCACCGACTCCACCACTGTCACCCTGTAAACCAGTCCCACCTGTCGCTCCAGTTGCCCCATTGCTGCCCGCTATTCCAGCTGGGCCGGTAAAGCCTGGTTGTCCAATATTTCCAGCTGGTCCAGGAGCTCCTTGTGGACCTTGGGGTCCAGGTGATCCTGTGAAACCTGTGCACAAAATAACTCACATATTGTCACTTATGTCACAGTTTAGCTAAACCCGCAAGACTCAGTCTCATTATTTCAACGAATAAAAATAAAAGAAAACGAATAAAGAGACAAGAAATAAAAAAGCAGTGCAGCTGATCACACTTGTTATCATAAAATATCAAGTTGACAAGCTGTTACAAACCAGGTGATCCCTGCTGTCCTTGTGGTCCACGTTGACCCTGCGCTCCTTGAGGTCCGCGTTCACCTGTTACACCAGTGAAGCCTACGCCTCCATTAACACCTGGCACTCCGGCAAAACCTTTGTCACCTGATGGCCCCATGCCACCTCGGCTGCCTTTTGGTCCTGTGAAGCCGATGGTTCCAACATCACCTTTTGGACCACTCGTCCCAGTGTCACCAGTTGGACCTGCAGTCACAGACGTACAACCACGCAGTGCACTACTGACAGTAGACTAGCAGCGTCTCTCATGAGTCCCATGTTGCACCAATGTTCTACGGCCCTAATGTCTAGATGTATCACTACTGACAGTCAACAGACAGTAGACTAGCAGCGTCTCTCATGAGTCCAATGTTGCACCAATGTTCTACGGCCCTAATGTCTAGATGTATCACTTATGCTATTCTGTCACACTATGGCAGACCAATAGACCATCAAAGAAGCCGCATCTCATCAGGCTTGTCAACTGTTGTAAAGGTAAGTCAAGGATTATGAATTTCTCACGAAGAACAAAGTACACTTCGGCTGACGTATCACGTGTTGAATGATGAAAATTTTCATCATGAATTGATGAATGTATAAATGTATAACTATGCGTCCATCTATGTAACTATTGCTCTCTGAAGCAGATTGTCTAAGACATCCCAACAAGAGAGTAGTGCGTGCGACACTGAGCAGTGGAACAAGGCCATTGAGAATCTTTATTTCACCATACAAATGGTAGCAATGATAATAATAAAGACACGAAGAACATTTACCTGTCCAGCCTGGCAATCCAGGTGTTCCAACAGAACCTTGTGGACCAGTAGGACCAGGCTGGCCTGGAGAGCCAATAGGGCCAGTAGGACCAGGTTCACCTGTAAAGCCCACTGGTCCTTGAGTGCCAGGCCGTCCAACGTCACCTGGACGTCCAGTAAAGCCAGGAGAGCCGGCTGGACCGGCCGGACCAGCTGGTCCGGCGTCACCGGCTGGACCAGGTGGACCAGCAATACCTACCGGGCCAGGACTACCAGCTGGTCCTGCTGGTCCAACATCACCCTGTGGACCTGGAGACCCGGCAGGACCTGAACTTCCAGTTGCTCCTGGTAAGCCAATTGCACCGACTTGACCTACAACGCACATAACATTTCACACGTTCAGTCACCATAAAAATGAAACTTTACGAAATTACTAATAGCCAATACGTTCAGTTGTTGTATTTATCCCGACGACCAAATGAACAGATCAATTACAGTTATTAATTATTTGATGCTTGTTGGTGTGCTGTCTGGCAGTGACAGTTACCTGTTGAGTGCAGCCTTGTTAACAATACTGATAACTGCTGTTGGCGCGTTTGCCACACAGTTTAAATTAATATATTTTTTCTGAACTGAAGCCACATTTTTCTCAAATTTGTTATGCATTGCCACAGCTTACATTCCAGATCAATCATTCCATTTTTATTGGAACAGTAGATGTTCCTTCAACATCGACATATCACTACTGCTCAGTGTGCCACCCTGGCACATGTCATGGTCTGAAAATATGGTACATTCAAAACAAACAGTGGTGACAAAATCTGATTCAACTTTGAAAGGCAGCAAGAAACTCAAAACTGGTTTTCTTAACAAGCTAAACAGCTTCTCTGTATGTCGTTACTTACGTTTCAGTAACACGGCACTGATTTCTGGAGACATTTGAGTTGCAGCATTGACTGCTGCTGTTGCTGGTGACATGACATAATGACAGACTTGTCAACGGCATTAAACATCTGCAGGTTTGTCATTAGTCATGTACTGAAAATAAAGCAATCAGTTATAACATACCTGGTGGGCCACTAGGGCCGGGATCACCTTGAAAACCAGGCTGACCACGCTGGCCAGGTGTACCAGCGGCTCCTGGTGGGCCAAGTTCACCCAATTCACCTGGACTACCCACACTTCCTTTCTCACCAGAGGCACCTGTGAAACCTAGTAAGCCTGGAGCTCCAACTGGACCTATAACTCCTGTTGCTCCAGTTGGTCCTGTTGATCCTGAGAATCCAGTCACACCTAGAAACAATAAGTTGCTATTTAGTAGGTTTACAATATAATACCACGTTATCTACTATACCATCACTCATTGCATACATAACTGTAACAACCAGCAGAATCATACATCACACTATGTGTCATAAACCAGTCTTTCATTCAACGTTACACTGTACATTTATGATAAGGTTAACAATGTCTGTCTAGCTTGTTTCAAATGTCAACGTTTTCTTTTAACAATGGCCACTATTTTGTCACCAAGCAACAAAGCATATGTATCAGCTACTATTATTATTACCGCTACTGCTACTCCAACGACTAAATGCAACTATTTTATCAGATTTGCAGCAATAACATACAAAATTTTGTGGTTGGTGTAAAATGCGGGCAGTGCGAGACTGCAGGACTGACTGAATAAGCTGAAATTATTGGTTAACTACCATTAACCTTAACCTTATCTGCTAACCTTATACAAAGCCATGACTGTGTGCCTAACCTTAACTGACCGACATTTTTACGCCACTTAAATTTTATAGATATCGCAGTATGATACTTCAGTATTTTAATGGTTGACTCCTTTCTCATGATATGCTGATTTCACTTGCTACATATATTGCATATATAATAATACAAATCTCGAAGCAATGTCAATACCTGTTCCTCCAGTGAAGCCTGGCGTTCCTCTAAGACCTGACTCTCCGGGTCGCCCAATTGGTCCAGCTGGTCCAGTGGGACCAGCAGGTCCAGGCAAGCCTACTTGGCCGACAACACCGACTTCTCCTGGTTGACCTATCGGCCCAGCTGGACCTTGGCTGCCTTTGTCTCCAGTTGGACCTCTTCCACCTGGTACACCGATCACTCCTGTTAATCCAGTGGCACCTGTACCACCTACACTTCCAGTGAAGCCAGTGAAACCTGATCCTCCTGGTGGACCTTGAGGGCCGGGTGATCCTGGGCCACCTGGCGGCCCAAATGAACCTTGTGAACCAGGAGCTCCTACCGGTCCAACAGCTCCCGGCGACCCTGACACACCACATTTTCATAGTTTACATTCCTATCAATGAACTGATTTACATATTCGAAAGTAAATATTTAATACAAGTCACAAAGAAAATAGTGAAGAAATGTCAGATTTCTGTGATTAGCGCTAAAAATACTACAAGTGCTAGCCAAGTACAAAACTTTCAAGTAAACTGGCTGGAATATTAAACATGCATCAATTCTTGCGTGAGCTGTTATTTTTATGGAAAAGTTTAAAGATTATCAGAAACAGGAATATTGCTTGCAGTTCAACAACACTCTATATGGGCACTACTTGTAGAACAAAGCATGAATTAGCATGCAAAGTACCGTAAGTGTGCAGATAAGCAGGTGAAACATAGAGTACCTGGCTCGCCAGTGGCTCCAGTTGCACCATTCCTGCCAATGTCTCCTGGTGATCCCCTGTTCCCAGGCACTCCAGCAACACCTGGCTGTCCAGCTGGTCCTCGGTCTCCTGGCTGGCCTCTTTCACCAGCACCCGGCGGTCCTGGTGGTCCAAGAGTTCCTGGTGACCCAGTAAAACCAACAGAGCCTTTGATGCCTGTAGGACCAGATGGTCCTTGCACACCTTGATTTCCTGGTTGTCCTACTGGTCCTGCTCGTCCTTTCTCACCTTTCTGACCAGTAGGCCCACTTACTCCAGAAGCACCTGTGTCACCTTGGCCACCGGTATCTCCAGGCAAACCTCGCTGACCGTCAATCCCACCAGGACCTACACAATTATCAACGTCACACTCACAGACTGATTGCACTCTCACAATGAAGAAGAACAGTTTATTTTCTACACAAACATCAAACAAATATATGAGGAAACAAAAAAGCCTTGGAAGGCTATTGGAAAAGGCAATGCTCATCAATGACAGTCAGAGAGAGATAACAGACAAATAAACAACGTAAACGTAAAGTCTGTATTAGTAACGCGATATAAACAAAGAACCCAAAGTGTAGAATAGCACAAAAGACAAAAAGCAAAAAAGGTAGCCTACATGTACAGAGACAAGACACTGAGTACAGTGCAAAGGTGCAAAATTAATACAAAAATATTATACAAACTAGACAAATATAAAAAAAGAGTGTGAGGAGAAAACAATCCAGTTAATGATGACCATAACATTAAAAGTAACAACAAGAGAAAAGCTAAAATAGCTGGAAACCAGATATAATGAATTGTGATTGCAGTAATGACATCATAGTGATGAACGTTGAATTCATTTGGAATATAAATATACTATGATAACGCTCTGAATCAAATGCCATTAAAGGATTCTGATATGCGGAGCAGTCAGAATTTAGCCTTCACTAATCAAAAATTAGTCACAATCGTTGTTATCTTCTGATTTCTTATGACTACAGTTGAACGTGATCAGTTTCTTCCAGTAAAATCACATATGACATGACACGGTACGGTACTTGCCTGTCGCGTCGACCCGTCGGCCGTATAACCTATATTGTGTTGGCGCAGACGTAAAACCATGCTCAATCAATCAATCACTTGCCTGTCGCTCCAGTCTGTCCTGTGAATCCAACGGCTCCGACGTCACCACGATCACCTACTGGACCAGCTGGACCTGCTGGTCCTGCAGGGCCAGGCTGACCAGGTAATCCTAGGAGTCCAGGAGCACCAGTCGCACCAGGACCTCCAGCTTGGCCTGGTGATCCTGGCTGGCCTATGAAGCCCTGTGGACCAACAAATCCCTGCAAGCCAGGCGTTCCCTGCCGACCTTTAGGTCCTGTAAAACCCTGCTGACCAGTTGGTCCAGGTCGACCAGCGCCCCCTCTGACACCTTGCTGTCCCTGCACTCCATCAGTCCCTGCAACACACATACAAAACAAGTAATATTATTAAAATTAAACTGACACATTACAAAGTGCAAAACTGTGCGTGCAACAATTAAAGGATTTACTTACTTACTTACTTACAAATAAACATACATGCATGCATATACACACATATACAGAGATGGACACTATCATTCTCAATGTCAGGTACGGATTTAAAAAATCCCACCACAAAAACCACAATTTCTAAGAAATGTGTGAATACTTTTTGATCAAATGTTGCTCGCTTGACCACAAGTCCATTGGTCCATGCTTTCACATATGCTAAAAATGACTGAAATGCAGACTTCATGAGCATTGATGAAAATATCAATCAGTGATGTTTCGTCAAAAATAAAGAACAAAAAAGCCTAGCTAACGCCAAGTGAGCACGCGACAGCCGTGTGTATATTTGACGCCCCCTAGATGAGGAACGCCTATCAACGCATTCTATACATTGCTGAAAAGTACATTTAATGGGCTACAATTCCGTCGCTGACAATACGGGTCTGTCTTCATTCGTTTAGCTGTTATTGTCTCCGAAACACGAGAAATGTCGTGAAATTCCAAGAGAATTTTACCTAACAGCAATTTAAGGTCATCCAAGGTCATCGATCTCGATGTCAATGGAAAGCCCATATGTGACTTCCTATTAGCCATTAATTGTAACTTTAGCTGTATCCGCTACTGTTTTCGAGATATTCACGCTTAATGATAGAAAACTGCTGATTTTAGCCACCCCTCCCTTGTTTGCATTAGCCCGCAAAAACTAGAGGGATGGGGCTACCGTATGGTGAAATTTCATAATCCTGTTTTGAGATATTGGCAGCTTAAAGGCGAAAAATCGCCAATTTTGCCTACCGTGACCTTGAAACCCAGGTCAGGGGTCACTCAAGGTCATTGATTTTGGTACCAATGAAAAGCGCGTGTACACATTGCTATTAGTGATCAATAGCAACTTTTGTCGTATCTTGCACCGTTTCTGAGATATGGCGGCTTAAAGGTCGAAAATTGCCAATGTTACCTACCCCACCCTCTTTTCCTCATTTAACGCTCGCGCTCTGGGGGAACACCTCAGTCTTTCGGGATGAAATTTGCTCTCGAAAAACTAAAGGGATGGGGCTACCGTATGGTGAAAAAATCATAATCCTAACTTTAACCGTTTTTGTATGATCCACCCGTGTGACAGACGGACGGATGGGCAATAGCATATACGTGCTATAGCATATATGGTGTCGCGCGTAAAATTCAAATGCAATATCTAACTCAGCGTCACATCAAGACAATATGCAACATGACAACCTGGCTGGCCTGTGGCTCCCGTTGCTCCTTGCTGTCCCTGAGAGCCCTGAGCACCGACCGACCCTGGAGACCCTCTGTTGCCTTGCAGTCCTTGAGGTCCTGGACTTCCAGCTGGTCCACTCGATCCCGTATCTCCACTGTCTCCAACTACGCCCTTGAGGCCCACCTGCCCTGTGAGTCCGTCAGGCCCAGTGAAACCTGTAGCACCCTGTTGACCTGGTTGACCTGTTAAACAACATCAACAACGAGCAACAATGAATATATCTGCCAGTCAGATTCACTTCAGTAAATTCTGTAAAGCTGGCATGGCAGTCTCATCGTTGATTGACACTTTCGTCTGTTCAACGTAATCTGATAACCATAAACTTTTGCACTCACATTATCACTTCTGAGTGCCATAAAAATGAATTTCTGACTGGGATACATTCAACTGACATGGCCGTGTCATTAGTTGAGGCTATGATGCTTGTGTTATAACTTGCTCATGCTCACATTATTTCTTTCGACTGATGCTGACAGCTGCTGTGCAACGATACGATATGATACATTAGTTTAACATGGACTCGAAAGCTGAGTATTCAGCTTTATGTAGCACACGTAGCCAGAAAAAAAACTAAAACAAACAAACGCCGGTGCCCCTTTAATTCAGTACAGGTGAAGGCAGTCCGGAAGGAATAAGAGTGACTATGGAGGAAAGGATCAGCTGACAGTGTGCACAGCCAGTTATTTATCTCACATATGTTCAAGTTATGATGCTGCTCATGCCACATTCTACCATGTGATAGCTCCGACGTAGACTTAGAACTCTATTAGCGTAACAAATTGTAATAGATTTGACCAGCACATCAGTAAGAATTTGTAACATAGATAAAAGTGAATGAGTGTAGAAATGATAGACCACACACAAAATACAAACCAATATTTCCAGTAATGCCTCGTGCTCCACTGGGGCCAGTAAATCCAGTAGCTCCAGCAGGACCTACAAACCCTGGTTGGCCCGCCTGTCCAGGTTGCCCAGCAGGTCCAGGCGTTCCAGGTTGGCCTGCAAATCCAGTGTCACCTTGATCCCCAGTAGCTCCAGTAAATCCTGCCCGTCCAGTTTCTCCTGGTGCACCGACATTACCAGATGCACCAATAAGACCAGTCGTTCCCTTGATGCCTTTAATACCACTGACTCCAGGACTGCCATCTGGGCCAGACCGACCCGGCTGACCGACAGGTCCTGGAAGTCCAACTGGACCTGGCTGACCGATTGAACCCGGCTGCCCTGTAAAACAATCGTAGTACATTGTACTAAAATCATCAGACGCTGAACACTGCAAATGCTACGTGGCATGACATATCAGCTCGAAGCTTGAACAAAGCAATCAAAATTCAAATTCAAGTAAAATTCATAAAAGAGACAGATGTAGTACCTCTAGATCCATCCGGCCCGGCACTGCCTTGAGGACCTGCAGGACCAGGTGGACCACGCTGTCCTTGGGAGCCTTGTTGACCAACGTCACCAGCAGAACCAGGTCTACCTTGGTCACCTTTGTCACCTTTTGTACCGGTTTGTCCAGGTAGCCCAGGTAAACCAATCTGCCCCGGCTGACCGCTCTGACCTTCACTACCTGCTGGTCCAGTAGCACCTGTTGCACCAGGTGATCCTTGTGGTCCTTGTTGACCTGATGGGCCTGGTTGTCCAGGCTGACCAACCGTACCTGGCTGACCAATGGCGCCTTGTGGTCCAACCGCACCACTGTCACCTTTCTGTCCTTTACGTCCAGGGCTTCTGTCAGGCCCTGCAAATCACAAACAACGCATACATCATCACACAGCAAAACTCTGTCACAGTGGATGATACTGTCGAATAGGGTGAAAATTTTACCGGCCTTCTCAGCAAAGTAGCTAAAACACAATGTCAGCAAAGTAACTAAAGATTACAGTATTGTAATTTGCAATCATCATCATCATCAGTCTTTATTACAGTTACAGCAGACTGCTCAAATAACAAAACCACCAGTGCAAAAAAATACAAAAAAAGAAATAATTTTGATATAATCAAGATCTTCCATAAAACCTTGCAAATGCTTGATAGGTATAGTATCTGTCTTTAGCAAAACGTTACTCGGATGTGAAATCGTAGATGAAGCATAACAAAAACTGTAAGACTGTATTTTGCTTACCACAGCAGAAAAACAGTATATTGCAAAGCAGAGAGCTGCCAGAAAATGACAACATGTAACTGATTTGCAATGCAACAGAGGGCAGCAGTAGCTGATAAGATCACAATTGTTATTATTAAACTCCTGAAAGAACAATTCTGCTCGTGTTCACAGTTAGTCAACTAGTATTAGTACAGCACCACATTTGTTCATGTTGATACAGTTATCGTTAAACTTGTGACGAACTGTTGATCCATACCAGCCTCTCCTGGTGGTCCTACGGGTCCAGCTGGTCCAACTGGACCAGTAGGACCAAGAGGACCACGAGCTCCACGAGATCCCTGCTGACCACTTTGTCCAGTAGGACCAGCTGGACCGGGTTCACCTGATGATCCAGTTGCACCAGTAGCACCAGCAACACCACCAGCACCACGGTTACCCTGAGATCCTGCACACGTCGACAGATTTGTTACATTTTAATCA
>Ga0056114_1000261_pt1:15000-16220 | contig 16220 bp, 21 predicted proteins | sample WorMetHERISLAND1_FD_77005 | JGI IMG/M metagenome (GOLD analysis project Ga0056114, IMG submission 77005) | Marine gutless worms symbiont microbial communities from Max Planck institute for Marine Microbiology, Germany - Olavius loisae HERON... ...
CCAGCTGGGCCTACCCTACCAGCTGGACCAGGCTGACCTGTAGCACCAGTGAATCCTGGACCACCTTGTGGACCTTGCTCACCTACTGGACCAACATTACCGTCAGGTCCTCGAAAACCAGTAAAACCGGTTGGCCCAGTAAATCCTGCAACGTCAAAACACTCAAGATATCACTGTCTATAAATCCACTAAGTGGTTTATTATGACATATTATACAATAATTTAAAAATTCTTATAATGTATGGACAACAATAACAAATTAGTCAATGGTCAACAGAAATTGGCGTGACTGTAGACTGCAATGCTGTTCAGTTAACACAAGAAATCACATTTACCATACAAGCGTAAAGTCTGTCGAGACCTGGTGAGCCAACTTGTCCAGTAGGGCCTGTGAAGCCTGGAGTACCCGTTGCACCAGTAGCACCAGTAAATCCACTGCCACCAATATCACCGGACTGGCCTTGCTGTCCAGTAGGACCAGTCCATCCTGTACCACCTTGAGGACCAGCAGGTCCGCTGAAACCAGTGCCTCCCTGCTGACCTCGAGGTCCAGAACGACCTTGTGGACCGGCTGGACCAATTGGTCCAACCACACCAACGGAACCTGAACATTTCACAACAGCAGCGAATAATATTCACCAGCAATATTCACTCAAACTAGGCACACATTCTATGAATTCAGTCCAACATAATTAGCACAGACTCAGTGACAGAGATAGATAGATATGAGTACTTATGCTGGGCACATATAAGCAAAAAGTCAGTATGAGCCGGGCCTCAATTGCTGTCAAACAAAAACGTTTTGAGACGACAGTCAAAGTTGATGTCATCACTCCTCAGCTCGTTTTAAAGAAAGTTCCACAGCTTAGGTCCGACGACGCCGAAACTCCTGTCATCAAACTTGCTGTAGTAACGTAAACTGAACATGTTCTCATGTTGATGCCGATCACTAGTCGACAGCGACTGACAATCATTGACAAGCTACGCAGGTGAGGTGCCATCCCACGTAATACGTGGAACACGAATCACAACAGTTTGAAACAGATCCGCTAACGACTGGACAGCCAATATGTGACTGGTGTGATGTACTGACGTCGCGCGACGGCATTCTGTACTGATCAGTGATGGGCACAAACTTTTTATTTTTAGTTTAACTTTAACTATTTTTCCAACTAAAAAATAGTAGTTAAACTTTTAGTTAAACTATTTTTCTAACTACC
>Ga0056114_1000262_pt1 | contig 16209 bp, 6 predicted proteins | sample WorMetHERISLAND1_FD_77005 | JGI IMG/M metagenome (GOLD analysis project Ga0056114, IMG submission 77005) | Marine gutless worms symbiont microbial communities from Max Planck institute for Marine Microbiology, Germany - Olavius loisae HERON... ...
CTCTCAATAGTAACTTTTGCTCTAGGACGCACCGTTTAGCCACAATACATAACGTCACAGACGACAGACAGACAGACGCAACACTGTAGCATAAGCGCGACCGTTAGTACGGTCGGCTAAAAAGTCTGACGTCAGATTTCTCTTGAACTTCCTTTGACTCAAATTCCACGGAGTCACAGACATCAGTCAGTATACATCAGCCACTATGTACATGTGCAATTGCTATGTAGACAATCGTTGTTGTCAGTAAATGTAAATATATAGTCCTACGACTATGCTTTATATGACTATGTGTGTATATGTGTAGGTGTGAGTGCCGAGGCAGCTCGCCAAGCGGCAGCGTTTGCATGTCTTCATTATCGCAAACCGAAGCGCATTCGCACCGCCTTTTCGCCGACCCAACTCGTCCGACTCGAAGAAGCTTTTGACAGCAACCAGTACGTCGTCGGACAAGAACGCAAGGATCTCGCTGCCAGCCTCAGCCTCACCGAAACACAGGTACCGTATTTATATATTTATTCTTATTATAATATCGTAAATAGTTGCTTTCCTTATAATTAAGAAGCTCTGTTTGTTTCTTGTCTTTTTGTTTCTATTATTGCTACCATAAAGATAAAGATTATCATAAAGTCGTACAAAATTGCACACATAGGCCTACAGATACGCACACTGCTTGGATAATAAAATAAAAATAAGCTAGGCTACTAATGCAGTTAGATACAACCAATCAATATAAGCTTGTACCGTGTCATCCTCAAATTCTAGACCAAAAGATCCATCCATGACGCATAAGTTCAAATAAAAACCGAAGAGAATTGATTAATCTGCAACTGTATTTTGACAACGTTTTAAAATGTTTGAAACATTCAACTGTGATGAATAAAATTATTTCGCATGGATCTACGCCTATATGTAAATAATCAATTTAACGCATCGTCGCAAAAGCATGTGTGTATATGTTAACTCTGAAAACGAAGAAGAAAATGTGTGCAAAGAAACAAAAGTCTCGTCAATAAATAATATGTCAGTTTCGTGTGCGAATGTGTAAGTTCGTGTATAATCAGATGTCGATTGAACAGCGGTCTCCGATAAGTGACAGGTAGTCGGTCGTCAAAGCGACAAAATAATTAACCGTGTTGCAGGTTGTGGCGCACGAGTCAGTCATGCAACATGGCGTTTCTCATGCGCTGAAGACGATACGATGTTTATTTTTTCTTTTCATCCTTCACCTACGCCCGCCCGTTCCGCGTCGTTTACCGTGTGACCCGCGATTCGCGGACGCTGAAAGTTTATTACGGACGTGAATGAGCGACGTCGTCGTGAGCGTCGATCAGCTGCATGATGGATGTACAGTAGTTCCGGTAATGAGAATACGAATTGCGCTAAAATATGGACGTATACGATTAACTGTTTTCACGTTGCAAGCATTGTGCATACAAGGTTTTGAATTAACCAGAGCAAATGTTATGGCTCCTCCAGTAACACTAAACAGTATTTTATGCATCAGAGAGTTAAGCTTAACGTTTTGTTAACGCTCGACTTGGCGGCTGTTGTCATGTTTTCATTCCATGGTAATACTCTCACGTGCGATAAACTTCGTCTTTTTGCGCAACGTTTGCGTGATCTTGTCATCTTTGATTTTCTAAATGGACTTCGAATATTTTGATAACACAAAAATTGTACACAGAAATTGCTTTGGATTTACTTTAGCGGTAATGTTACCGGAAAAAGAATCATGTAAATAGATTTTGAGTTAGCATGGGGAAACCGTGACGGATTATAGACTATAGTTAAGATGGATCAGATACAAAACTGTAAAAGATCGTCCCTGCTTCACTAACGATGACCTTGAATGACCTTCTCACAGCTCATGGTGAATTTTCTAGTTTAAAAGCGGTGTTGTGTATACTTTCATTATATTTATTAATCACGCAAAAGTTTTTGTACCAATGCCTCTTCAACAAGTGAGCTTCTTAATGTACTATACTGTTGGTAATTGCTTGTGTTTGTGGAACAAGGGAAACAGGTTCCGAATACGAAGACTTTGAATATTGTGACGTCGCGAGTATGACGTCATAGTCACGTGACGCCATCGATGACGTCACAAATCGTCGCACCGTAGACACTTTCCTATAGGCTCCATATTGGACACGAACCCTAAATCGCTTAGTTTCAGAGTTGCCGACACACCGACAGGCAGGCAGACAGACAGACACGTTGTATGACAATATGAGGGTCGCTTAAAGCTTAGCGGCCACGCGAGCCAATTATAAATGGTTGCACCACGTAAACGTGACAACGGATGCTGATCGCTCTCGGACGCGATGTTGTCGTGTGTCGTCTTGAGTGACTCGACGTCAACAAACGGCGTCACGTTCCGCTGAACTCGTCTGCGTGGTCAGCTGGGGATACACGGCCGCTGATGCTGCTGACGTTGCCAATAGTCAACTCTCTCCATTCATCCATGAAGCTGTGCTGTCACGTCTAATGCCCTGCTAATGCCGCGTTGATGATCTTCCGTTCGCACCGTCATGCTCGCCGAGTTTAAGATCGTTTCGAACATTTTGTTCGGTTCTGATAGCCGTATTAACCCGCGTAATTCGCAGCGTGTGACAGGTTCATTGCATAGACCTATGATATGGAGTTTATACAGCCAGGATTATTGCGCAAATCGAATCTACACGTAGTCAGTGATCTTGAAGCCACGTGTACTTGACAACTGATGGACTAACAAAGGAAGAAAAAGCTTCCACGATATTACATCTCATAAAGACCAGTTATTCAATAGTAATTTCGATATTTTATGATTTCTTTGTTTCAATGATATGCAATGTTTACATTTCTTTGATGAGACGTAATATTTGCCATGCTTCATATATTATCATGAACTTCTAATTTCACGTAAGCCGAATTTTTGACCATTGTTATGACACAAATAGATAAGATTGTTCGAAATAAAAAGGATAAATATTGTTTTTAGCTGCTAATTTTGTCTTAACTATTTTTTTGTCTTGTATTGGTGGATCTCGTTGCATTTTTGCTTATTTAGGTCACCAAAAATATTTAACGATTGGCTGGAGTTTTTCCTTGCACAAGTGCATGCTTTCAACTTTTTTAACGATTAGTGAGTTTAACTTTTTGCTGTGATGTACTGCATATTCGCATATTGTCTGTTTATATATCACATGCAGTGAAAATGTAGATAAAAAGAAGACTATTGAAATATGCATATCGTATTCGTTTAATAGAATGGACTTGACAAAACGCAAGACAATGTACAAAAGAAATGAGAAAAATAGTAAAATGCCTGTAAAGTGCTTAATGCTAAAGTACTAGTAGTGTAAACAATAATGAAATCAATTAATACAAGTTAATCAGTTGCAATTACTACATCACATTACATTACATAACGGTTGCTTCATTTGGCCTAAACACTATACCGTGGTGCAGTGGAAAAACTAAACACGAAAGCATCCAGAATTTCGGTCCACTGTGTTAATAACTACTATCCATTTTGTGACATTCACGTGTGACGATGACGCGATACACTGTCTAAGTCTAATTTCTATTAGTTGGAATTAATCGTGTGTCGATCGACGTCAGCGTGTGTCTTTAGCCAGACGACCGTTGTTCATTAGCGGCGGCGTTCAGCGTCCGCTGACCGGTTACATCGTTCGTCGATTCGCTTCACTGCACTCGTCCGCCGCTGTGTGACACGTTGATTGAACCGTCGTATCGTGGACTCGTTGCTGAGTCTGATGATGTATAGCAAGCTTTGTGTACGTGGACCTGGCTCATTGTTGTTTTGACGTCCTTATTGTCCGTCGAGCATGTGCCGGTCTCTCCTTAATCGGTCCCATGCAGTTGCGTGATCACGGTAAAGTTAGATTCCTCCCTCTCCATGTTGACCTCCCGCAGACAACAGCGGCGCTGCTGACGACCTAATACAGCGATTTTCTGTGCTTCCGACAGCAGCCGTCCTCCAGTGTTTTCTCAGTGCTCATCCTAACTGGCGACAAAGTTGAACTCGACTTCGTCGAAAACACGTCCGAAAAAAACCCGAAATTTCGTCGCCAAAGTAGAACGAACATTTAACGTTAGCAACAATCGAAATCATGTCGAACCACAACGGCATATATTGTAATTTGTTTTGAATATTAATAGGTCACGTGACAGCAGGTCCATAACATGTGATGCCAGAATCTAAAAATATTAGACGATGATGATATAGTTTTGGGAGCAGCAGCAAGAATAACTTTATTTAGATTTATTCGCGCCGTTTATTATTGTTCTTAGTTGCTTACTTATAAGTTCAGGAGATCGACATGCTGTTCCCTAGCTCAGTCTTAAAGTCATTTATAATGTTTTTCAGTTCACAAAGGGGACATTTTTCCGTACAGCCGCTATCGGGGATCGTTGTCGAAGAAAATTACAGTTGACCATTTAACGAGACCTGCAGTAGGCGTGCGTCTGTGATAAGCGTAAATAGGCAATTTGATTGTTAGCCGCGCGCAGATGTGATACGACTTTACGGAGGCGCAGTTTGTATAGCCTTCAAGTAATTGTTGCAACGTTGTTTCGCGTGCGTTCCGTAGGCAGCTCCTGACAAGTCGGAGCAGACAAGAAAATGGTGCCCATACACGTGGAACAGCCTCTTAACTGTAAAATCCTATCAATTGCCTCCTTCACTTCGCTCCAGGCGTCTATACTGCCACGCCATCACCCTATATCGCGTTGTTTCGTTATGTGGTCGACTAAGCCAGACACAATTTAGCGACATTCTGATAAGTGGTAGTGACTGCAATAGCCGTAAAGTATCGAGTCCTTGGAGTTGGACATACTACAAATGTTCCGCAATGTTAACAACTGTACAACGAGAGTGTTGTGATTTTGAACTATTATGACGTTGTGAATTATGGAATTTAAAATGCTACTTTGAAAGTTCATAGCAGTACAATATAATGTAGGCCCTAGTATTATTATGACAAAATTAAGAATATAAAAATGTAATTATCACAACAAATACAAAAATTGTTTCTTTTTGTACTTAATGTGCACTGCAACATTATGCAATAATTTATGGTTAATTTATACGAAGCTTTATTTACCATATAAATGGTAGTAGGCCTAAGCTGTTGCAAAAATATACAGGGATAACATATGTGTATCATGGGGATATAATAGGTTAAGCCAGTACATTACATTAGATAGGTTTTCGACAATAATGACTGTGTGTATTTGTTTTTATGACAGCTTATTTATTTCTGGTTGGATGACAAGTTTTTTTTATCAAATCGACAACTTCAAGTGGCGAAATAAGCGCATTTTATAGTATCAAAATTTTCAGAATTTGCTTGTAGCCCACCTTTCATAGGTCCAGGTTACTCCAGGAGCCCCTCGCTATTGTTTAGGGAGATCTTCATAGTGTACCTACGGCATTGGATAGAGCAAGTGAACGACCAGGACATGTACGTGCCTCGAGGGCCAATCAACGAGTCGATAATATACGCAGACAGCAGACCTGCTTGGACGCCACACACAGTACAGCACGCAGTTTATCATAGCGAAGCTACTGTAGTGACAGGCAACTTAGTGCGAGACAGTGATATGTGTGTACGTAAACATCGGTAAACACGAAATTGACCTCTGTTGGAAGCAGGTGTCCCATCACCTGATGTGTGTGCGTGTGTGTGCGTGGTCTGGCTTTGATGCCGTATATGTAATGACGTTACGGTTTAGTCGCAGTATATGATGCTACGGAGCACGGATAATATTCAAATAATTTGCATTTATTTTAATATTTTTGTCTTGCAAATGTCAAACGTTTTAAAGTTTGTTTATTGTCGTTACTTTTTATTTCGTTTTTTCAATGCTTATAAATAAAAACGTAGCAAAAATATTCAACCGGAAAACACTTTGAGTGAAGTCATGCATCATTTTGTTAGCTTGTTACGATGATTTTTTATTCTTTTTAATCACACGTTTTATAGACTAAAGTGTTTCACACGCGTGCACAGTTGCAGAAATTAAGTATGTGTGAAACTTGTCTCTGTATAGCTACCTAGCCATAACGGTGTTACACTGAGTTGAATCCTGCATTGGGCCTAGCCTAGGAGTTTTCAATGAGGAATCGAAGTTAACGTTTTTATCACGTTTTTAATTTCTCCACATTCGTACGTTTTTAAATTTTCATTTTTTCTTAACTTTTTAAAGTGTTTTTTTACATTTGCAGTATTTGTATAAAATTTATTTGCCCGTTTTAGAGAGCCACCGTCACCAAAATCGAAGGAAGGTTGGCGAGTTATGTTTTAGTTTCTCAGTCAATCATTCTGGTTGTATAGTTACCAGAGCATCGCACAATTGCACGCCAAGTTAACAGCACGTCTTTTTCGAATGTTAGTCCCTATAGCGCCCGATAATAACCGTTGAAGACACAATCAACTATCAGTCGCGTCCAGACCGCCGTCTGCGAGCAATTTATCTAAAACTTATCATTCGAACTGAATTCAAGCCACTGGCATGTTCATGTTTCAGCAATTGACAAAATTAAATGTGATCCCGTGGAAATTATAGAACTCAGTTTAGTGCTGAGAAAACTAGGACGATGGCGCTATCAGGGATGAAATAATTTCGATGATAGATTAAGCCGTTTTGACACAATACAGGAGCGTGACCAAGAGACGGACGGACAGACATTTCAACCGCATAAATGCTGGTAAAAGCTTTGTAAAAAATAAGCAAATTCACTGGAGAGAAGAGCACTGGTTCCTCAGTGTAGAGAAGTTATATAATGACAGTGAAATAAAAGCGAATGCAAATCAAACAGGTTAGTAAGAAGTGAACTAAAATAAACTTCAATCTGAATACAGCAGCGTGAGTGACCAGGTATTGAGCGAAATTAGCTCTGTGCATCTTAGGTTCATTATATACACAAGCTTTATTCACCGAAATCGGTAGCACAGATACACATATACAATAACTGAAAATTCCTAACTATGGCAAATAAAATTAATAATGAAAATAGTCCATTGCAGTCTTCATCGTCCCTGAAACAGAGAGAGTTCTCCTGCAGCATCGTCAGCAAAAGCAGATATTAGCAAATTCTTATAGCAAATTCTTACTACAGTATGCCAAGCTTTGACATAAATTTACATTTTCTTTTCAACAATGAGTCTTCAACTGATAAGCAGTTAAACATTGTCATACATTCAACAACAACATTCTGTGAACGAGTGTTGAATATTTTTCCAAGGCAGCTATTAAGAACGAACTCGAGGGAATGTATCTGGGATTATTGTTACCGAGAAATACTTCTGCTAAAATTCTGAATGTGTGCAGCGTTGCGTTGGCCACAAATTTGGTGAATGTGAATCATGACTTTAACGCCCTGCGCATAATGTTCCGCAATGCGCTATTACGAGCAAATGCAGCAGCAGGCCACACACATGGACGAAGAAGTGAATCATAGGCTATTGGTGCCACACGCATGCTGTGTGCCGCGACGTCGGAGGTCTCTTGGTTTTCTCTCTGACTTCAGAAGCAACATCACGTCCGAAACGCATTCGTTCTGGCTAGTTTAAGCCTATTATAAGTCGATTTAAGTCGCCAGCAGCAGCAGCAGCAGTATCAGGTAGTAGGCCTTCTATATTTACATGTGTTCGGCGCACAAGTGTACAAGCTGGCCGGTGAGCGGACACCACTGCGTGTGACCGATTGTTGCCGACGGCAATGTTGGAAACACTAGACCCAACTTCTCCTTGTCGACGCCGTATCATGCCGAACCCTTGTTAAATGCCCATAACGTCCATCAACAGCAGCTAAATAGAAGCTCAGTTCCCACATAGGTTTCTCATCTTGCACGGATTCCAACTACATTTAAATAACTAACCATTTTTTCTGGTTTCGCGTAGGAACTATAATGTCATCTGCAAAACGATCGCAGTAAATGGGGTACAAAAATGCCATTATATAGACGCAATAGGGCGAACGAATGTGAAATAACAAACCATTGCAGCTACTTCAATAGACGTAAAAGACCCTCGGAATCTGTGCTAGTATTTTTTAGAATTTCTTGAACTCTTTAGTCACTTAGTTTCTCGCACACGTATATTTTTCTATTGTATATGGGCCTATGCCTAATATAGTATAGGCCTACATTTACATTTTCGCATCGCTCCCGCCTCTGATTATCGATAACTAAAAATACCGCAACGCTATCAGAGGCAGGCATGGCGCACTACTGCTCACCGACGTATGTGAAGCGTGACGCCGGTCTTCATGGATTAGCGCTTAACGATGTCCGTGTCACCGCGTCGCTAATGTAATTAGTCCAGACGATCGAAGCAATTAACGATTGTAACAGCTAGTGCGTTAATGGGATCTGTTTTCAGCTCAGTACACCTCGACTAATGGGCGTCCGTATGTCTATGTAAAGCTCTGCAAGGATATAACTTGTTTTAGAAGCTTATTCGATAAAGCATTAGAACCACAATGCGAGTACCCGGTATCAATATTTATCCAGATGACCTACATGTGCGGTTACGCATAATAAAGCTCAACATAAAATTGAAAGATGAAGGATCATTAAAATGTTCATGAGACCGCAATATGCACCAGCATATGTCTACTGGCGACATCAAACGAGTGATGATTGCATGGAGATAGAGATAGACTAGTCCCATACCAGGTCAAGCCATGCGTGACTGCTACTGCTGCTGCTGCTGCTGGTGGTGGTGAGCGGCAGGAGATTGAGATGCTAATTACATCATTGGAGACTCAAAGAGACCGCCCCGCCCTCTCTGTGGCTGCTGTACAAAAACTGTTTAGCGACGACCAATCGATCAAAACAATCAATAACTGTAGACTCGCAATGGCAACTAATTATCATTACTCTTCGCTTAAGGCCGCAACCCACACAAGCGAACTAGTTGGAAACTAGTTGGAAACTAGTTCGCAACTAGTTCGCAACCCGGGTTTGGTTTCCAACTAGTTTTCAACTAGTTCGCTTGTGTGGGTTGCGGCCTTTATTGCTCACTTCGCGATAAATAATTTCCAGCAAGACCACCCCAAAACAAGACACCCAGCTAACACTTTATAAGCGCAACTGAGTTGAACTTGCGCAGTTGGCATAATTCTGTTTCAGGTGTGTTAAGCTGCTAAATCAGTCGTATTCTGATACTGTAGAATGAAGAATATTCTATTATTGGTAGACGATATCATTGGTATTTTTATGAGCAGTGCAATTTAAAAGTAGGCTACATTATTTTAAAATTATAATAAAGCTAAAATTACACTGCTTCAGTCTTAATTACAGATATTTTATTGTAGAAAATTACCATTAATTCTTCTCTGAACTCTGAAGTGTCTACAGAGGCAAATCTGAGTCACACATTTGTCTGTGAAATGTCGTCTTGCGATTAAATGTAGAAAGTGATATTTGATCGTATGTTACATACGAAAATACGGTGTCACATCAAAGCAAAACGGCTGAAATATTGACAAAACAGTGTCGCGGTGTGCGTAGTGGAGACCGAATTGATGCGACTAGTTGGGTGTTCTAGCGCCTCAGGGCTGGGAGGAACCGACTGCTGCGGAGACAGAGGTTACATTAGATCCGCATGGACATCAGTTAACGTGAGAAATGACGATAGTTGCTTCTGTTGATCTCATTCGACGATGACAGCATGTTTAATGTCAGCCCCACTTGAACCAGGTTCGACATTGATTGAAAGGATTCTTTGCTGCTACTTACAAGAACCATCGTTAAATCGCATTGTGCAACAGGGTTATTGTTTCATAGAAATGCACGCCGTCATGTCGGTTTTCATATGCTCAGTTCACTAACGTGATTCGGAAACTTACTCATTTCCCAGTTTCATTTCTTATTCATCAGTCTACATAACTTCTACGTATAGTTTTGTTGCCCAGTTCACTGGTTTCGTAAATCATAATAGCCTACTTGTTCATAATTATTGATTTACGGCCAACTTTCATCGTTTCCGAGACACAACAAATTATTGGTCGAAAATCACCCATTGCTCACACTATACCTACAATAACGCCCGCGCTGAAAGTGACTTCTTCGGAATTTAGGGATGTGCGTCTGGTGAAGTTAAGAATTATAGCAGTGAAAGCATGTCGATAATACGTTTGAACTGAACTGAACTGTACTGAACTGATTTTAATAGCACACTGGCAGACTAAATGCTGAATAGCTAAATACACTGCAAAAGCTAAAACTAAAACGCGCTAATTAAACACAAAATTGACAATAACAGTCATAATGTTCAAAATAATAAGTCACCGGCACAAGTCATTAGTTGTCATATTAATTATTATGATACATACATACGTTTAACCGTTTCGACAAACGGGCATGCGACTGACTGACAGACAGACAGACAGACAGACACATCTTTCAGTAGCATATCATATAGTTCACGCTATTCATAGACATCGCACGATAACGATACTAAATGTGCCAGAAGACATTGACAGCACTATAGATTTTAGACCTATTGTTGGCTTTATTCATGGTCAAAACAAGAAAAGATGAAAGATGACAGAGGCAGTAGCCTAAATACATCAACCAACCATTCAACTAACCGACTAACGTAAACAGGTTACTGGTTACCAATGTGGCGGCCTCTGGCGAATACATTAGAAAACTACAGATGAATAATTTAAATGTCCTTGAATGACCACCAGTACCACCAGGATCACTGTAGTCACGTAAGTGGTTTCCTATATACTGCAGCAGTGAGCAACAGTGGCCGTAACAACAAACATCTTCGTTGTTTCACATAATAACTTGGAGAGGACAGACAGACTGATAGACAAATAGATCTAGCCGTTGCGTTGCTGTAGTCTACATCGGCAGTTAAACGGCGTCGTTTCGTTCACCGAGTTTATAAGTTCATCGGGATTCTGCGTAGTTAGTAATTGAAGGTTCCTGTCTCCTTAGACATCTTGTCAGTTGCTGTAGCTGCTATACTGTGTCCGTGTCACACTGATGTTCTGTTTACCAGTACAATGTCATGTATATTGCCGCCGGCGATCGACGCCAACTGATTCACTCCATGCAGAACTTAGCGTCCATTTGCGATTCCATTCTAACGTAATTAGTTATCAGCTTAGCGTATAGTGTACCGATTTATACTGACGGCAGTGGAATGAATTATTGCTGAGCTAAGTGTAAGTTCACTTAAGTAGTCTGAACTCTGGGTGTATGGAAATACAGGAATCACAGGAATTACAGGAATTACGTCGGAATATCGTAAAATACAGTGTACAACATAATGCAAAAACATAGGAATCACATGTAAAACGAATTAAAACCCTAACCCTAACCTTAACCCTAAACCCTAAACCTTAAACCCTATCCCTAAACCCTAACCCCTAACCCTAACGTTTTTCGAATTTTGGCAGCAAAATGACTGTATTTTACGATATTCTCACATAATTCCTGTAATTCCCGTGATTCCTGTATTTCCATGCACCACTGAACTCTGAATATTTATTGCAACAGTATTCGTCGGATATTTCGCTAAGGTTTTCGTTATGTATTTTACTTATCGTCAGTTTCGTCACTTTACTAATCCGGGTTTAGTGCTGTTTTAATAACTCGTGATTTCAGCTATGTTTTATTATCGTTTTAGTACGATTTTCATTTTAGTTATCGTTAACCAAAACATCACTGAGTCGTGAAGTTCTGCTGGCAAGTAGTCCGTCCGTACAGAGGGCCGTGTGCTAAGGAGATGATGATTAATGATCCAATTTAGATCTTTTTCCGTTTCCATTACGCCGCATTTGCAACAGGTTAAATCGGTATATTAAGTTCCGTGCCATATCAGTGACAATTTCAGATTAGATAGCGCATGAAGTATACAGCTGGATAGTTACAGTGATATACGCGCTGACTCATTGACTCATTTTGACTATGCGTCGCTATAGACTATGTATAGCTACACGTTTAAGGCCGCAACCCACACAGGCGAACTAGTTGGAAACTAGTTCGCAACTAGTTCGCAACCCGGGTTTCCAACTAGTTTCCAACTAGTTCGCCTGTGTGGGTTGCGGCTTTTACTGCTAAAGATAGGCCTAGGGCGGAACGCAAGAACGCTGCTCAAATCTCCACTCAGTTGAGTGCCACTCCACAACTGAGTGGAGATTTGAGTTGCTGATTCCGTCGCGCAACATTTGAGTGGGTTCATCTTGATTTGAGAGTGGGTTTCGTTTCTTGCAGCACTTTTCAAGCTGAGTGAACTTAAACTATAAGTAGACTCAGTCGTTGAGCGACGTTCTTGCAATCTGTTCTTGTCTGCATCAGATACAGTTTGTGTGTGTTTTCGTGTTTTCGCTCCTAGGCGGAATCGAAGAAACTTAAGTTATCATGTCGATAATGATATCAATTTGTAGGCATTGTTACGTTAAGGCCGCAACCCAGGTTTCCAACTAGTTTCCAACTAGTTCGCTTGTGTGGGTTGCGGCCTTTATTCGACAGTTACAGTAACTTTTAAACGAAGCTGTAAGCCCGGATACTTCTGAAACTTAAAATCTTCTTAAATTTCTTGATGCAATATGCCAAAATGGCTGAGCCTGGCGGAACTGCATGTTTTTTTGGAACGAGGACCACTACTGGCCGGTGTTAGAGTATATTATGTAAGGAAATGAGTTCTTTTCAGAATGAATGTTGAATGTACGAGACTGCGAGACTCTATGGACTTAGTTTCCAGCGCATTATAACAAGATAACGAACGTTTTACTTACTTACTTACTTACTTTCGAGCTGCTGCTGATCCTACTGTTGCTATGACGTTATCTTGTAAACGCTGGAGCGGCTGGATAATCCAGAAAAAGTTCAAACAATGAGAAAATACAGTACTTCTTTTGAATATCATGTATACGTTGTTACACTGAGTTTGCTACTAAAGCTTGATTATTGAAATCTGGTCGTTTGTAATGAAATGTGTGTTAGGTAAAAGTCTGGTTCCAAAATCGAAGGACGAAATACAAACGCGCCAAGGCGGACGACGAAGATCGTGATGAGTCGTCGACGAATTCACCTGTCAATCATAGCCGTCAGGATCAGACCACCCACGACGACGACGATATCGACAATGATAGCGTTGCTGTTGTGGACACCCTTGACTGCAGCGGAGACGTGGCGCCGTCGCCGGAGCAGCCTTCCCGACCAGCCTACAGTCCGTCGTCAGCCGTCTGCTATCACAACGGCGACGACCGAGTACCACCTGGAGATGACTTCCGGTCGTCATTACTCCCTTCCCGCCACATTTCGCAGACCGGCTGTCAGGACAGCGGCCGAAAGCACAGTTCAAACAGCGCGACGACGACCAGCACTAGGCGAAATAAGACATCACATCATGTCAATCGCTGGAGAGCAGAAACCAATCAACTCTGATATAGTTCCTGCCGATAGACTGCAACGAGGTAGAAACGGCGAGCGATGCGTAGTCAGGTCGTGGATGGCACTCCTACATGTCATTTGCCCACTTCTCTGGATCGTAGCGGGCTCGAATATTCTACACATGTATCTAAGAAATCACTGCAATCATTATTGTATATTGAATAATTATCAAAACAAAAATATCACAACCATAATTATCATTATTATCTGCAACAATGTGATCATATTTCTGTCGTTATTTTTATTCTCCAGCATGACACTGTATTCAACTAGACGCTGCCCCGGCCCGACATGCGCTGCCTGTTGAACGGAAGCGTATTTTGGAGGTAGAAGGGTGTTGAGATTGAGCAATATGCTGACGTAATAACGTAATGTTGCGATTTTTTATTTAGTTACTCCTGTCAGAGGACAGTGAGGCCAGTACGAGCTGATATCGCAAAGTGTTGCAAATTACATAATCGCGCTATATATCAGACCGTGTAATGTATAGGGCAAACCGGTCTACTAAACCAACGTTAGGCCTATATAGGAAGATTTATTAACGACTGATAGCATGAGAACGTCATATCAAGCGGTTTATGTCAAACTTATAATAGAAATGGGTTGACGGCGTAGCCGCCAATTTCGTGGAACTTTCGCGACAGAGATAGGCCTAGATAGCCTTGTTGTCGTGAAAGAATGATAAAATGCTCACTTACATGTTGCTATAGGAATAAGAATTAATAAAGACAATAAATCTACATTTAACAAACCCACATCTATACTCCGTGAACTTTTTAAATTTAACTGCCCGAGGAAAAGATTGCTCATAGACGCAAGTTTCAACACGAACTGCAGTACAGTAACTTACTGGTTGCGCTTTTAAGCATTTCAGCACGTTGTACATTGTCATAACAAATATCGCACAACCGTAAATTCTCTAATAATCGCCGGATCTCTCATAAACGCTAGTCACAGGCCTATGCCGTTTAATATTTTGCTGATGCAATCTACGCTGCCTGAGTTGATGACTGTGTTAAAATGTTGTCTGTTGATAACGATACTGTTGGTATTTACGATGAATGAATAAAAATTGTTGTTTACGTTGCGCCTGCAGTTGAAGCTGAAATGTCACAAACGTCGGTGAGAAGCGCCGTCTCAGTGGTGTGAAATTTCATGTACGCCCAGGGTTGGAATTGTCGGGGGTTGGGGGGTTGAACCCCCCTCCCCCAGTTCGTGTCTACAGACGCTCATTTTTGAGTGAAAATTGGCTTTAAATTTCAATCCCTGGGCAAAATTTCAAACATTTCGACATCTGATCCCCCAGTTCTGTTAGGTCAATTCCAACACTGGTCCGAACTGTCTTCGATCAGGCGCCTAAAAAGCAGGTCGTTGAACCTTGAGAAGCGCCGTCTCAATGCTGTGAAATTTCACGTACGCCGACTGATGTGTCGGCATCAAGTCCTGTTCAGTTAGACAACTCAGCAGCCGCGTATAGACAATCCTTTCAAGCAATTTGGAAACAAACGTCAAGTTCGAAACTGTTTTGTAATTCTTGAGTTGCTTGAGATGTAGGTTGTCTTTCGTCAGTAATGGCATGACAACTGCATGCTTGTATACCCAGCGTGCGGATAATGACGTATTGAAGAGTAAAGCAATGAACGGAGACAAAAATCAAGAGCAATCGTTGGCCAAACACGTACGCACTTGTCCAACCGACAAGTCCTATTTGATTTGTGTCTACAGACAACACAAATCACAACACAAACACAAATCCAATCAGCTTTTCGACATCGCTAGCAGGTGAAACAGGGTTCCACCAGCGCAAGGAGTGAGACGCCGTCAGTGGGACATCATCCAGACGCACGAACATCATTCACCTCGTTAGCAAAGAAGTCCGGGCGTTAGTGTTGCACCATTCGACTTTCTCACTCATTACGCTAGATAGTGTGCTCCAGTTGAGTAATTGCTTATTTTATATGTGGTACTTGCTGGGACTTTAGTGATACTAGAGCACTGACTGAAATATTGTAGTCAAATTTCAAATTAATTACTAAAAAATTGGCATTTTGCGTGATGATGAAATAATTAGTCTTGATTCGAAGAATGAGCTTTTTATTAACAACAGTTTTTACCGGGCTATGTGCATAGCCCGAACTACGCCACTGCACGGCGTCTGTCTCTGTATCTCTGTCCGTCCGTCCGTCTTTTTTTGATATATTGTACAATTCTGTCAAATCAACTAAACTTGTCTTCGAAATTCTTTTACCGCCTGCTAGCGCCATCATCTGGATTTTGAGAACCAGACTGCCAATTTACAGTATCGCTTTCAGACCACTTTGATATAGTGTGGCGATAGATGAGTGTTCCATGACCAGCGGACACATTTACGGAGGAAACTGCTGACTATTTATTTATTTCTTGTCACACAATATCACTGAACTGTCCAATAAAAGCGTATACTCTGATTTACCTAAGACGTCAACATTACATACTGCTACAACGTTACAAGCCTATTCACAACGACTACACCGGACTATTTATTCCGCTCTAGTTGCAGACAGCGAGTTCTGCGGATGATAATCCGGAGGTTTTCGCTCGTCCTCTTCTTCCGAGTTGTTGAAATGTTCGTATTTGTTGGAGTTGTAAGTGATGTGCTGGACGGGCTCTGCCTTGTCGTCCATCATCAACGCCTGCAGAAAACACCTCCTGCTTTAATAAGTTAGCAATAGCAGTACTGACCAGTGATGTTAAACGAGGCCAAAACCTCGAGGCCGAGGACGAGGCCGAGGCCAGAACTATGA
>Ga0056114_1000263_pt1 | contig 16207 bp, 12 predicted proteins | sample WorMetHERISLAND1_FD_77005 | JGI IMG/M metagenome (GOLD analysis project Ga0056114, IMG submission 77005) | Marine gutless worms symbiont microbial communities from Max Planck institute for Marine Microbiology, Germany - Olavius loisae HERON... ...
AAAAGAGGGTCGGGACCCGCATACCGTACCCTTATACGGAGTTAAGAAGTTCGCGGTTGGGACGGTGGGACCGACCGACGGGGGGGGGGGGAGGTGGCCACTGGTCGTGCTGGCAGGCGAGTGATGCGTGACGAGTTTCCGTTTACAGTCAGATCAATGGACCATGACCACTACTGACCGTTCACCGACCAACGACTGGGTTGTCAGGCTTGATGCATTCTAACGACAGTTGGGTTTCGACGTCCTGCACTGTAGGTGAACGATGCAGTTTCGTGTGTGTTCCAGGAAAGCCTGGCTGTCTCGATACGGAATGCACAGCAGTGGTTTTTAGTCATCTGTTTTACTTTTAGTTTTAGTATTAGTCTAGTAGACGAAAATTTGCTGACTTTTAGTTGTAGTTTTAGTCACTCAAGTATCACCCAAAATGAATGCGATCACACCAGTCACACAGTACGCAGTACGCACTGCTGTCGGCTGAGCAGCACGCGCATTTTCACTGTAAGTTACAACCGGCTGACGAGAAGTAGCGACGAAATGTCGACGAAAACTGCACGAATTTTAGTTTTAGTTTCCGTCATTCGGTCGAATTGTCGTCATAGTTTTAGTTTAGTTGACGAAAATTTGCGACTTTTAGTTATAGTTTTCGTCCGCATGACGAAAATTAATTTATTTTCGTTGACGAAGTTTTAGTATTAGTTTTGGTTTTAGTCAACGAAAAAAACTCTGATGCACAGTCCTATCAGTTGAGCGAGAGACAAGACCCGCAACGTGATGATCAAGTTGGTGTTTAGTCGGCGCCAGTCCAGTCCAGTCATGGTATTGTTGACAAGTTCTGTTAGCCAGCAGGCCACTTTGATACCTTTGTTCAAACGTCAGTGGAGCTGCTGTGAGTGTGACGGTCGTCTGAGGCCGAGGTGTCTGTATGTAGGCTGTAGGCTAAGCCCGGACCAGACAAGTTTGTGTTGCTTGTGCTAAACATGTTCAATACTGTGAACGCTAGCACGGCGCGGCGGTGCGTTGACGAGTTCAGTGGTGAGTTGTAGTGTAGTACGAGACGTTAGAACACGATCATTATCACAGGATCATCTACATCATACGGTACGATGTGCAGTCAGTTAGCCAGCTTGGTTCTCATGTCAGGCAAAGCGAAACTTAGTTTAACAGATACTGGTTAATGCAGTCCAAGTTTCTGTCTCATCCACATCTAGTAAGCCAAAACAGTTGCCTTAAAACCCTATTAACCCTTTGACGCCCACTGTTGTCATATGGGTACAGCTATAAAGCATCCTGTCCCACACTGTGTTAAGCCGTACGTCATTTGTAATTTTTGACATCCGGGCACTCTGACGCTCAGCCCTGAACGTCAGAGTGCCTGAATGTAAAAAATTACAAGTGACGGCTTAACCCGGTCTGGCACAGGATGCTTTATAGCTGTACCCATATGACAACAGTGGGCGTCAAAGGGTTAAGCGCCATGGACGTAGGCTGTAGCTGGTCCCCAGCGTGAGAACCGCACAAGTACCATGGTGTCTTACTGCAGGATGAGAGAGAAGTACCGTAACTTGTTCTGCAGTTTGATGAAGTGTATTGATCTCGGTGGGCGACTGTGGCTCGTGATTGGCTGCTGCTGCTGAATGATGACTGGTTGCTAGGCAGCAGTGAGCCTTGCGAGGAGAACAGCTTTGTTTTGCATGTTGTTGCCTGATTCCAGTCAGTGTGTTTGTCAGTTTGTGGCGCGGTTTACACTGGCCACTCGTTTACAAGCGGTGTCGGGTTAGTCTTGTGTGACTTTTCTCGGGAGTTTAACTTACTTAATTCTTAAAAAAATTGTTTTTGTTGCTAGACTGAATGCAGTGCAAAAATATGCTAAGACACTCAGTTTAAACGATTTCAAGTGTTGTATTCACTTTCTGTTGTGTTTTAATTTAGTGTCATTTAGAGTTTACATAAAAATTCGCTGTGTATGTCAGCATTTTTGCAATATGCTTTTTCATTGAAAAACATATGTCGTTGTTGTTAATTGTAAAGTATTAGTACTTTTAGTAGGGTCATATACTACCTCTTTGGCCTTTTCAGAGTTTGTTTTGTAGCTAACTACGCATAGGTGGTTCTTAGCCGACCGTACTAACGGTCGCGCTGTTGGTACAGTGTTGCGTCCGTCTGTCGTCGTCGTCTGTGACGTTATGTATTGTGGCTAATCGGTGCGTCCTAGATCAAAAGTTACTATTGACAGCCTATAGGAAGTCTTATATGAGAAATCGATTGGTACCAAAATAAATGACCTTGGCCTTTGTTTAGAGATGTATCAAGGTCATGTCAACCACTGCGTGACATTCGACGTTGAATATCTCAGAAACCGTTAGAGATAGAGGCTTGGTTCCAAAGGACCGCCAATAGGAAATGATATGGGCTATCAAACTATCAAATGACGATGACGTCACGTGACCAAGAAGGTGCTGTGAGGCAGTATGGTCGGCTATCGTAGCGACAGCTTGGCTTCTTGTCTACTGTGTGATTGTCTGCAGAGCGTGGCTATGCTATGGTAGGTGGTCCTTGTGTGTGACGTTGGTGTGCCCTGATCATGTCGTTTTGAATTTTTGACTAATTACATTTACATGAAAACTAGTCTTGGATCTGACAATGAAGCCCTGATCTGCTCCAAGAAACTACTTTAAACACCGTTGTACCTAGTCATTGTCCGTCTGTTGAACTATGCTGCACTGGTCAGAGATAACCGCTGTCAACGCATTTAGCAACTCTGGACTGTTTTTCAGTCATGAGTTCTCGCACTCGTGAGAGAATCAAACCTCAGTATCTCTGTTTGTTGGAGTCCGTCGTTCTGTTGTTTTGACCAATAACTGAAGTGACACATTGTGTTGGACTGTGTTTGCCGGAGCCAGACGTGACGTCTAGAGGCAGTCGTCATATTGCTGTCTAGCTCTAGATTAGAGGGCGGTGTCATGCCGCGCCGTGGTCGAGTACCATCTGTCGTGTCTAGTCGTCTGTGCTGTCAGCTGTCACAGTCCGGTACAATAGTAAGAAGCCATTGTTAACATTCCATGCTGTTGTCTGTGCTGGTGTCACGTGTGCTGTGTTGTGTGCTATCCTTTACTCCAGTCCCGTTCACTGTTTATCACACTGCTTGTCCGTCTATTGCCCAGCTGTGACTGACAAGTGCCAAGGCTTCTTCACTGTACGACACTGACATACATACTGTGTTGGCTTGGACTCAGCCCAATCCAGCCGTACACACCTGTACATAAAACAGAGAGCGTTTCCGTCGAAAACGACGTCTCTAAAGCGCCTACACAACGGCGGGTCCAGACACTTTGAACGGGGTGGGAGCCAATGCCTACACAATACACATAGGATCAATAGGTACACTGGTGTTTGACAGACCGTTTTGTGGGTTTTTGTGACAGCCTGTGCCCGTGTGTCGGTTAATCTAATAACGATACGTGATCATTCATACATCGTAGGTTTGGCTTACACTGCCAGACGGTATTATTGTCTTATTCGTTTGTAATAAGTACATGTACTGCGGTCACTATTTGGCGTGATCTGAATCAGTAATAGTGTGATGAGATCTTTGTAGTACGTAGACCTTTCTCATATGTAGTTCAAACACGAGTGACGTCACTTGCAGTTAATTGACTTCAAAGTCGTCTGATATTATCTCCATGTCATGTCAGATCTCCACGCAGTTACATGTCGCTCCTCGACTTCCTTCAGTGAAATTGTCACTAGACTCAGCCGATCAGCATTTTAGCACACATCTAGTATTTACTATCATTCTATGTGTCTTACAAATCTCTTTGGCCATGTCTTGTTCACGTCAAATGACTGTTAATATCTATCCTCGTCTGATCTCTTCATTTACTGTTTTCTCTGTCTTGCGCTGCCGGTTGTCCTTTGTCAACAAACAGCTGAGCACTGATGTCTTATACGACCGACCGAAAGTTGTTGATATGTAATGTAATGTGATGTAAACGAGACAATTATAGAGTGTTGTAAGTGGCAGAAAGCTACTACGAGGGTGCTTTACAAAGTTAGTAGGCTGCTGTTCCTGCTCTAGAATGACAGTGTAAATAGGTAGGTCTTGAGATATTTTCAAAGGGTGCCTAAAGATGTGGCGAATTGAGGATGACTGTTCCATGCACGAGGTCCCGCGACGACAAATGCTCGGTCTCCGATCATAGCAGTGGTTGTCCACTGCCTACAACACTGAAGTTCAAACTTCAGTAGATCCATGGGGAGTTTTGCGGTTGTTGTAACGTAGACACGTGAAGTCAATGTGTGGAGAGAGCGCTGGAGTGAATTCTGCGAGTAACACTGTTGTCGTGGGTTAGCAGTGATTGAGAGCATGTCTGGTTGTGTGTTGAGTTGGTGGTGATCAGCATCAGACTGGCAGTAGAGTGATTGTTGATGGTGATACTGAGCCAGGACAAGCTGAGTTGACTACTGCAGGTCAGTGGTCCATAGTGTCTCTCAGACTGGCACAGATACTCCACCCTCACGTCTCTCAACCAGAAATTTGTGTCTGCACTCTGCAGACCATGAATCAGACATTGACATAACTTGACTTAGTGATGATCAAAGTAATTTAAGATAAACTATACTCAGCTCAACTCCACTGAATCACACAATTTGCTGCTGTAAACTAGTAAAATTTAATTAACTGAAATTAATAAATTTTAGGACTGTCTGTTCTAATGATTAATCTTCCAATATCCAGTAATCACAATTTTTTAATAATTAACGTGTTTGTGAGGATTTTATTTTGACCTATTTTGCTCTCTCAATTACCAAGGTCAAAGGTCAGTTTACATTGTGAACTCTGGCCAGTGTGAAGAAGGTGGATTGCTTTAACTCTGTAACTCACAGCTTAGCTTTGATTAAACTTAACTTTCATTTGTCTAAATTATAATGACATCAATCGAATGTTAAAATAATTGACTCTATTTTTATTTTATTTTTTACGCTTAACTGTCATTTATCTGTCAATTCCTTGCTCATGCATAATCATTGTGAAATTCATTAACTGCTGACGACATTAATCAATAATAATTAAAGTTTTTTGTACCATGTGGGATTTATTGTTAACTGTTAGCATATGCCTAGTTATCTACTGTATGAATAATGTTATATTTGTTTTATTGAGTGCTTAGTTGTTACTGTTGGCAATTAGGCGGAGACTTCAATTGTCTGGAGAATAATTTTGACGCACTTCTCAACGGCGACACCTTGCTGTCAATTCACAATACTGGTAAATTTATAGCTAAACGTTGAGTGGAATAATGATGCGTGTCATTTTAGGCATCACTTTCTTTCTGCTACAAGTAATCAGTTCCTTTGAGGGTTTTACATTACAGCGTATAATGATCAGATTGTATGTAGCTTGTTGTTTATGTTTAGTTGCTGTGGAACAAACAAGCAGTGTTTATGAGTTAATGTTTAAGACCATAGTTAGACACGTGTGACCTGTTCAAGCTGGTAACTGGAACAGCGTCTGATTGAAATGGCTGTGGTGATTCAGACAAAATGTTACGTGAAGGATCTCGAATGACTGTCAGAGGGCACCTGTGCTGTCTTGGAAATGGTGCATTTTACCAGTTGAAAACCTCTTTGAATGCAGTATCTTGTTGCATAATATTATGAGTGATCAGATGGCTTAACCCTTTGATGCCCACTGTTGCCATATGGGTATCCTGTGTCAGACCGGATTAAGCGTCACTTGTAATTTTTGACATCCGGGCACTCTGCCGCTCAGCCCTGATCGTCAGAGTGCCTGGATATCAAAAATTACAAATGTCGGCTTAACCCGGTCTGGCACAGGATGCTTTATAGCTGTACCATATAGCAACAGTGGGCGTCAGAGGGTTAAGTTAACGAGATTCTCACATGACATGGAACACTAAGCAGTTCTCTTGTAATAGCTGAACTTCTTGTTAAACTCGAGTTAAAGTTAATTTGTGATGACTTTGACACAGGAATGCCACTCAACAGAGACACGGGACCTGTTTCACACAGCAGTTCAGCCGGCCTCTCTATTGGTATGAATATTCATGTATTTGTAATTGTTATCCAGTCTTCTTTCGCATAATATTAACAGAACAGTCTGCTAATTTGAACAGGTTTGTTTATGATGCCAATATTACTGGGATATCTGCAGTAGCTTTGACTATAGTTGTGTGACCAAACGTCATATGTAGGGTGCCGGCCGTCACCAAGTCTGTTCATCTGTTGTCTTTTAAATATCTACCATGCTTTCCTTGCTTTTCTCGTTTCCTGTCTCTCCTGTCCATCCAACTACTTCCTACCCTCACATAGTAAGAGCTTTTTATTTGAGCATTGACGGGTGCTTCTGGCAGTCTGTGTATAATACAAGTTGGAATGTTACCTCACACACCAGCTGCTGTCAGACGTCGCCCACGCTCACATATGGAACGACCTACCGGTCGACGTCACCTCAGCACCACCTCTGCTCACCTTCAGAAAACGACTAAAACTGCATCTGTTTCGACTTTCATATCCTGGCCTAGTCTGATAAATTAACTGTTACTCTGTGTGGTCCTTGTGGTAGCAGCCTGTTACTTAGGCCATCTTAAAATTTCTTGATTGATTGATTGATGGATAGGCTGACTGTATTCTCTCACTAGGTGTAAATCGATAGTCTTGCTTTCTGTGTCAGCTGCTGACTCTACCACTGTGAGTTGCTGTGCGAGTAAGAGACATTGGTTATACGAGTGATTTCATGTGAGATAGTGCGATATTGTGCAGACGTGAAGCAGTTGCCAGGCTACCAGCAGATCCCACCCAACTGTCCGCTGTGGAAGAAAGCCATGATTGAGAAGAAGAATAAACAGTTGGCAGAAGATGCAATGGTATGGTGCAGTATTTCGCTTATATTTTACCAGGCCATCAATAGGACGGCTGTCCCTACCTGCCTGTCTATAGTCTGTTGTTTTTATTGCTGGTCTAACACTTAGCTTATTCCTCAGTCATTCCTATATTGATCTGTGTCAAACCTTCAGGCAATGGTCGCGTCCTGTGTAAAGACTGTAACAATGTAACAGATCTTGTTTACATGCAGTTTTGCCCTAGAAATCTATTATCACACATATTGTGTGCAGTACAAACGCTGCATTTTGATGCAGTCGATTATCAATGGTACAGCACCGGTCTACCTTCAGGAACTCGTCCAACCTGCTAGTCAAGTGGACAGCTGCCTAACTTGCGCTCCTCTGGCAACTACACCTTCCTCAAACTGTGAACTTGGACAAAATTTACGGAACGAGTGTTCTGTATCTCCGGCCCAGCAGGCTGGAACGCACTCCCAACTGAACTGAGACTGGTCCAGTGCAAAACTACCTTCAGGCGACGTCTTAAGACTTTTCTTTTTAATCTAGCATTTTTAGACTAGATCGTCTGCAGCTTTTATATTGTGTATTGTCAGACTATATTTGTCGTGTACTGCGCTACTGGACATTTCTTAGTAATTGGCGCACTACAAGTGCCTTATTATTATATTGATTTCTTACAGATAATTTCAGTCGTTAGTCACAGCGATGCGCAAATGGCCAAGATTTTAGCCCAGAAATATCACACAAACTGGTGTAGCTGCCGTGATGCATTAGTGCTTTGTCTTGTTAAGTTTACTAGAGTTTGACATTAGTGTGTTTTAAAATTAAGTGTAGGAGTTAATTCTTTAAAAATTATGCAGTGCAGTCTAGAAGTAGAAACATTGTTAGTTTACCTTGGTGTTGGCATTGTAAGTTGCTGAATTTAAGGTAGTTAGCCGCAAATCTTGTAAGCTGCAGCCAGCCAAAAATCCTACCTAGCTGAATTTACGTCTTGCGTCAAGGCCAAAATTTGGTTAAGCGGCCACAAAATTCCATTTTGAATGCAGCTAACTGTTTACATGGCTGAATATTTGTTATATATTTCTGCAGTGATCTTAGTGAAACTCACGTAGAATCTTAGCTAGTTAAAAGTTTAGTGATAATGTGCAGTGGCAGCACCAAAGAACAGCTAACTTAGTCTGTTTCACTGTTGTTTGTTAGTCGACGAGTTTACACTGTGGTTTGTTTTAACACACAAAATACTTGTTTACGTTAGTTTCTGTTTGCTGACTTGACCCTGAATTTGACATTACGACTTCGTCTACACATGTCAGACTTGATGCTGTGAATATAACCTATCGTGCATATGCTGAACATGAGCACATGTCTCACGGTTTTGAGTTATTCCATGATAAGCTAGTCTACAACTGTGCTATGACACAGCCAGCTGAAATATTCTAGCTTAGCCACATTTAAGCCGTATTTTTCATAACCCTCCTACAAAGACAGTCACATCACTGGCTTATGACTCTGTGTTGTACTAAGATCCATTATGAATGTTTGTAGAGGGAATTGCTTGCACGCCAGCAGGAAGAGGAGCGCTGGAGAGACATTCCTGAGTGGAAAAAGACTTTGATACTTGAGAAGGAGAAGAAGAAACAGGAAGAAATGGTGAACCATTGTCTCTACATACTGTGTAGTGCATATCATGTTTACACTGTGGTTTTATTGGAATTTCCTAGATTAATGTTGTTAATTTCTCGGCTTGCTTGGTTGTGCTCACTAGACTGCTTTGTTCCTAGCCAATTTTTTAGATTCAGTTGTTGAGATTTTTCCGATCAGTGGTAATATCAGAATTGTGCCAAGTTATCATGGTAGATTCTGTTTCATTGACACAGTCCAAACTGGAGTAACATCATGAGAGAAGGCTGGTTGAAGAAATGTGAAAGTAATGTTTATTGGTTATGCCGGAGAGGATGCACAGTAATTGTGCAATCCAGTTTGACATGTAGACACAATGGCTGTTACATGACATGCTGGGTTTACTTTCCACTGATATCTTTCTTTAATGTTTTGCTTGTATTGGCGTTCTGTATCACTAAATCTGCTATTTGGTCTGTTATTTCTGTTGGTCATGACGTCGGCCTGTCCTGCATCCAATGGAGAGCAAACAATTGTCAGGATATACCGCCAGTAGGCGTTGCCTGAAGCAGCTGCAGCAGCATGCAGTGATTGGAGGGCGAAGGTGGAGGCCTGCGCCACAGTAGGCATGCGAGCTGCGATGCGCCGGCACGAGCCATATCAGCACTAAGAGCCGGAACGGTTGTATTTTATAATGTTTTTGAGTCGTTGGTGTAGTCAGTAGTTTATTAATGGTAATTTCTTGATGTAGAAGGTCGACTTTTGTTGATATGATGACAGGCTCCATACGAGTCAGAGCGGCGCCGTCAGGACAGTGAGTTGGAAAGACTGCAGTCTCTTCCGGAGTGGAAACGTAATCTCATCGTCAAGAAACGCACAGGAGACGCCGTCTAGTTTAATCATGTGACTGTCTGGTCCACTTGGTGGGAAAGTGTCTGTTATATGTTGTGACAGAACTATCTGATACTGTGTGGTTCTACATATCTGTTTTCTCAGTGGGAAATATTAAAAATATTTAATCAAACTACCTGAAATGGCAATGAGCAATGCTGTACGCAGTTTGCCAAGTCTGTTGAAGTCTATAATGTAAAACCTAATTTCTCCATCGGTTCGCCGTTCATCCTTGAAACATTTAATCAGTTTACAGTTTTCAACAGGTAAATATTTTGCTGTGTTTAGTGCACTTACGATGTCGGGATAGCGTGTGTTCAGTTTATATTCTTGGGAGTCAGTCGGTTGATTTTGAGATGAAACTTTTTCACGAGTCATTCCCGTTATGAGGCTGCTCTAGTGTATCTAGTGTGTGTCTGGAGTGGTCTAGTAGCTGGGCATTTTGTCGTTGTCAATGAGCAACTAGTTTTATGACTTCAGCGAATGTAGTTTCACAAGCCGATAGACTTTAGGTCTGTTTATCATCAATGTTGTGTTGTGATGTGAAATGTCATGTGATCATGGATGACATGCAATGTTGCCTCTCATAACATCACGTGTCTTCATGCTGTCGGTGGTCTGGTTTATATTGTATCAGACGACGCCTTATCACGCGTGTACTATCGACAACTGACTACCGTGACTTATGCAACTGATGAGACGATTGATGTCTGGTTATTAGCTGTGTAGCTTTTTACTGCATATTCCAGTTGTCTCTCCTGATGATGATGATATTGTGGTATTTGTAATGCGTAGTTGACAGTTCTCAGCCGCTGCATCATTTCTGAGTCACGTTCACCAGTCGCTGAGCTGATAATGCTGTGACGATATAGGATTCTAGCCAGATGATCGATTTTAATTCGATATTGAAAGAAAAAATTACAGTTTTGATTGGATTCAATTTTTCTTCCGGTATTGCTGGAGTACTCATGAGCGATCATTTTCTTATGCAGTAGACTATTGATTGTTCATTCAGTTTACTTATTTATTGTGCCATCTACAACTCCCACCAACGTGTTTACGAACATAATATCAACAAAATTATAGAGTCATTTAATCCAGCAACATCCAGTAATTGCTGCAAAAAACAGATTATAACAACGACTTGGCAAAGATCACGATTTCGATCTCGGCCGATTCTGACAAAAAATTGCGATTATTGATTGCGATTTTAGGACAGTTACATCATTACAAGCTGACCGGCCAGTAGAGTCGTAGCCAGAAACTGATGCTTTACTTGTAGCGATGCATGTTATCTAGTCAATTATTGTACGACAGTTTGTGTAATTTATGTGTCTATAATGCGTGGGTCTAACTGGCAACAGTTGTTGTGTAATTTATGTGTCTATAATGCGTGGGATTAACTGGCAACAGTTGCGGTGAAACGTAGTTGTATCATGGTACGTTTAGTTACTTTGAACGTTGCTGATGAGTCGTACAATTGCACATTGAATTGATTGTATGTTTTCCACTTTTTGCGGTATATTTTTATTCTATTGTTTGCAGCTGTTATTTAAAGAAATGTAGTCACACATTTATGTTATATTCTTGTAGTGTTACACAAAGCTTTGCTGTAATGTTGATTATTTTGCGTTTTTCTATCCCAGTTGATGATGCATTTTACTCCAGTACTGCCACTGCTACTGCTTATGTTAGACCTGGTCTGGTCTGGGGCAGGACTTTGTTTTTTGTCACCATTTAACTAAAGTGATATTGAATGCATTGAAAAGGTTTGTAGATGTTTTGCTAAAAATCTGCCATCTTAACAATGTTGCATGTTCGTAGTCATCAGTTGAATTATGTAGTCAGCATTCAGCTGAGAAGATGGTGTTTTTGACTGAGTTAATTGTCATTAGCTGATGATGATCTCATTTGCAGTCACCAGATGGCGTCCCATTGATACAAACTGTGTGCTAATAATGGCCATTGAATCACTTCCCACCTGTCAATGTTCACCTTAGTTCGTCGTGTATTTCAGACGGTGTTCAAACTGTTGATTGTGGTAAATGTTAATGCCTGAATACCGTCCAGTGTATTCTTCTCTTGTGCAATATGTTGATGTATTTTGATGTCAATAGTGAATGTCTGTGTCATTTATTAGCCTTTTCCACACAGCTGGAGGGTCGTCAGGTCATTGTGTCTGTCTGCAGTCCTGTCATTATGTCGGAGTCACATACACGCAGTGGCTTCTGCATATTGCTGCATTGCTATAGACATGATAACGGTTGGTTGGTTGACAACGTGTCATGTCCCTGGTAAAATGGCTGAACCAATTGAGACACTGTATGTTGCAGAGATAGGCCTCTACCAATGCCACAATGTGTTAGATGCAGATGGTATTTGTACATAGTGATTGGTCCGAGGGGCAGGTTTCATTGGAGCTGTGTTCAGCTTATTTCTCATTCATTTCTACGTTGATCTCAATTGAATCTCTCACACACAGTATTTCACAACCAAACCAGACCACCCACCGTTATGTGTGATGATGGGATTTTTGCATTTGGTTGTTATCAACATATTGTCATTCCCTGCTCTCATGTAAGCAACATATTCATTTTTTATTCATTTTGTGCTGAATTTGTTGCTGTTCACTAGTGCTGTTTGTGGGTATTTAATGTCAGATATTTTATATCGCGGGTTTGTAAAATATTGCACTGTATTAAGCTCGATGTGAGCCTGGGAGTTTTGTAGAATAAGCTCACCTCGTTTCATGGCCGAGTGTCGTAAGAAGCGACTGAACCAGGGTTGTTTTGTTTTGCTGTATTTTGTGTTGTTTGCTGTTTCTGAGTTGTATTTAGTTTGTGTTTGTACTGTTTTGTTTGTCAGTATCAGTCAAGTGATTGGCTGTGAAGACCGCCTCTGAGATGACCTAGATTGTGTCGGGCAGGACATTAAACTCCACTCCAACTCGATTGCATGCTATTATTGAGAAGAGAAGAGATATCATGTTCTGTAACGTCTGCGATACTTGTTGGTTGAGGGTGAGTTTGTTGACATGTGTCCATTAACATGATAAGCATTCCTTTTTGTGATTTATTTGTAAAATTGTACTGTTTAGTAACAAAATATCGTGCGTATGTGGCATATATTATTATCTGTGTACATATCTCTGCGTCTCGTGTGTCGTCTGTGTTAATACATGGTTTAGTAGTAGACAAATATTGGCTGTGGAGTTTTTAACCCTTTGACGCCCACTGTTGCCATATGGGTACAGCTATAAAGCATCCTGTGCCAGACCAGGTTAAACAGTCATTTGTAATTTTTGACATCTGGGCACTCTGACGCTCAGGGCTCAGTGGCAGAGTGCCCAGATGTCAAGAAATACAAATGACGGCTTAACCCGGTCTGGCACAGGATGCTTTATAGCTGTACCCATACGGCAACAGTGGGCGTCAAAGGGTTAAACGAGTTCTGTTTACATGTAGGCAGCATTGATAGGAGTCGAGTGGCTGACAGTTGTCTATGGTACTACTGCAACACTGCCACACTGTGGGCCGTTGAACAACCTGTTTGTTTGTGTCTTTTGTGCACTTGCAGAAACATGTACTGTAAAATTGTTTTTATTTCAGTAGCACATTCCAACAGTGAAATTGAAAGATACGTGTAGCAAAAACGTGTTGCGATAATGACACAGGATCAAAATTTATGACATGCCAGTTGTAGGATAATTAATTAGTTAATTGTAGAAACGATTGTGCAGTGAGTGAGAAGCATAATAAGCATTCGGGTGGCAGCAGGGCTTAGTGTCCATTGATCTGCTGACACTGACACATTTTCACACTGAGTACCGGTTATAATTCAAATAAAGCAGCATCATAATTGTATGTGCAGTTTTTCCGCATTAGTCAGCCAACTTCCAGCTAACAGGTTGACGTGACCACTCACCTGGAAAACCTGGAAAAGTGATGGAGTAGTAAGTGATGGAGTAGTAAACTGGTGAGTGACGACGTAGTATTTTGCACTGTCCTGTCGTGCACATCATGTCTAGTATTTTTGACGCTCTACGCCTTTTATTGCATTTTCTTCTGCATGACTCGTGCGTTGTATTCTGTTTGTCTGTTTGCTTCGTGGCTGTCACTGGAAACGTCACGGAATTTGGTGTAGTTTAGAGAGTCATAGTCAATGCTGACAGTTTTCATAAATTTACGACTGAGTCTCTGTGAAAGTATGCTGTGAATTTTGTTGAAGTGTATTGCTGCTTAATTAAAGCGATTAAACGACATCGAATTCCGACCATATTTGTCATAGTCACAGCCAATTGTATTTCGGCAGCACTTTCTGCGGATCACAGCGTAAATCCAGTCTTGTAACCAGAGGCTCAGAGAAAGCAGACAATCCTCTGTCCATCGGCAGAAGGAGCAAAAGGTCCGCGAAATTTGGTCAGTGGATTCTCAGGAAATCATTGTTGCCACCAGATGTCATATTTAAGGCTAAAACGCACCAAGTTCTATTTCGGCTGGGGCTCCACTCCAGACCCCACTAGGGACCTTACAGCGCTCCCCAGACCCTTGGCTGGATTTCAGCGGGCTACTTCTAAGGGGAGGAAGGGGGAAAGGGAGGGGAAAGGTAAAGGTAAGGGGAAGGGACGGGAAGGTCCACAATTTTTTGAAAAACGACCGGCCGTCTTGAGATGGCTGGGTACAGGCCTGAAATCTGCACATCATGTATTTGTGTGGTTGCTAATGGATGTTGGTCAGAGTCTGTGTTACTGCCTGTATGTGAAGTGTTCCCTACTCGTCTGATCAGTGAAATGCGTCTAAATGTTGTACTGTTGTGTGTCGTGTGATCGTCCTGTATTGCGTGTGCTTCACATGTCTGCGTGTCATGTTGAACTTGATAGAAGACTTTTTGAAATATTTATTACACATTGTGTCATGTTAATTGAACCCGACAGTAGCAAGATAAATAAATCTTCAGTTAAGTAATTCGCTGGTGTTCGCGTATTGTATACAAACCACCCCTTAATGCCTGGATTCTAAAACCGCTAGTACCATCGCTGCCTCTGTTCAGTCTGTTGTTCACTCTAAACTTGACTACTGTAACTCTCTCTCTACTAAGTCTTCCTAAGTCTCAAATAAATCGCCTCAAGCAGATTCAGAACTCTTGAACGCACTGTGGTTAAAGCTCCTAAATCTTCTCATATCACACCCATCCTCAGATCTCTGCACTGGCTCAAGATAAATGAACGCATTGAATATAAACTCGTATCACTCACCTACAAAGTTCTCACGACCAGGACCAGCCAACCTGACTACCTACATAATCTGATCTCGTTTCTGTCTACAGGTAGAACTCGTTATCTGCTGTCACCCTACCCTAGCTCGACCATCTGTATCTTCGTCATTACAAATCACCAACCGCTCTTCACATATGCATCACCTTGCCTGTGGAATCCGCTCCCTTCATTCCGTCAACCTCATTCTGTTCACTCTCCTCCTGGTTCACCTCATCCTACGCAATGTCCATATCACCTTATCAGTCATCACCTTAATCTCGCCGTCACTCTCTTGACCTTTCACTCCAGACTTAAAACAACTCTTTCACAAATCCTTTCCTCTGTAGTTATTTCTTCCGGACTGCCTTCACGGATCTTGAACATGTACTGAACTAAGTGGGCACTGGCGTTTGTTTTAGTTTTTTAGTTTCGTGTGCTAGATTAAGCTGATCACACTCAGCTTTTGAGTCCACGTTAAACTCTCAAGAGCCGAGTTCTAGTTGTAAGTCGTAAGCCCCCTTCACACTAATGGAGACCGGATGCACTGTTTACGCCTACAGTTTGAACCACAAAAGCTTTGTGGTGTGCGGTCCGCTAGTGAAGCCACATCAGAGTGTTGTAATTGTCTGTCTGTCTCGGTATGTTACTATGAAGGCGTCTAATCATACCTCTACAGTTTCTTTTTGCCAAGAGAATGTGTTCATATTATTATGCGGCCCTCGCTGTGGTGCTGCATTAAGCGTTGCACACTGTCCGTCCGTCCGTCCCGATCCTCAGACTGTCTGGAAGAAGGAACGCCGTAGAAAGTGTGGAAACATAACGTTGGACAACAGTAGGGCAGCAAATTTGAGGTCAAAGATCAATGTCACTGGGGACGAAAATGAAAAAAAAATCGGGTTTTGCGCGCATTTTCGTCAAAAATGGATCGATTTACGTTAGATTAACCAACGGCCCCTGTTCTACACATATCGCCAATGCATGTCATCCGAGGAAAAGTCCAGTAGCCTCGTTGGTCCTTGAGACGCCCCCTGGGCAACGCTCACTGAAGGGGCGCAACTCGCAAGCGAGCGAATCACTGGCGCCATAACCAGTTAATCTGAGTAGACATGAGCTCGTTAGTCTTGGTAGGCTATCTGTCCAAGAGAAAAACAAGAAGCCAAGCTGTCGCTAGGATAGCCGACGGACCGTACTGCCCCACAGCAGACTCTAATAATTAATGATTGTTGCCATACAATACAAACGCTAAATAGCATCTCCAGCAGCTGTTTAAAAGATATGAGCCCTAGGCATATCGGGGTCACGACCTTGACCTTTCGGGGACACGTGACGTCATTGGTCACATTCGATTCCCCATAGGCCATTTTATATTTGTTTCTTTAGACAATTTATCGGTAAGATGCACATATACACTGTGAGTCAAAAAAAACTGGGCCACTTTTTTACGACTTTAGAAATGTTGAACAGATCTTTACCAAATTTGGCAAAAATCAAAGTCTCTTCATTCTGAACATCGTGCCAGAGTTTATTTAAATCAACTTTGGAAAATAGTGGCGCCATCTAGTGAATGACGATGACACTT
>Ga0056114_1000264_pt1 | contig 16196 bp, 14 predicted proteins | sample WorMetHERISLAND1_FD_77005 | JGI IMG/M metagenome (GOLD analysis project Ga0056114, IMG submission 77005) | Marine gutless worms symbiont microbial communities from Max Planck institute for Marine Microbiology, Germany - Olavius loisae HERON... ...
AGGCACGACCGGTCTAACTAATTTTCGAAAGGGACTCAGTGTTATATTCTTCAGCGACTGCGACGGTGCGGCAAAAATAAACGCGGTGTTAATGCGAATAGTGCTGCGATAGAGTAACCGGAATCTTGTCGAGTTGACTGCATGGAGTTTCATGGGCAGTGGTGCATCGCTAATTAGGTACTAGAGTTTACTGTGAGGCAGTACGGTCGGCTATCCTAGCGACAGCTTGGCTTCTTGTTTTGGTTTATAACTTTGACAAATCGGGCTCGGTCTATTTTTCACTGCTTGACTGAGCATTAAACTTAAACAAGATGCATCCCATATTGTGAAGATGTAGTTGCACACTTTCATTGTGTAAAGGCTCGCGCTGGCTTAGCTATAGGAACATGGTGCCTTTGCGGCAGCTGCCAGCTAGGCTTTATTTATTTATTTATTATATAATCGTACACGAAGTACAGAACACACACATACAAAGAAAAATAGGCCTAAAAAACATAAAATGTAGTTTATTGTTGCCTATGAAATGCGTTACTTACATACTTCCTTATCGTCGGTACGTCGGTGTAAGAAAATCTCGTCCGCTGTACGAGAAACAGCGAGATTTGTAACTTCTTTAGGGAATGATTGTTGTATGAAATTGTATTAATTTTGTATATAAAATGTACATTATTCAGTAGTTTAAGTGAAAGAGGTGATTTTTAGATAATAGTTTTCACATATTCGTAATTTTGATTAGTAGCTGATAAATTTTCATTGTCAGAATTTATGAAATAGTGATTTGCATTTGTGATGCTTTTGCCATTGACGAACGGCGAATGAGGTTGATGGTCTAGGAATCGAGATTGATAGCCGGAACTGTCCCAGTCTGTCTGTATAGGCTGCAGAGGTGCATGACAGTGGTGTGTAATGAGATTGGTTTGGAGCCGACTGTAGTTTTATGGGCGCAATACTAAGTCAATCAATCAATCAAATCAAGTTTATTACAAGATTCACCAGATTCATTAATAATAATAAATAATAATAATAATAATACTTGCTTAGTCTTCAATATTTTACCCTAGGGAATTTAGTACTGAGGGGCTAAACAAATAATAATAATAAAACGACTATTTGTTAATGCCTGTGACAGCAGTGGCTCGAATACGCGATGTTACGAAACAACGCACCGGTCGCACCATCCGCACCGGCGCCAAATACAGGTCCTGGGTATTGGTAAAATGTGTCTGGTGCGGTGCATATTATTGATTTTCGATTAAGAAAAGGAACAGGTTACGGTTTTCATGCATTTCTGACTTGCATGTTGTTACTCTTGCTGCTTATTCAGTGTAAGATATCGCTGTATTTGGGGCCGGTGCGGCCGGTGCGATGTTTCGTGACACCCTCGAATACGGTAACTAAAAGACGACCCAGACGACGGGTCACAGAGAGTGGCCGTCGGTGCGTGTAGCCGTGTAGCTGGTGGCAAGACGATAGACCATCTGCCCGCTACATGGCCCAATGGGCCACTCTGAACCATTAACCAATGATTACTATTCATTGATTTTTGGCAAGACCCATATAGGCACACTGTGCTGCTAAGAGACGTTTTTACGCCGGTTATTAGTAGGACCATGGAGATGTTACGAAACACCGCACCGTCCGCACCAGCGCCAAATACAGGTCCTGGGTATTGGTAAAATGTGTTTGGTGCGGTGCACATTATTGATTTCGATTAAGAAAAGGAACAGGTTACGGTTATCATGCATTTCTGACTTGCATTTTGTTACTGTTGCTGCTTATTCAGTGTAAGATATCGCTGTATTTGGGGCCGGTGTGGCCGGTGCAGTGTTCCATGACACCCGGACCATTGGTTAGGACGTAGACAACATCGACAGAACCAGCGCAGTTACCCACACCCGTTAGTGGCCTCAGCCTTTGGGGCCGTAGAAGCCTTGCCGCTTATTGGAACGGAAACTAATCACATCAGTCAACTGTGTCATGTAATGCACTGAATAACTGACTGCACTGTTAGCCATCATGTCTATCTACCAATCAGTCATTCATTGTTCCGTGCCATGTGCCAACGTGTCTTCTTGGTAGATACATGGATAGCACATATATTTCTCTTGCTGGTTATGTGATTGGTTTTCAGCCAGGGAAACTTCTGACTGTATCATGTATCATTCTGCATTGTCTTGGTCATTGAAACTGCTCTACTGGCTGTCTTTGCATGCATGTAGAGTGTTACAGTGGCAGTCTGACTGACAGCTGACAGTATTCATAATTCTGTTGCTGTATAGGTGTGGAGTGGGAGCTTCTCTCCCACATTTTACATTCTTAAGACAGACGATGGCTACGTACAATCCAGCCAGTTCTCACCAACATGGCCTCCGGCCAATCAGCCTAGACCAGATGTGGGACGACCTTCGCCAGGGAATTGACCATGTGTATGAGCGGAGAAGTATGACAAGGCAGCGCTTTGTTCAGCTGTACACGTAAGTGAAATATCATTCATCAGAACATAAACTTGTACTGCCCTCAAATAGTTGATTGGTGAGTTCTAGTGTTGCTGCTAAAGAATTTAAATGGCTACATTGTTGGTTTAGATCAGGGAGTACGTCTGGCTTGTTGCTTATTCAGCAGTCTATCATGAAAGATTGAGGACCTTGTCATCTGTTTATGTCCTGTGTTGTGATTTGAGTTAAGTTGAAAAGTAACAGTGTTTTCTGGCTGAAGCAACAAATTTGCATGTACTCCATAAGAATGCAGTATTGTAGATAGAACATCTGAGATCTGCTGTGTATGTGGATGTTGTTCAGAGCCTTAACTACATTGTGCTGTGCAATATCAGTAAATAACTGTGGGAATTTTATAACTCATGATTTCTTATTGATTTGTTGTCTCCTTTCTTACAGTGCATTGTGCACATAGCTTGATAGTAAGTTCTGCAGTCTAATGACGTGACATACAAGAGACTGTTGTCAGCAGTCGCTGTAAGGCACATCTGATCTTGGGTGTCTGCTTGAACTGCACTAATTTTGATGATTAAAATTGATTATCATCTGCTTTTGAGGTTGATAGATTTGCAGTGAAGTGCAGAGAGGATTATAGGTTAATTAAAAAGTCACTATTTGCATTTTCATCCCCCACATGCATTATAAATTTCGCCTATCTCTTTGCCTCCCAACAGCATTAGTCCCTCTACCACTCACTGATGCCACAGCTCCTTACCATCCCCACAACCTTCGTCTGTGTCCCTTTCTGTTCTCACAGTATACACATACCATCATTATCGTCAATTATTAATGATTACTCTATATGCACCACACAATGTTAAAAGTTAAAGAGTAACTGAACCTGAACACTGGACTACTTATTGGTGAGTAGTGTCTTGCTAATTGCACCCTTTCTGTCCACATTCATTTGGTATTACTGCATGTAAGCTATCCATCAATGCAATGATACTTATAAGTTTGTTCATGTTTGTCTCTTACCATAGTTACTGTTTAACACATCATGTCTGAGGTCATTTGTCAACATTGGCTTTTGATGGGGTTCTGACAGCTGGTCATATCCTTCCTATGTGACCGAGATATTAGACTTTGTATTTTATTGGTTCTGTGGTGTTATTGTGCAGTGCGTATGCTTGCAGTGATAGCCAGCTGCTGCGTGAGACTATTACTCCATTACGTGTTACTCCAGTGCTATTAACTGATGGTCTGTTACAGGCATGTGTATAATTACTGCACCAACGTGAGCCAGGGTAACCAGGTAACTCAGGCGTCAGCGCGCGCCGCTGTGCGAAGCAGGAGAGGCCAACAGCCAGCGCCTGGAGCACAGTTCGTTGGACTGGAACTGTACAAGAGATTGAGAGAATTCCTGAAATCATATCTACAGAATCTCTTGAAGGTGAAGAATTGATGTCTTTGGCTTGTTGTCCACTGTGTTGTGTTCTCGGCTTCGATCAAATGAGACATGAGCAAGCTAATCAGAGGCACTAAAAGCCTGATATGTTTGGTTGTCTTTATTCAGTAACAGCAGTGTAAAACGTAATTACATTTCTATCAACAGTAGATAGCATTAGTTTGATTTTGCAATGGCTGCTGCTTACTTATGTTGCACATAGCATTTGAATAGCGAGACCGAACATGCTGCTGTTCCAGATGAGCATATAATGACATGTCCATTCATACCTTAGACTTTAATGATCACATACTGTTTTGCTTCATTCCAGCTTGTTTTTGTTCCTGGCTGACAGTTTGACAGCTAGTCATCGGAGTGTCATGTTTGCTGATGCAGGACGGTAAAGACCTGATGGGTGAGACAGTGCTGGAGTACTACACCAAGCAGTGGGAGAACTACCAATTCTCCAGTAAGGTGCTGAATGGTGTCTGTGACTACCTGAACCGACACTGGGTGCGCCGCGAGTGCGATGAGGGCCGCAAAGGCATCTATGAGATGTACTCGGTTAGTTTAACTGGATTGCTGACCCAGTGACCCAGTTCATGATGTGTATACAGTCACACTGTCTGTTTGCTTTACTGCTAACACAGTTTCATGTAAATAGCTAATTGCATCAACTTCAGAATCTGTACTGGGTACAGCATCATTACCTCGGTGGCCATCTTTTTGCAATCAAAAGGTCACAACTTTTGTGTCTTGTTATTGAATGTTTGATTACAGGGCCTTTTTACACCATAGTTGATTCCAGCTCTATTGAAAGCTTTCCAGTGGACACTGTCTTGATTACTACTGCATACATGTTACAATGATGAGAAACATATTATCTACCACATATGCTATTATGTTGTATTTGACACATTGCTGTCAATTGTAGCAGTAGGCTACATTTGAATCACCTATCATATAGAAACACATAAAGATATGCACTTTTAATCGCGGTATGGGATGTGCTGATCTGGGCACTGTAGTGCAAGCTTTGTAATAGTTTCATGTACAGTAACAATAATGTAACTTGCCTATGACAAGGTGTGTTGTTGCACTTTCACTGCCATCTGTGAAGTCAGTTATTTGCCCGAATACAAACTTATGGTTTCCTATTATAAGTAGCTTGAATTGAATTTTGCAAGTTATAATACAAAATATCTGCAAAGAGCACGTAGTCACCATTATTGTGTGTCAGAGTCAGGGACGTCAATTGTACTCTGTGCTGTTGGTATTATATGATTTTATATCAGCTGAAGTCGTGACAGAACGCGTGGCTAATGTGTGATGTAGCTGGCGCTGGTCATGTGGCGTGATAATCTCTTCCGTGATTTGCACACACAAGTAACGAACGCCGTGCTGCGGCTCATAGAACGTGAGCGACGCGGTGAAACCATCAACACGCGCCTTGTCAGCGGCGTCATCTGCTGCTATGGTATAAAAACAGTTGTGAATTAGTGCTGTGTGAAAACTTTTTTTTCATTTCTAATCGAATCGAATAAGCTATTATTTGAAATTTTGAATCGAATCGAATAGTTATTGTTGGTCTCAAAAGTCACAAGTACTAAGTACAGGGTGTAGACATTGCATGCTGTGTGGGAGGCTGGGTGTATCCCCTGGTATTAGACCACATAGAGAGACGGGGTCTGGTAAGGAAGCATGAATGATGTTCATTAGGGATCTGAGCATTGATGACTTAACGATTCTCTGACATAGACCTACCTGGATTAGATTGACTGGACAGAACGGCTGCAAATGATGCTGTTTATGTTTCTGTGACTGGATGCCTTACAATATGTCAAACTGACTTATGACCAAAGTCAGTTTTTTATTGCCACTTTTTCATAATGCTTACAATATTTTGTGATAATACAATTCATTGCTAATATGAGTGACTTTTGCAAGACACTTATTTTTTTATGTTGCCAAACTGAGCGGTTAATGTCATGAGTATGTACTGTGCAGTGGAGCTCGGGTTGAATGAAGAAGAGCCCACTACTCGTGGTCCGACACTCGGCGTTTATAAACAGCACTTTGAGAACAGTTTTCTCGACGACACAGATGCCTTCTATATGCGCGAAAGCTCCGAGTTTCTGCGCCAGAACCCAGTGACCGAGTACATGAAGAAGGTGAAGAACTGTGATCTATCTGAGTAGTTTACTGCACTTTGTAAGTAAGTAAGCTAGTAACCAAGGGATTTGTGTAGTGTCAAAGTCTGAGAAGATACAAAATGAACAGAGATTATGTGATAAATGGCTGTTTGTGAAGTGATCAGAAAACTGGTCATTGGTCATTAATGGTTACATTCTGTACCGTTTAATGTACCGTTTGACTATGCACATTGTTCGACTCCTGTCAGTCTTGACAACTACCGTAAGTCTTTCAATGTGTTTACTGTTGCCATACTGTAACGTTAACAGAGTTGATGCTGATACATTGCTGTGTGTGCCCCGTCTGGGCTCGGGAGCATTGTAGAATAAGCCCACCTTGTTTCCTGGCCGAGTGTCGTAAGAAGTGACTAAACGAGGCTAGTTTTTTGCTGTGTTTTGTGTTGTTTGCTTTTGCTGGGTTGTCTTTGGTTTTTGTAGTATGCCTGTTTTTGATTTGTCTTCTGTCCTGTATTTTCCAGCATGTACCGACATGAATGGCACTGTATAGCCTAACTGTGCTGATGTGCCATTAAGAACCTACTCACTCACTCACCCCATGCTGCTTGTTGACTGTTGTAACGTTACACTCAGTGAATCTTGTTTTATATTGTCTGGTTATACCGTCTTGTGCTGTGCTGGGGAAGCGATAAATTAAATGGACAATTGGATTTTAATGTGTTGATGATAAATGAACTGAAACTTATTTAAAAGATGAGACACTCGTAAGAGACCCAATTCAAGCATTCACTGTTTCACAGTTGATGACGCAGACAACAGTGATGTATGTGTGGAATATTTATGTGAAAGTATGTAGCCTATTTGACCTGCATTGTGTGTTTGTTAGGCTGAAACTCGATTGTTGGAAGAGCAGCGTCGTGTCCGCGTGTACTTACATGAAAGCACAGATGACCCACTCGCACGTGTCTGTGAGAAAGTTCTCATTGAGAAACATATGGAGATCTTCCACGCCGAATTTCAGAGCCTCCTTGACAATGACAAGGACGAAGGTAGATGCACACACACGAACAAATTAAAGGTGTACACACAAACTGGCTTAAAGATTCAGTAGACATTGATTAGCTGGTGAACCTTGATTAGCTGGTTGACCCTGTTTTTCTTGTTAATTTGTTCATGACTTGTCCGTTGTCTCTGGACAGATGTCTGGCTGGTTTTTGTCTGCCTCCAGTCCATCACGATAGATTGATTGATCCAACCAGTTTCATTGTTAAACTGTCTCTGTCTGCGTAATTTAATCATGAGAGTCACTGCATCCAGTTTCAACATTTGTCCAAGCTGTGTGCCTTTGTCCCGAACTTTATACATCTAGTAGTATTTCTGACTGCTAGTTTTATGTGTGATTTTTGTATTTATCGATATTATTTGTTTTTATCATTTCTCATACAAATGAAGCACTGAACAGAACAGCTCTCTCTTATCTACAACTAATTGACCATGTATACTCTTCTTGAATATCAGTTTAGCTGCCTTTGCATGTTGAACTATTGTCCAATGACAGTTTAAATATATATATATATATCAATGTATGCAGTTGAAATGTGGATGTGCATGGAAAGTTATCTTACTTTACATATCACTTTGCTACAGTTCTGCTGCTTGCCAGTGAATGTACAGTCATATCTGTCGTATATTGTGTTGCTGTACTGAAGATGTGGCTGTGATTTGATGTTGAACAGATCTCGGTCGGATGTACCAGCTAGTGTCACACGTTGCCGACGGGCTAGGCAAACTCAAAAGTCTCTTAGAGAAACACATCTGCAACCAGGGACTGTCAGCAATAGATAAATGTGGTGAAAGTGCATTGAATGTGAGTGATACTGTGATGTTTTTATAACTCCGTTTATAGAGTAATGACTAGTGAGGCTGCAGTTAGGGCTCTAAGGTGTAATTATTGATCGGTAATTACAGGACATACATTATGGGTTCTAAAGTTAAAAATTTCTAGTAAATTACGGCCCCAGAACCCAAATTTTTGAAACATATCCTATTCCCACCCAAAACCTGATGAGATGGTCACACCCACCAGATCAACACTGGCTGCTGATAGTGATGTGTCTATCTGCCAATCATATATCACTCACTGACATGCGTAGATCGTGATGTCGTGATTGGCTGACTGACAGAGCACGGACTGCTGCTTTGTTATGATTGGTCGTCGGCATCACACAATCCTTTGCTGCTGCACACAAAAAATTGAGTTCATGGTCTGCCCAATGAGTCGAGTTTGCTATGTTAGTTAGTAGCTTTTTTTCCTCCTATTTGTGGATTCTAGTGCTGTGCGAATATTCAAAACTTCGAATTGAATCGAATAGTTACTTCAGTATTCGATTTGATTTGAAACGAGCACAATTATTTGAAATGCACAAGGGAGATCAAGAGAATGATGTCTCAGTAAAAATGTGTGTGTACACTGTACAGTGCTGTTGTTAACAATGGTCCAGGTCCTGTATCTCCTTGAAGTCTTTATATTGGCCTATTATGGCCCACCAAGTACTGAAATTCCTACAACAGAAACCACAACAGTGCGGTGCCATAAAATCAGTTGAATTTATTTAACAAGTACTTACTACTGGTGACTTTTGAGACCGACGATAACTATTCGATTTGATTCGAAATTTCAAATAATAGCTCAACAATTCTATTCGATTCGAAATGAAAAAGCACTATTCGCACAGCACTAGTGGATTCACCTTTTTGTTATTACTTGATTGGCTAGTACCGTATCCATAAGAATATTTATATACATCTGTGTCACACCAATCTTGATTAGATTAGAAAAGCCAGGTCTCTGGAGTGCACCAAAATGTCACTTTTGTCTATTATTCTGAACACTGCTCACTGAATTGACACAACAGATTGATGTGTCAGAACATCAAGAAGATAGAGACTAGCAATGATGGCTATTCAGAATTACGTGAAAATTGATTGAAGTTAAAGTTGACAGCCAGTGCACATAATCATTGGTGTCATTGTGACATCCATAGCACTCGACCTCCATCAGTGGCAGTCTTGTAGTTATTAGACATTATTGTGTGTTGATGGTGCGTATGTCATTACTTGACCACACGTATGTTTTGTCGTAATTTCCAGGATCCTAAAATCTACGTACAGACGATCCTTGATATACACAAGAAGTACAACTTGTTGGTAATGACGGCATTTAGCAATGACAGTGGCTTCGTTGAGTCACTGGACAAGGTAAGACCATTCAGCCTTATCTCTTCACAGTTTCATTGTTAACACTTTCTTTCGCAGTTTTGATAATGTAGCATCATTTGTTATATGCTCATGGCTGTGCATGGAGGCTGTCACTGCATGAAACATCTGATCCAAGATTTGACTCATCAGTTTAGTTTAGTTTAGTTACTGGTATGTGTTCAGTTGTTGAATTAACACTTGTTTTTTCATTTTAGTTGAGATCATTGAGCAAGGAAATGATAGTTACCATTTGAATTTAATACACACCCAACCTCAGGTATTGCCACAGTGTAAAAATATGTAGACCTACTTATAATACATACCCCTTATCAGCACTCAGGAGGTCAGTATATCTACCAAAAATGTCGCTAAGCATATCACATTGTGCAATAAATGCTGTGCGGCCACGTGCTAACCAAGAGTGGCATATAGTTAAGCAACACAGTGTCCCATGGTCAAACCACAGTTGATGAGATTGATTGAGCATGGTTTTACGTCTGTACCAACACAATATAGGTTATACGGCCGATGGTTTTTACAGGTCTGATGACCCAACCAACAGTGTCAAAGCACTGAAGGAGGGTGGTTAGTCATCCAGACACTAGACAGGCCTCAGTCTAACCAGGCTCACCTCACCGTGTTACAATACTACAACATGCATGCAGATATTACACAAGAAAATAATCTAACACACACAAAGTAACCTAAAGCACAGTGAGTGAACTCAGTGAGATGAAGCCAAATCTGGCAGACAGAACCTGTAAGCTGCTCAAATGACTGTGCAACTACAGAAAGCTACACAATACCACTACTAGAGAGCAGTTGTGGCAATATTCCGTCTTGCTCCTGACCAAACCATAGCTCAGATGTGGTTAAATGGAGTTTGAGGGGCAAAACCACATAGTTGCCTATGGTTGGTTTCAGTGCCACAGCTGATGGGGGTCTGTTATGCCACGATCTGAGCGGGTCAGTCAGATGGCCAGTTGATTGTGTGGCAGTTTGTTGGTAAGTGCAGGAAAAGGCAACAGGCCTGAATGGAACTTACTGCAATCTGTCAAGGCTTTGCTAGGAGCTCAGATACACTGTTATCTGTCCCAGACAGTGGTGAAATTGATCACAAGACGGCCATGTGTGTGTGTAATAGTGTAACTTGTTCTGGTGTCAATTGTTCAGGCTTGCCGGAAGTTCATCAACAATAACCTGGTGACACAGTTGGCAAACATGTCCAGCAAGTCTCCGGAGCTGCTGGCCCGGTACTGTGACCTACTGCTGAAGAAGAGTTCAAAGAACGCGGAGGAGGCGGAACTGGAGGACACACTGAACCAAGTGGTGAGTGACTGCACCCCTTTCATGGGCTGTATTTGTTATTATTAATTATTATGACGCCAGTTTCTATAAAACACCATCATTACAAGCAAAACCACTGATGAGCTCAGTGTGCTAAAAAACGTCGTTAACTGTCGTTTGAAGGCTCCTATGCTGAGATTGCCAGGTCTTAACTAGTCTGGAAGTGAGTTCCACACTATCCTGCATAGCCGAACACGTGTCTTCCAAAGGCTGCCAGACAGTAGCAAAGTACGTTGAGTTGACTGTTGTCAGCTGATTGCCTGTGATGACGTCCTTCAAGCTCTGAAAACGTTCGACACAGTTCAGACAGGTACAAAGACGCCATGTTGCATGAACACTGGAAAACATGGACACAGTCTGAACCTGATGCAGTCAGTGATGTCCAGCATTATTGGGTGTCTGTTAACTGCAGGCTGAAAGCTGATTGTGGCAAAACAGTTTTGAGGTGAAATGTTTAAAGGTGTTGTGACTGGTCATTGTCGTGGTGTTGATAGATGGTCGTCTTCAAGTACATCGAAGACAAGGACGTGTTCCAGAAGTTCTACAGCAAGATGTTGGCCAAGCGCCTTGTCCAGCACATGTCGACGTCAGATGATGCAGAGGCCAGCATGATCTCCAAGCTGAAGGTGATCTATGTCGTCGTGTTGATCAGTGAATGGTGATGCTGTTCAGTCCACTGACAAACATGTCTGTGTTTACAGCTGTACATTCTTCTGACAGGTGGAATTCTCTTCGTTCGCTCACCTTTCTACAGACCTGACCTGAAGACTCACCTGTTCAATCAGACCTACATGCTGTGATAACTAGCTAAGAGCTAACTCAACTTAACTATTTGCTCTAGCGTGATTAGTCATTAGCTCAAAGTGACATTCGTTTGGCAGTGATGTGTCTGAATGAGGTGAGGTATCTAGGTCTGTGATGTGAAACTGTCGTCTCTGACTACAACTGTTGTTTGTACGTGGTCATTCAGTCGACTATGGATGTGATGTCTGCAGCAAGCATGTGGCTTTGAGTACACGTCCAAGCTACAGCGTATGTTCCAAGACGTCGGAGTCAGCAAAGACTTGAATGAGCAGTTCAAACATCATCTGCAGAACTCTAGCTCCGTCGCCAACGACAGTATGTAACGTGCTATCAGTTACTTGTTGTCTCGATTACAGGATTAACTCAGATTGATACTGTATGTTGTCAGCCATGTTTGTCATTACAGAGTGCAACATGTGCGTTATTTAATCCTTAACTATATATGTCGTTGCTTGTCACCATGCCCTTGTGTGAACTTCTGAAGCTTGTGTAATAATTTGTTGATTATGTACAGTTTAAGGACACACTTTACGCCTGTGTATCTGAGGTAAAATGTTACATAATTAACTATAAACAATAGAAAGTTTTAATACAAGTCGTGGATGTCTGTTGCCGTGGCTGGTGACTGCTGTGGTTATAATGTTTACTGCCTGTCAATCTCGGCCCATGTTGCTTGCACCATGTCTGCTACTTCATCGGTTGTTGTATTTATCAGGCCAAACTGTCGATGTTAGTTTGAAGTCTGCTGCATATGAAAGTTGTGTGTGTAATTAAGTAACTAAGTAAAACGTGCATCATGGTAGTAGCTGTATATGTGTGTGTTTCAGTTGACTTCAGTATCATGGTGCTGAGCTCTGGGTCTTGGCCATTCCAGCAGTCGACGTTGTTTACTCTGCCAACAGAAGTGAGTTATCACTGTGCAGTATGACTAGCATCGTTGTTGTTGTTAACCCTTCAGTGCCCACTGTTGCCATTTGGGTACAGCTATAAAGACCAGACCGGGTTAAGTCGTCATTTGTAAGTTTTGACATCTGGGCACTCTGATGCTCAGGGCTGGGGTACCGCGGCAGCAGGCTTAGCGACTCTGCCGTCTGTGGGAGCTATCCCCTAGTCAATCCATATTAGTGTAAACTAGGGTACTTGTTGTGCTTTATATGTGTGTCCTTTTAATGTGTATTATTGTGTATGTATATATGTATTTTGTTTGCGTTTTCTGGTTTTTTCCTTTGTAGCTTTTTCCTTCAGTACTTTGATACTGTTGGTTTTTCCTTTTGACCTGTAAAAGCTGTCTCCCATATAACCTATATTATGTTGGTGGAAACATAAAACTACTCAACCATCAACCAAATGAGCGTCAGAGTTCCCGGATGTCAAAAATTACTAATGATGGCTTAACCCTGCCTGGCACAGGATGCTTTACAGCTGTACACATATGGCAACAGTGGGCGTCAAAGGGTTAATACGCTGACTGGTTGAATCATTGGTTGAGTCCAGTTGATTCATGCTAATGTCAAGGAGCGTCTGTTTCACTCGGCCTGTGTTCATGTTTGTGTATGGCTTGCGTTATTGAGCCACTGTACAACAATTGTACATTCTGAATGGCCACGCAAGTAACAGTTATTGTCATCTACTTGCCCATGCCGCCAGCTGATTGTGTCCATTGTAAGCTAGTGTAATTGTGAGCTGTCTGTGCTATGAACTTGCAGCTTGAGCGGAGTTTCCAGAGGTTTACGGCATTCTACGCTGGCCAGCACAGTGGCCGCAAGCTCAACTGGTTGTATAACATGTCGAAAGGTGAACTTGTTACCCACTGTTTCAAGAACCAACACACATTACAGGTTTGGTGCCACTCATACTGCTGTCAATGTCACTATTACACGCGCACACATAATAATAATAGATATTAGTGTATCTGAGCTCCCAGTTGAAGCATTAAGAGATTGCTGTAAGTTCTATTGAGGCCTGTTGCCTTTGCCTGCACCTGATGACTTGACTCTTATACGACCTACTGCTTCTCTGGTTGTATCCTGGCGACCTGCTTAGATAATGTTGATCGCCCAAAGTGTGAACCTATGTGTGTGAATGCAGACAGAGCCATGTGCTGTGTGAGTTACTTGGTAGAGGTTGTCACATCTGTAAAATGTGTCAGATAGAAGCAAAACGGGTTTTACAAGATTTAACGGTGTCCGTTAATGATGTATGTTTTCACTTGTGTCTTGATGTCGGCATTGATCTGTTTGCCGTTTTGACCTCTGTCTCTGTGTGTGCGTGTGTTAAAAAGTCGTCCAAACCCTGAAACTATTGCATAAAGTGATGACGTTACTGAAGTGAATCCTTGTGCTACAATTGCCGTTGTTTTTCTGTTGATGATTTACCGGTATTGTGTGCTTGAAAGTGTCGACGTGCTAGATCGGTATATGTTGGTGACGGTGTTTTCAGGCATCGACGTTCCAGATGGCCATCTTACTACAGTACAACCACGGCGACCACTACTCCGTGCAGCAGCTGCAGGAGAACACACAGATTGACATGGTGAGTGCTGGTTCCAGTCCATTTAGTGTCACTGGCAGCACTTATGAATGATAAATGGTTTAACGTCCGTGACCTGTACATATTTGCAGCACACTTTGAGCTTCTGTTGCAATTCACTGTGATTAAATCTGTCTGCTTGCTATTATGTTTTGGCTGATACAGCTGTTACGAAGTATACAGTGTGATTTTCATCTGTTGCTTGAAGGCGCATTCTGTTATTACCGTTGGTGTTATTAATACTGTAAAACATTAGACCTACATCTCGTTAATAGCACGTTGCAGCGTGGCATTGTACACTGCCAGTGGACTTGAAATTTAGTGTCACATGATCATAAGAGCAGTTCTGGTAAGTTGCCACTGAGTCTGCTAATCATAGATTAGTTATTGAATTCTAATTGCTTTCTTCATAAATGTATATGTTAAGCTATGCAGTGTGATCAGAACTGAAAATACAATACACGATTAAATGCCACATCGCCTATGAGTTACAGATGGAGTTATTGCATTTTCTATGCAGCTTTTAGTCTCAAAGATCTCTTGTGTAATATTCATTCTAAAGGAATAATTGCTTTTGTACATGCCGTTGGCCTGACTAATAAACTATTTCAGGCATGATATAGCTACCAATTGCGTGCTTAACCATTTAACGCCCACTGTTGCCATATGGGTACAGCTACGAAGCATCCTGTGCCAGACCGGGTTAAGCCTTCATTTGTAATTTTTGACATCTGGGCACTTTAACGCTCAGCCCTGAGCATCAAAGAGTGCCCGGGGCCGGATGTCAAAAATTACAAATTACAAACCCAATCTGGCACAGGGTGCTTTATATGTATGCATATGGAAACAGTGGGCATCATAGGGTTAAAATGGTGTAAAACCCTAACCAACCGTTCAGTGTATTACCATGTTGTGTGTGTGATGTGTTCAGGACATTCTGCAGCAGGTGCTGCAGATACTGCTCAAGACGAAGCTGTTGGTGAGTGAAGGCATCAGTGAGACTGATATTCCGTCAGCCTTACCCGACGAGACTGTTGTCTCACTGTTCACCGCTTACAAAAAGTGAGTTCACTAGAACTGTTTATTGGTGCTGCTGCTGTATTTGTCGGCTGCTGGCAGTAGAAGAAGTAATAATAATTTAGTTTCATTTGCTCAACTCTGAGATTAGCGTCTCTTTTACGTGTGAAATGTGTAAAATTGTTGCATTCAGTAGCAGTAAACGTGGTCTGTGATCATTTGAGAGACAGATGTTTGGGCGACACATCTAGGAGATTTGGGCAGTAGATTTTGAACCTGATTGCTTTCATGTTTAAGTGCTTCTATGTAACACGGACAAGTCAGTTCACAGATGTTTTCAGTTTAACAGTGAATGATATCGCAGTAGTTGTCATCAAATCAGCTGAGACCTGATAGTAACGTAAAAACAGTGTTACAATCGGCGACTTCAGTAGACGTATGAGCTAAATGTATGTGTAAAGACCTCAAGTGAGCATATAACAATTGGAGCAAACAGTGTACCGTAGTAGAAATATGTCAAAATTGACTAAAACAGCAAAACGATGTATCCTATGAATACATTTGAAGGTTGCATATATGGGTAACATTTGCATTAAGTAAATTTTTACAAATGCCACGCATGCATGCATTCCAATCTCTGATGTGGCCTGTCTACGACGTCTTCATTCTGCGTCATTGCCTCGTTAATGTACCTCGACACAGTCTGAGCTCATATGGGCGTCATGCATTTGCTGTTGCCGGCCCAACTGCCTGGAACTCACTGAGCGATGATCTGCGTCATCTGACACTTAGCACTGACAGTTTCAGACGTCTGCTTAAAACTCGGTTGTTTTCGGAATACTAGTATATACATCACATTAGAGGTATCACACTTTGTGCTCTGCGTAAATTCGCGACGTACTTACTTAGATGCATTTACCTTTACCTGTCTGCTGAACATTATTGGAGATGTGTGCTGGTGAGGTGTGTGTGTGTGAATTAGTTTACAAATTGCAAAAAAGTGAAAGTGTACAAAAGAAATGTGAAACTTATGAATGGAGAAAGCATGGAAATTTGGTTCATGTTAGCATTGTTAATGCATGACATGCAGGGGGGGGGGAGTTTTTTGGACACGAGTGAGTGAGTAGTGTTTTACGTCCCCACCAACACAGTATAGGTTATACGGGAGACGGTTTTTACAGGTCAAAAGACCCAACCAACAGTATCCAA
>Ga0056114_1000265_pt1 | contig 16176 bp, 7 predicted proteins | sample WorMetHERISLAND1_FD_77005 | JGI IMG/M metagenome (GOLD analysis project Ga0056114, IMG submission 77005) | Marine gutless worms symbiont microbial communities from Max Planck institute for Marine Microbiology, Germany - Olavius loisae HERON... ...
GACTGTCTGGAACTCTTTGCCCGAGGACATGCGTGATCCGGATGTTTCTGAGGACAGTTACAGACAGTCACTGAAGACGTTTTTATTTTCGCAGTACTAGTGTGTTCAGCGCATTAGAGGTTTTTTTACGAGAATGCGCTATATAAATTTACATTTGACATTGACATTGACATTCTGTATCTGTACATTGGGCTGGTGCAGCGACGGGCATTTTGTAAGGGTTTCAGCCGTTTAAGTAGAACTGAACTGAACACCGCGGTAAACTAACGGGCGTAGGCCTATATCTATCGACGATTTATGGATCCGCCATTGACCACCCACGACGCAGAGTATCGCATTGTATGCGTGTAATAACGCATATAAATTATGACGATAATCGGCTTCCTTTATTGAATCCGACGCCATATGTTAGTTACGAGCCTGTAGCGTGTGTCGTACGTAGCCATAGTGTAGTGACGAGACGGCTTTAAGCGCTGAAATCACGCGACTGTGCGTGGAGGCGCCCGTGGACGTGATCTCGTAACGATCATCCCTTCGGTAATGATCGGTGCGCACGCCGAAACAATGTGCGACAGCCGTAAAACTTGGCCTGCAGAGCCCGAGGCGTGCGTGTGGTCCAGGTGCGCCGTCAGCACACCAGTCAAGACGGGTGAGTGCTTGCGTGGGTTGGAGGGTACCTGTTATTGTGACGTCACCGCGCCTGCGACAACTGAATGCTTTGATGTGACCGCCGTCCTCAGACGTCGTACGATATACTACGAAAGCTGCCAGTCATGTACACTCTCTCGGCCGTCACACGCATTGATCGTTGACGGAGCGTTATGACGGCGTTGAGTGACGAACGAGTTGAGTGTATGATCAGCTGATCAGGGCCGGACGAGATGTTGTCGCCGGCGGCGATGCCTGGTGATTAGACAGACCGCGCCAGGACCAATCTCATCACTGATGATGCGCGAGTGTTCACGGTCGACTAGATAGCCGTCACTCATTTTGGTCGTGTTTTGTGAGCTTAATATATGACTCATCATCTCGTGTTGGACTCATTGTTACCGTGTGCGATTTCTCTGCGGGGAGGGGGCTCTGAGGGAGCCATTGAGAGGGCTCTGTCAACTCCGAGAGCAGTAATTGCATAGCATACATTTTTTACTGTCCGACGCGCATGATAGCGCAAACTATATGGCAGTATATCTGTCCATCTTCTGTCCATCAGCTAGTATTGTGTCGAAACGGCTAAACATATCGTAAAACTTATTTACAATAACCTGCCAGCATCATTCTAGCTTTTCTCCATAAGACGCGATTGCGACATTCTCACCCGGTCACCCTCATCAAGTGCAGGTTATTTATATCGCATGCAGATGATTTGAGACAACTCTACCAAATGCTACTTATAGAAAAATCTTACAAGCTCCGTCGATCTGTGTAATTTCCCAGTGTTCTTTATTGACCTTTGAAGTTTGAAGATCGGTTTGGTGATCAACTTTGCATATCTAGTTACTTTCTAAGACCTTAGAAAAATGAAGCTACGAATCAGATGTTGCAGTTTTGTAGATATTCCTTGGCAACCTAGTAACCAGTGGATAGGAGCTGTGTTGTCGTACAGAAGCATCGCGCGGTTTGGGAGTGATACTGAGCTTTGCTGTTTATATAGCTGTTGTACAAGGCAAATTAACGGCTATAGTTAATCAGTTCGTTTCATAGTGGCCCAAGTAATATAAACTACTGCCAGGTCCACCATAGCTTATCATCGAGCAACTACATACGAGCAACTACGACAGCATCTTTATTATTATATGCCTATGCAGAGCGCGCTATATGCAACTACAATTGCCATCACATAAATAGACAATTGTACTGAAAATTTCCAGAAAAACCGTTTTAAGCTTACGTCGAGTCATAATATTTTCCCATTAAATTTGGTTGCAAAAAATGATAGATACATTTGAAAATGTGTCCAACTAACTGCTGCATATAGTTACGACAGATCGTATGACGTGGAAAGGCCTACAGAGATGATGGATCTGTTGGTATATGATCAGCCTGTGGTGTTCATTCAGGGCTGGACAAGACAGCTGAGGTTCAACGTAAAGTACTCAAAGACAGCGAAGACGACTCTGAACTCACGTTGAAATGTCATGTTGAAGGCAATCCGGAACCGAACGTCATCTGGACTAGTAATAAACACCGGTGAGCTACCGGTATACATTTATCACCAGTATATATACTTCTCGTTACGATTGCCATGACGGCGAGCAATTGATATAGCGGCGACTTCGTTCCTTCTAACGCAGTTCACAATTAAGGTGCAGTCGTCGGACTGTATATAGGGTCAGCAGATATGGTTCGGTTTAGTGTTAGTTAGCCACAACGGCGCGAAGTGAAAGTGACTGGTGTGATGGATCCTGGAAATCCCAAAATTACCCGATCGTGTTTGAAGTGTAGGTTATTTATATTAATGTTTTCCACCGGTTTTCAATCAAAATCTTGTGCGAATACACTTCTCTGGGTCTTATCCTCGTCTGTGTCGTACATGATGTGCAGCGTGCGAAAGTTTCGCTCAAGTTACTGGGCCTAAATGACAGACGGAAATATGTGTCTTTATCTTAGATTTAAACAGTCAATGAGCAGCTGCTTATAATGTCGATAGCTCTAGAGAGTTCTGTAGTTCTGTCCATGGCTTCTTTAGTCGCCCCGTGTTCAGTCCGGTTGCCAGTCGTAACAGTAAGTAATAACTCGTATAGTAATAGTCTGGATTATGAAGATGCCTCTGACGTTGCTCGCAGGCTGCATGCGACGACAGATCGTATTCGCCTTCACAAGAACAGGCTGAGAATCAACGACTTATCGGCGGCTGACAACGGCGTGTTTGACTGTCGAGCGGAGAACGTCGCTGGAGCAGTTAACAGCAGCAACTACTTCGTGCTCAGCATCCCTGGTACTGACATATCACAGTTGAATTTTATTCTGTCGCCCGTCTCTGTTTTCAATCACATATTTCCGAACCGATGGATTGGTGTTATATTTGTTAACTTTTTGACGCCCAGTGTTGCCATATTGTTACAGCTATAAAGCATCCTGTGCCAGATCGGGTTAAGCCGTCATTTTTAATTTTTGACATCCGGGCACTCTGACGCTCATGGCTGAGCGTCAGAGTGCCCGGATGTCAAAAATTACAAATGACGGCTTAACCCGGTCCGGCACAGGATGCTTTATAGCTGTAGGTCTTACCATATGGCAACAGTGGGCATCAAAGGGTTAAATGTTGCAGGTTGCCGGCTTTCGGGTTTTGCGATTTACCGTAGACCATGGAAGGATGGCTTCTTCCTCTGGCAAATCTGGTGTAGGACCCCAGGTGTGTGTAGTAGATCCGTGGACTGGATCTTGTCTTGTCTCACTCCTGTTCTGACCCGTCATGCACGTGCCACAGCTGCAGCAAACTCGACTGAAACTCAAGTCGGAGTTTTTAGGCGATCCATCATCGTGATGACGGATCGATCGATAAATCATCGCCGTAGACGTGTCTTGTTGTTAAACCTAGTCATCGCCAAGTGCTGCGACTGTCGTGTGAGACACTGTTGAGTCTCTGATATGGTCTCACTCTCGTTTGTCGCTGTCGTTCTCCAGTAATTGGCTGTCGATGCTATGATGTGCGTTGATGGTTGCAAGTCTCCACACTCTGGACTTCTCCGCTTGGTGCCCATCAATGCGTTAACTGTTGGTTTTTTTCTGATAAAATAAGTATGTAACAAGTGATTCATAATTATGTCCATCGTGTAGCAGATATACGAGTGCAAAATTAATGAGCGCTTGCTTTTGTATACGCTGTCTGTGACCCAAAGTGAAGTCATGTCATTAATCGGCATAGCTACGGATATGAATTACGGATATGAATAACGCCATGCTACACTAATGCAGTGAAATATGTTTGTTAAGTAAAATACGTTGTCGTATTTTTTCTTGACTTACTGAAAATACGTAATTAGCTTACAATGCTGAGAAGTATAACGAAGTGGAATGTTGCATGAGGCGGGTTCAGTCAGCCAGGGGCTCTTCATTTCACTCGCACTGCCCCACTGACTCACTCTGTGTGATGTTAGGGTTTGTGATGTTGATCTACCGTTGGGTGGTAAACAGCAAGTTGTGGATAGGAGAGGATTGATGCTAATGATGGACCGCCCACAACATTCCGGCACTGCTGAACTGCTGACCAAGCACCTTTGAATTGGGGATGAACACCGCCCTGAGGAGAACTTTGATAGTGAAGTGAGTACCTGTACCGAGGAAGCCAGTGTCGTTGTGGGTTGATAATGTGAACCGTGAGGGGTGTGTTGACCAGGTCCAGCAGGTTCTGCGAGCCTCGATGTGGACTCGTTCACCCCTCTGACGCTAGCCCGTCATCTCTCTGACGCCGCTCTTCACTGCTCGTTCGTCGACGCAGTCAGCACTGAATGGTTCTTTGGTCGACGACGTATCGCCGCTGTCAACACGGACACTTCCTCGCGCAAGTCAGTCTCACAGCGCACCTGCTAGCAATAATAGCCTCGTTCTAACTACCAATTGCCGCATATTCTCGCACTCTGCGGCTCGCAGAAAAACTGAGACATAATGAAATATGTTAATTCCTAAGCAGTACGCGTCAAACTTGTTATAAACTGTTATAAATTGTTATAAACTATTTCTCTCACACAGCCAATTTCCACGAGTCACTTTAGTTCTTAGCAGCTGAGTTTTTTTTCGTAAAGAACGTTGAACGTTTCGTCTTTATTTTAGACCATCAGAGATGCTGTCAACCGACTGAAGTATGACCGTCACTCATTGTTGTACGCACTGGCGGAGCCACGGAAGGTTTGGGGGGGAGGTTCGAACCCCCACTTGAAAATATGGGTCTCGTCCAAATTTGCATAGAAATACTGAGGGTGGATGGGGATGGGGTGAATTGAGAACGTGATAGAAAATCGGCCAAGAAGAGACTGAAAAGTGTAAGCCATCAAGACAGCGGGAAATTGCATCTCCGCCAATCCCAAATTCATTTTTTTCTGGGGGAAGGGATGACCCCTGAACTCCCCCCCGCCATACCAGCGCGTACGGCGCTCCTGAAAGGCCTTCAGTGAGACCGGTTTTTCGTGCACCCCCAACTTTCAAACACCTGGCTCCATCACTGGTTGTACGATTTTACTGTGTTTATGGCACCTGTCTGTGATTAGAATTCCACAGACTGTCGAGGTCGGCTGTCAGCTGGTCAGCCGCGTTGACTGCGACAGCTGAGCTTCTTGTTTTCTGTTACTTGATGGAGTATTTGGCTATGAATATTAGTCGGAGAACTGGTGGAAATTGACGAGTTTTACTTTCTAGAATAGTAATCCGCTGGAAATCTCAGCAGATCACATAAACTCTGATCGGTGAATGGACAGAAGGCATTTCATTTCTTGACAGCATTTTCAAGCGTTCGACCCCTGACGTGACCGCGGTCATGCCAACTCTCCTGTGACGCGTTTATCTCGTTTTCTGGTGAAAAATATTGGTTGAGTGAGTCAGCGAGTCACGTATCTATCACCGCAAACGACGTGTCGGACAAAGCCTTCGAATGCGATATTAATGCCCGCTGACACGGCTCACCAGGCAGCCAGCGATGGCGGAAATGGATATTCGAAGTCGGCGCAGACAGTGGCCGATAATAATGAGTTGAGACTCTCCACAGTTGGACCGGATACGGTTGAACCCGGGTCTTCTCGGCGTCTTGGCCAACCGGCGAGCGACTAATTAAGCGAGCGTGATCGATGGCTTTCGGTCGGTCCGTATCAATGCTTCGTGGCCGTAGCTCACGCCCGACGACCGGGTCACCGGGATCGCAGCAGATTTTGCATTTTGTTGTTGTCGATGGCGCATCTGTCGGACGCAGGCGGGCTCGTTAGCACGAAGCTAGATTTACGATCATCATCCGACGCTTTGTTCGACCAAGACGACGACCACGCCCAACTAGTTTCGTCTACGTCGCCCCGCGTCGTCGTCCAGGAATTGCGAGACTTCCTCGTTCAGCTGCCGACGATCTAACTCGAATGCATGACGTGCTGGTAGAGTGAAGGGCCTCGAATGGGACGGCATGGTACGCTGGAATAAATCCTCGGCCGTTCCAACAGATACACAACAATATGCAGCTTGCTGTTCGATTATCTTTCTTTAATTTTTGCTCACGGGCGGGCGTTCTGTGTCCCTAAATCTGCCGTTGGTCTGTCATGTCTGTCAATCATGATGTCGTTCTGTCCTGCATCCAATGGAGAGCAAGCAATCGCGAGGGTAGGTCACCAGTAGCGTTGCCTGAAGCAGCTGCAGCAGCATGCAAGGACTGCAGGACGAAGTGGGCAAGCGTGCTGCGAGGCGCCAGTACAAGCCTTCCAGGACGAAGAGCGAGAACGGCTCGTTAAATGTAGATAATCCAAGTTCGTTACCGAATTATTTGGCATCCAAGTACAAGTACCGGCACAGTCGCGCCGAGTGTAATGGTGACTGGATATTATTATAGTCTCGTCAGCCGTGCTGTGCAAGACCACATGCAATGTACCTTTGCTCTGCAGTCTTGTATCAAGTACTCAACAAGCAAGTACCAGTACAAGTACCAGTACTGAGTTAATTCTCAGCACTAGCCACTAAGTTATGCGACACTACGTATCAGGTGTAGTTTATCGCAGATTTAATAAACACTGAAAGTCAAAAAACTTATGAAATGCAAATCCGCCAAACGGTGAAACTTGGACTTGAAAACCAGTAGTCCAGACACTCAGAGTCTCAGAGTACAGATGCCAGAGTGTGTCAATTACTGCAGAAAATGACTTCGTCTTGGCAACAAGTACTTTCTCACCAGTATCAGTACCTAGTACAACAAGACTGTTGCTCTGTACAACAGGCTTACGTTATCTTGGTCTGTATTTTTCCTGTATTACGCCACTTACACGTCCGCGGAAGAAGGTTTTGTTCTGTCGCTGATTGCTCGAGCAACCGTCAAGCGCCAGCTACATCTCTATTGGAGTATGAATTGAAGGTACCAAACTGTCACGACGACGACGGCGTGAAATTCTCGGGCGAGTGGGGCAGTCGTTGACTGTGTCGCCAAGTGTGCGGCGGGAGGCGTGTCTGCACTGCTGCTCACAAAGAGCTTCTCGTGGCGCTACAGCTGAAGCCCTTCTAAACCGTTCAGTGAATTATCGGTGAGGACGGACTTGAACGCGTCTGTAATCCTTTACGGCCGTTAAACTTGACTGTGACATCCATCGCACTTCAGACTTTCTCCGTCAGTGATTGGGCTGTTTCTGCCGCTATTAGCACCAATTTCGTTGAATTACATGCCACTTAGTTGGCGCGGATGCGGGCGTTTTACAGCGTGCAAGTGTTGTCATTCGTCTCAGCAAAATTAAGATTTATGTCTATACTGACCATTAAAGCATTTCCGTTTTGGGTATTTAGTCGTTTATGCGCCTCACTACTTAAGAATTTTTTCAGTGCCAGACATGTATCTGGTGATTCTTGAATAAAACAAAACTGGCGTGAAAGGAATCGAAACTTCGTTAGTTAATTTCATGGGTTGTTGATCAGGTCCGATTTGTGAAGCAGTGAAGCGCTAACTAGGTCGTTTTTTCTCCGTTGCTGAATCTGTCCCGTGGGAATGGTCACGTGACATCTCTCTTGATCACGCTCATTAATCCTCTTCATCGCCTCGCTGTAGTCGCGTGTGATCGGCGACGTGCTTATGAATATTAATTATTGTGATCGTGGTTTGTGTTCTGTGCGAGTAGGTATGCGGTGCTGTCAAACGGAACGCTGATCGTGCGACGAGTGAGCGACAGTGATGTCGGTGTTTACCGGTGCGTCGGTACAGGTCGAACTGGGCCCGTGCAGACGTTTGCTGCCCAACTCCTTCTGGCTTGTAAGTCACCAGTGTTTACTTGTATTTGTAGCTACAGTACTTGCCGCCTTTGTGATAAATTATTCTCTGCATTGTCAAGTGCTGCTAATGCAATGCATCGAAAACACCTTCAGTTGTCTATAAAGTTCCAGTTATGGCATAGCATTTTCACTATATTTGCTAACTTGCTATACCCCGATATTTCGTCACACATGCGTTTTCGTTTTATAAATTCCTTGTAACGATTTTGCTAACTTATTTTGTGTTTATTTTTTTCCAGCAAGAAAACAACACACACATCATGCCAGAAGGACAGCCAGGCCCAGAGGCGCTTACAGCTGCCCGCAACAAAAAATGTCTCGATCAAATATTAGCAACAACTTACAATATGACAATATGACAGAAACTAAACACAATAAAAATCCGAGCTTAATGAATTCAGGCCCCGAACGAACGACGTAACGCTATTAGCTACAACAATATATAATTTATGATGAGTTTTTGAGTTCATTCAGCCTTGATGTTTTTTACTTTTCACGTACATTACTTTATACTTGTAGTTGGGACCTAAGTATTACCACTGCTGGATCTAAGATACGCATTAATCCATAAAATTGTTTTTTTTTTTGTTTGCTTGAAAAATTAATAAAGTATAATAAATGTGCAACGTGTTTGTATAGCTAAACTGTACTTTTCAACATTATGCTCCTTGCGTTGATTTGCCGTAGATTTCTTTGCTGGGTGCAGGGGCCCTTCATACACACATTGCTGTCGCGCGCTTACCGTAGCGTTAGCTAGGTTTTCTTGTCCGTAACGTGCGGTATCAGGCAGAGATCAAAGGCGGCCTTTGTAAGCGAACAACTAGACGAACAATTATTTTTGCTGGCAGTCTACAACAAAGCTATTGAAGCGAACTTGTGCTAGAGGCCGAATGTAAATATGTGGCGGTAGTGTCTGTCTGCAGACGTATTATGACATCAGCTGCCGTATGGTCTGTGTTATCACTAAACACTGGGGGTATGTATGGCTGTGTATCGAGACGCATTGCTAGTTAAAGTTAACGACTGGAGTGGATACAGCGCCTCCAGGCTCCAGCTGCTGCGGCACCGTTATTCTCAGCGAGATGATATTCATCTTTCTTTATCGCGCCGATGACTGCACCAATGCAGATGTTCGCTGTGTGCCGTACATTGCCGATCTTGTTTATATCCTGAAATCGCGTCAGCGGCTTTTCGAGAGAGTACGAGATTACAAAGCTGCTATAAGCTGAATCGCCTGCTTCCGCATCTTTTGCTTATAATATCTGGAAAAATTTCATTTGCTTTCACTTCCGGATAGATGTGCGTTTAGTGCTGTGTTGTGGCACCTTGAGGCTCGTGGCTTATTTCTTGCGGCCCTTGCCTTGCCTTAACCGTTTGTAGATTTTTTTCAGTGTTATAAGCTCGTTTGTTGCCCCCCCCCCCATGACGAGCACCCTGCGGACCCTTGCACTGTTGTGAGAGCTATGTGGCCGTTAAACAGTAAACACGGTACTGAGTCTGTTTTGTGTGTCCTCCCGTTACTAGTGAGGAAAATGTCTTTTTTAAAATTGTCGACAGATTTTCGTGAAACTGTGCTTGGTAGCAGGCCTCGGCTGACGGCAGAACAGTTGTACGTTTGGGTATTCGCTTCAAAGTCGAGCGCTATAGCCAATATCGCGGCTCGGTAATGACAAAGAAACTCCAAGAAAGATAACATTCTGTCTCGACAGAAAGCTGTGAAATATATCCAGCTGTCGCTCCGCGGGTAGTGAATATTGTGAAGGCGTTACTCAGCATCAGAGAGTCTGCGGCATGTAACATCTATGGAAGAGGTCAGCTGATAGCTGCCTGCTGGTCCGTCTAACGACCTTGTGGTTACTTCTAGCTCACGTTACACGTCCTGTGGTCACTCAAAGGTCATCGTCGGTTCACAGCGGCCAGGCAAGGCAGTCTCACAACTGCTGCCATATGCGGCAGACTCACGATGTCGGCGATTAGACATCGACGTCTCTTCGGCTTGTGCGTTAGCGACCTTATCACACAGTCACTGTGTGTTTTGTCGATGTACTCATTAGTCTAATTAGTTTGATTGACTACACTTGAACACCTATAGACCATTAGACCTGTGACTTTATCCTGACAGTGATCAGTCTCGAGTGAATCAACTTTATACCGTTCGTCGTTTTGTATTTGACAGAACCGCGTCTGCATAAATGTGTGAAGAACGTCATGACATTTGTAAGGTCTGAAGACGATTACATTACACAAAGTACATATAACGCAGTTCGGCTGTTGTGACACATATAGTTCAATTTCTCGTCGACGTTATCGAAATATTTCCGCCCCGCCAATCGCTGAATGAGCTGTTCGCGACCGCCTGCTGAATCAGCTGTACAAGTCTTTCTGCCGGGCTACATTCTGTGCATCACGCGTCGCTAGTTCGGTCCATGGAACCCTGTATAATAGCAATGCTGCTATATAGGATTCCATGTTCGGTCGGACTGTCGGATTTCCTCCTGCTCGAGTTTTATCGCATCGCTTCATCCTATCGACGGTCGTGAAGACGGACGGGACGGGACCGGCGGGAGGAGGCGCTGCGTCGGCCGACCGACCACGGTGCTTGGTGCTGCAGTGCCGGCGACTGGACTGCGCGATTGACGCCGAGGTAATTGCTCTGCGCCACGGCGACTGGGACGATAGAGATTGCTCGACCGGAAAGGTCGAATGTCCTTTCCGTGTTGCGTAACTTAGTCATCTACTTCTGAGTCTCTGGCGTCCTGCTGGACTTTGGTTAATTACTGTCGAGACGCCGGCTCTCTTCGCAGACATGACGTGTGTTCCGTTGCCTTGCAGAAGTATACGTCAATACGACGAGGACACTGTACTGATGTGATGACTTATCACTTCGTATAAGATGGCTGCGAAGAGCGGAATCGAAATGAGACCATTTCAGTCGGGCGTAATACAGCTTTAAGTAAGCGACGGCGTGTAATAATTGCGGAATGGATTCTGCCATGACTTTAGGTCGCAACTCGCAAGTGATTAATGGTGCCGCGAGCGATCGAAAATGCTGAAATTAACAATTTTTCGTATAACGTGACTTAACGTCCTATTTGAGATCTAGCTTTTGATCTAAGTTCTGCATCTCTTGGTGCTTATTTCTCCTCTAGGGACTTTTGCTTATAAATTTGCAGAATCTTTGCCACTAACTGCCTCTTGACGTGTAAAAAATACACGCCATAGATTCAGATTCACGTAATTCAGCTGACGTCCTTCAGTCAAGTGACGTCGAAAAGATGTGTCTGGATCCACCACATCAGTTGATCAGTGACCATCGATCAACGTTGAAATCAGTAGCTTACATCTTGGCGTTTATCGTTCGTGCGTGTATAGCGCAGTAAAGTAGCGCTGATATGAAATGGATCGAGATAACACGGTTTATGCGCTCAGCTTATGACTGAGACCCACTGCTGCACCGCGCCAGCAATTTATAACGTCCGTCTGTTTACAGACAACACGTCAGATTTCGTTTGCCATCCGAACTCGTCCGATGCGCTAGTCGTTTGCCGGTGGTCGATGGACGATCTGACGACGGACGCGACCGTCGCTGTCTGGGCCTGGTCGGGTGAGGTCTGTAGCTCGGTAGAACTGTCCATAGTTGACGTGGAACGGTCCATCACTCGCTGTCGTCGCGTCCCTTTAGCGGCGACAGTGACAAATCTATACAGCAAATGACGCGCGTGTCGTCAGACGTTCGACCCGGCGGACTTAACGTCCAGTTCACAGATCATCAGATCATCACAGATCTATAAACCATAGATACGTACGTGAACCAATCAGCGACTGTCGTTATCAGTCACTAAAGCTCCAGTTTACACGAGATCAGCCATGGAGTCCTATATAGATAGCATCTGTCTATATAGGACTCCATGGATCAGCCAACAGAGTCGGCTTGTGCAACCAAAACTTAACTGACTGGGCACCGTCGAGTTATCGCTAATGACAAACGAACGTCTTGCATATCCCCTCCCTTACTCGTAAAAGGAATTGTTGTAGTTTATATCATGTAAAAGACACAGATTTATGTGATTGTACAAGCAACAGACAGATGTGTGCGGCAGTTGGTAATAGATTTGCTCATATATTTGTAAAACGCATGCGGATAGTTTTCTCAACAGACGTTGTCGAATATGGAGATAACTTGGCGTTAATTACACGTGTTCAGTTGTGCATATACTTGTCGCAGTAAGATTCATTCTAAATGTTACTTTTTTCTTTCCAAAGTTGTTTTGCCTAGAGCGCCTAAAGATTAAGTTTATATAGGCCTAAATGCATTCTCCGTGGCCGTGTCTATAGCGAGCTGTGATTGATGAGTGTCCTCTACGACCGCAGCAGTAGAAGTGATTGTAGACTGTCTGTCTTAGCTGGAAGTCGTAAATCTGAGCACCATGCGCCGGTGACACGCTGTTGATGCAACTCAACAGCTGCCGCGCTGATAAGTTAATGAAACTCACTCTACCCAGCTGGATACGGCCAGCAGCAGCAGTCGACATCGGCCGCTGATAGGCCGTATGTCGCCCGCCGGCCGCGTGGCATGTTTTTGTCGTGTCACTCGCTCCGTACCAGTCGCCCGCCCGGCACCGCCTAGCCGGGCCCTACATGCAAAATTATGTATGACAGTTTTGTCAGGACAAAAATCCAGTTTTCCTGCATCCGTCTCTGCATTGCTTCCCGGCTGACTCGTTTCCTGTTCGTTACCCGCTGATTGGCGAGTTTGCTGTCAAATGAGCACGTGTGCACGGGTCATGAATACGACGCACAGCACTGACCGCAGCTGACTTCGTGTTTGTATAACCTCGTTCGGTGTCATGTCTGCGTGCACAGCTGGATACTGCACAGCTGGTTTGACCGTCTAGCCAGTGTACAGGACGGACGGAACCTGATCGTCATCCGACACGGCAGTCACTGACCATACAGCGGTCACTGATCAGTGATCGCAAGGCGTCGACGAACAGCCGCGAGCCTGTTTCGTCATGTCTAAGTTCTGTCGATGAAAGCACACAAACGCGCCAAACTTGGTTCATCTGGGTCAAATGATATAAATATTGTGTACGGGGAGATACCCGGGATCCATCGCCTCGGGAGCTAGAACTTTCACCTCCAACAAATGCCCCCGTTGCGTGGATAATCGTGCCAGTTTCTATACCTGTACGTTTTGGGCGCAGATAGATGTAAGTAGTGCAAATTTTTACTCTCAGCTGGCCCTTAGTTGGGACGCTAAAGATCTAGTCAGTTTTTCCATGCCGAAAGTTTGCTGACCTTGAAAATGCCATCCGAATTTGTCCACGCTCACTTCCATGTTTTCTACTTTCCTATTTTTCCTTCCTCCACCCGTATATTGTGCCCTACCGAAGAATTTTTCTCTCGTGTTTCTCTGAAATCCGCATTCTCCTAGATTCTTCTTTGCACCGGAACCATCAATCCGCCACAATGTTCGGCTGGTCGTCTGACACACAGATAGACGTGCGTCTATGCGGACATTATCAGCTTTCTATAATATATTTAGGTCAACATTTACGACCCGCGTGACGTATTCCACCGCAAAACTTCCTGATGCTAGGCGCATCATGTGCAATGCTGTGCCCGAAATTTTTGACGGAATTTGAATTAAAATTAAAACAATTAAGTCGCACATTTAAGTTTACAGCTGGCGGCTATTTCGACGTCGCTTAACCCACATCTGTACATTACGTTATGTTATGCTGTGTTTCTGTACATAATCTTTGCGGTCTGTACGGTCGCTTTATTGTGACTCGTGAAGCGCTTTGTGGGCCATCGTGGCGCTATTACCTGCACGCAGAGAAATTCGATATGATTGAAGATAACAATTTCTAATATCTTTCGTCAGCTACACCATGAGGCTGGCGTGAAATTGTCTGATGCGTCAATGAATGCCATATTACTGTAACCATGTACACTTATATTATGTACAGCTGCAACGCGCTATGGCTGAAGTGTGGCAGCCAGATTCCCCGAGCAGTTCTGTCTTTGTACAGCTCAGTGGCAACGCGCTCAGGTCGTGCTATGCCGGGGTGGATAAAAATCGGTTTCATGCATAGCCACTCATCACCTCTGTTAATCCATCTCCTATTCGGCGGCTGGCGCCTGATGGCAAGCACGTGTTTTCAAGTTCTGAGCGGCAGGCGCTCCGCCCTTCTTGTGTCGTCGACCACGTCTGGAACTGGTCGAAGTTGGTCCTCCAGCACATTGCGTCGGTCGGTCGGTCGCCGTGATGTAGCACGTGTCATGTGAAGCCGTCGTGTGTGGTCTGCGGCATTTAACCCTCTTCATCGTAGTCGACTTTTAACGAACAGTATCAGTATTTCGTCCATAGTCTCACTGACTTCAGTCAATCAATCAGATTTCATTTTTTAGTGTGGACTCCACGTATCATCGTTGATTCAGCGACCTTGCATCTCACGCCACTCTTCACTGCGTCAACTCGAGCGTAACACCTTATCCGTCGGTGGTTAATGTTTCTGTCGTTATGTTATCACTGACACACTTATTTTGTGTCTGCCGAGAACGATGCTGCAAGTTTAGTCAGAAAGTAGAAGTTTTTTTGTGGACTAGAGAAGCGGAGAAGCATATGTACTCGTATATGCATGTATAAGTTGGGTTTGCGGGTTATCAACGGCGTCAACTGCTGCTGGCTGATAGATCTGTTCATGGACCTCTAGATAGTAGAATGAATCTAGAGGTCCATGATCTGTTGAACGACCTGACGTGACGCGGTGCCAGTCTGTTCTCTGTCGACTCTCTCTCTCTGTCGTCTATTAGTATGATAAGCTACAAAGAGCTATTATACGGCGGCCGCTGGGTTTGTTTAGTTTATGTGGCGAGCGATTAACGATCAGGCACTGAGAGCGTCAGACGGGTGACCCATGCATGCCGGTATATACTCTGGTTTATCTATACGAGGAATATAAAAAGGTTGGTCCGCCGACAGTCCTGAATTCCATCAGTAGTCACGCGGATTGGTGGTAACATGAGTCTTTTCCTGCCCAAACATTTGCTTGCAGTTGTCTATAGCATCTTAGCTACTGACGCACCACGAGATGTTATCAGCACATTTATTGACCACATCTGACCTCGCCTATCCTGCGACTGCGGCAGGGCATCTGAATATCGTCCGACCGAAGTCTTTAGGTAGTCAAGTATAGAACTGTCTAGGCTTATACTAATTAATATTTTCATTCATTTCGAACTCTCCACGGTTTAGTGTTCTCATCTGACACGCCCGTTTGGTTTGTGACTGACCTTTATGCTTCTAGAAGTCAGTGTTCTCTTGAAGTCATTAGTCATAATTTGTTAGTTGCCGAGGTACCTGTGACCTCGTCGGATGATGAACTCAGCCAGAACTGATCGTCTGTTTGGTTGTGTTGAGTTTCTCGTTCTTATGGACACGTGTGTAACACAGCTGTGCACACGGACAAACGCCAACACGCAGTGAAGCCTATTAAACTGAGTTAACTATAGTGACTTGTGATCGGGAGGTCGCGGCATCGAATCCAGCCCGCGGCTGCTGTGTACTAACGCCAACTCAGCGTGCCATCCATCCAGGGTCAGTGAATTAATGAGTACCAACGAAAGCTGGGGAGTAAACAGGCATACCACGCGATGCACTTGCCCTGTATTCGTGGTTTTGCGGCTTCGGCTGCTATCCGGCTAGGGCTACGGGAAACGGAGATCAGCGCCGCCCTATGGGTCCATGAGGTCAGGGAAGGACTTTACATTTTAACTATAGTGAGTAGGGCAGCTTTACCACGAATGTAACGGTGACTTTATGAAGAAATGTGACGCATGCAGTGCACACTGCAAGCTCATGTCACTGTGATCACACTCGTGAGTCTGAATCAAAAGTAAAATTTGTGATCCGCATTCATACTGCAACCGGTCTTCTGAAGACTGCATGCCGCCGACCGCACGTTTGTTGTGGATTGGAATCCACAAGCGGATTTGTCCTTGACCGCATACCTCAGTCTGCTTTGATGTCGCCGCGCGGAGTAAGTAACGGTCGACTGGAGGTTGAACGTCACGAAAGACACCGCTCGTAGATCGCGTGACACCAGCTCGACGAATAAGTAAGTAAAGTAAAGTAAAGTCCTTTCCCGAGCCTTAAGGCCCATGGGGCGGCGCTGATCTCCGTTTCATTAGCCCTCAGCCGGACACCAGCCGAAGCCGCAAGACCACGGATAC
>Ga0056114_1000266_pt1 | contig 16163 bp, 15 predicted proteins | sample WorMetHERISLAND1_FD_77005 | JGI IMG/M metagenome (GOLD analysis project Ga0056114, IMG submission 77005) | Marine gutless worms symbiont microbial communities from Max Planck institute for Marine Microbiology, Germany - Olavius loisae HERON... ...
ACGGTAGCAGATACGGCCAAAGTTACTATTAGTGACTAATAGGAAGTTGTACATGGGCTTTCGATTGACACCAAGATCGATGACCTTGGATGACCTTGAACTGGTGTAAGGTCAAATTTTGTCAGAATTTCTCATGATTTCTCGACTTTGGGAGGCAACAACAGCTAAACGGATGAAGATAGACCTGTAATGTCTGCGACGGAATTGTAGCCCATTAAATGCACTTTTCAGCGGTGTATAGATTACGTCGATATCTAATGGTGTTCCGCCGCTAGGGGGCGTCAAAGAAGGGTGGGCTGTGAAAATTCAGCGATTTTCTAGCTTTAAGCGTCAATATCTCGAAAACGGTAACAGATACGGCCAAAGTTACTATTAGTGACTAATTGCAAGTCGTACATGGGCTTTCGATTGACACCAAGATCGATGACCTTGGATGACCTTGAACCACTATAAGTTCGAATTTTTGAAATTTTGCAGACACTCGCTAGATGGCGCTGACGTCTGCTCTAATTTAACATATAGGCCTTATCATAACACGAAGTAATAATAATGTTATATTATTAATTATTCAGTGTGAAGCTAACTAAATAGTCTAAGTACTAAGTACTTGTAATTTGAACAAGAAACTTTATAATTGGCAAATACTGGATTTCAAACTATGTATAACCATATATTATTATATATATTATGATATGATATGACATATAGGCCTAGAGCCTATCGCATGACGCTATGCATCGGTAATTTGAAATTTGCCGAAATGGAATTCGGTGAAATGAAACGAAACACGTCGATTTGGAGCAATTTTTGCATGCTTCTGCGTCACGCGGGTTTGTCAGCGTCAGCTGGGCTTTCTTGTTTTAACAGCTGGCATGTGTATCAAAGTGAATACAAAGGGTGGATGCAGTCAGCAGCCAACATGTAGACTTCAGTCCAAAAAAGTTCACTTGTTCCACAGTCTGCATCTGCTGATGCCTTGCTGTATTACTCTGACAGTCAGTGTTCGTTTTGGTGTTGGGAATCTTTCTCTTTGTATTAACTGACTGCAATGAATTAGGTACGTGCACACTGTTGGATCTCATAATCTTGATTGTAATCTAAAACAACTGGGCTTCCCGTGTGACATGCAACTATCAACTCTGACAGTGAATGAATGAACTGTAACTCATCGTGTAGATGAACTTGTGTAAAGTCATGAGCTAATTGTTACCGATGTTAACAGCTGCTGTCTTGTGGTGTGACTGCAGGTGCCGCTGTGCATTGACTCGTCAAACTTTGCCGTGATCGAGTCTGGTCTGAGATGTACACAGGGCAAATGTGTCGTCAACAGCATCAGTCTGAAGGAAGGAGAGGCAGACTTCATCGCAAAGGCCAAACTGATCCGGAGATACGGTGCTGCCGTGGTTGTGATGGCTTTTGATGAGCAGGGACAGGTAAGGTGGACATGATGTGTCATGGTGTTTGGTATCAGTGCTAGCAGCAGTAGAAGTATACATTAATTTCCACACAGTGTTGAGATGGATATATTTTAAGTTGGTACGAGTATATAGCAGTGTGCAGTGTTAATGACCCAGACAGTGGTAATGAAAAAGCATCTCATCATGGCAGAAGTCAGAACACTTGACATTTTAAATGTTACACAGCCAAAGTTTAGTCAGATTGCTTCTCAGTGTCTGTCTTACTACATCGTGTAGTATTTAAAGTAGATATTTAAAGGCAATACTTCTAATTGGTTGAAACAAACAGTGATTGCTTCAGTATATTTCATTGTTGACAACAATTTTAAGGTGGAGGGAGTTAGGAAGGGAAGACATTTATTTGATGAAAATGTTGAGACAACCACATGCCTTGTGACAGTGAGGCACACAGTTTGATGTTATTAGATCTTAAAGTTTGGGGCACTTTGGTAGCTTCTGTGGCAGCTTTAGTTTGTAGAAGAACTGGCTAACTTGTTGATAGTTGTTTACATGGATGTTGTTGCTAGGCAACAGATGCACAGCGGAAGGTAGAGATCTGCACTCGATCATACAACATTCTTGTCAGCAAAGTCGGCTTCAGTCCCAGCGATATCATCTTTGATCCAAACATTCTCACTATCGCAACTGGCATGGATGAACATAATGACTACGGTGTTGCCTTCATTGAGGCTACTAGAATCATTAAGGTACTTGTATAAGTAATTTGTTTATGTATAAGTATTTGTCTATGTACAGAATTGTATGTATTTCGACAGTTGTGAATTAAATTTTGGCATGATATAGCCACTATTTGCATGCTCAGAATGCCGTAAAACCCTAACCGTCCATCCATACTTTTACAATTTGCTATGCTGTGCCCTACTATATATACTATACAGAAGCGAACTAACTGACTGATGCTTGATTTCTTTCTTGCCTGCTTCTTACTGTAACACGCATGTATTTGGTGTGTTTGCATAATATTTCATGTTTTTTTATTGATAGCGGATATTATTTATGTGTTTAAGATTAAATGGCACTTTTTGTTATTTTCATGCCCTGCTCAAACTATGGTTTTCTAGCTCCTCTCTCCTTTTGTCCATTCTTCTGTTCATAGCTGCAGACAGAGCCATAATTATGACCATGCATTTGCCTGCTGTGGTAGTCTTAGTATTATGACATTACTTATTTAGTTCTTTAACAGCCAACGTGTATCAAACTGAGTATCAGTTGAATATAAAAGGTGGATGCAGTCAGCAGCCAACATGTAGACTTTAGTCCAAAAAAGTTGATCTGTTCCACAGTCCACATCTGCTGATGCTGCGCTGTATTACTCTGTTAACTCCATCAGTAAATATCATCTTAATGTCGTCTAATCTTTATTTTGTTGACTGCACCTTGTGACGTCACTCAAGCTGAACTATGCTGTCATCGTTGTCTCGTTTTCTATGAGTTCTTTGTCCTTAGACATATCCTGAAAGCTGGTTTCAGGTTATAGTCATTGGCTTCATCACTGTACAGCCAGAAGACAGTGAGTTTATAAACAGTTTGTTATTGTTCTTCCATTTTGCATTATTTCATGTTAAACTGTTTATGCTGTGTGATGGCTGTGCAGCAAACACTTCCTGGCTGTAAGGTGAGTGGAGGTGTGTCGAATTTTTCCTTCTCCTTCCGCGGCAAAGAGCGCATACGTGAAGCGATGCACAGTGTTTTCCTCTATTATGCAATTCAGGTACTCCTGTTATGTTTTCCATTGAGCTGCTACCACATGCTTGAGTGAATAACATACACTGATTAATTGAGCATCTATTATTATAGCCACCCAAACGGCATTATATTTTACTGCTATGGTTTATTTCTTCTTTTCTGCTAGCCTACTCTCGGCCATCTGGCAACAGATGTTACTGAAATTTGGCACACAGACCAGAAATTGGTGTAATTTATGAATGCCAGTCAAAAGGGGGGGCTAGCCCCTTGCACATTTTTTTGAGGGGCAAAAACTGACATGTTGTGAACAGTGTCTACAGTTTGGAGGTAATAACTTTGGAATGGAAGCCACTTTCTGTACACTTAAGATGGCTATGGAACCAGAGGAGGACTGCCTACACATTTAACGTTTGACCTTGACCTTTCACGTCTGGATGTAAATATGGTATATTGATTTTATTGGAATTTTTACTGTGGATGCAAAAGTTATTGATATTCATTTGATGATGGAACAAATTATCTGAAATAAATGAAACAGTTGATGATTTTTGTAGTGATGTGAGTGTTTGTGAAGCAGATATGGATATTGATAGTCATGATGAGATAATGCTGAATAATGCCATCTGATGTGCTAGGCTGGCATGGATATGGGAATAGTGAATGCTGGTCAGCTGCCGATCTACAGTGATATTGAGCCAAATTTACGTCAGCTGTGTGAAGATCTGTTGTGGAATCGAGATCCTGATGGAACCGAGAAATTACTCGCCTATGCACAGGTCTTGTAGTGTTACCGCTTCACATTTGTTGTGCTTATCACAGCCGTCAGCCATAGCAGATAATGTTAGTGCTTTTAGTCGTTGATTGATTTGTCTTCTTTGATTAATTTCAACAAAAGTGTCAGCAGTGTGTAAGATTTGTAAACATTTCATAGAAAGTAAAAGTTTTATGGTAAGCAAGTGAGTGAGTTTTATTGCTTCAATTGCACTTCAAACATTGATATATTGCACAGTTGAAGCTTTAATGTAGTTTGTTTAATTTCATATATCTGTACCAATGGCACAAAGTCGTTATAACTGGCATATTGCATATACACTTCATGACTGTAAAATACAATAACTAGCGTTAACATGTGGACATTGTAATGAATGATATGCAACAGGAGTTTGGTTCTGGTGGGAAGAAAACTGATGCTGGTGAAGAATGGAGAGAACAGAATGTGGAGGACAGGCTGGAGTACGCCCTCGTGCGGGTATGACTACTGTAAAGAGACTTTGATGACACTGTGCATGTGGTCCATCTCTGTCTTTTTGTTACCAAAATAACATTTAACGTGTATGCAAGGGCAGTAAATATCACTATTTAAAACTCTTGTTTTTAGCCCAGTGTAGAATTAAGTTACAATCAACAGTATTGGGCACTTTTGTGTGTTCATCAAATGATAAATTACCAGTAACAACTAATTAATGAACTGCTTTTCATGACTCAAGCTATACTTTCAGCTCATCGGTGTTTGTTTTTTTACATTTTTATTTTCTGATTATCTGTAGAGCTAGCCACCATCAGCTTTTTAATACACATTAAACTGTATCGTGTTAAGTGTTAACTTCTTTGATAATATATTTTCTTATAATAATAATTTAAGATTTGATGCATCTTCAGCGGATTTTTTAGTTTTGAATTAGTTTAATTTATTTGAAATGTATTGATACCATGTAATTTGCAATTTATGGGTTTAAATGTTCTAGGGCATAGATAAGTATGTTGTGGATGATACGGAAGAAGCACGACTAAATACTGAGAAGTACCCGAGACCTCTCCACATCATTGAAGGACCACTGATGAAGGTGATTATGTATGTGTGTGTTTGCATTTGTTGATGAAACAGTAGGTAATATCGCAGCTGTAAATGCCACATACAACTAACTTGTAGTTTTATTGAAAGTGTAACTTGTAGAACATTTTGCTGTTGTATTTAGCTTTACACATTGGTTAAATTATTTCACATGCTATAGGGACAAAAAGTCTTGTCCAAAGTGTTATTATAAGTTTCAGCCATTCATCATTGCTTAGACCTCTGTTTTAAACTATAATTTTAAACTTAATAAATGTTATTTTAGGTTTTAAACCTGATTAGAGTTCATATTCAGCTTTGGTTTAAAACCATCGTTTAAAACTCAGGTCTAAGTGAAAGATAGTCACCCGCTGTTTGTTGCCTGTAAAGTCACAGCAGTCGAAAGCACAACACTTTTCTTTGTGACTGATTAGTTGTCTTAATTAAAGCGTTAATTCGACAGTGTACTAGTTAAAGTTAAAGCCACGATAAGTTCTTAATATGAATTACCATGACAGAACTACAGGGTGTTGCTTGCCATATGGGATCACAAAGTGTTACCTGCTACCCGACACAAGTGATTGAAGTGAATGCACCCCTCCTTAATCCCAGCCAGTGAAGGCTGGTACTCGATTTACCTACCCCAGAGGGATGGAAGGCTGAGTTAACCTAGGTGCCCTGATGATACCCCGACTGGGAGTCGAACTCACGACAGCTAAGGGTCCAGAAGTCCAGCACTCTAACTGCTGTGCCACCAAGACACCCAATAACCAAAGTTATTTTGTCTGTGACATGTGACTCACCGAGCAGGTGACCAGCATGTTTGTGGGTGGGTGGGTGACTGTAGGGCATGTCAGAGGTCGGAGATCTGTTTGGCTCGGGTCGCATGTTCCTGCCTCAAGTAATCAAGTCTGCCAGAGTGATGAAGAAAGCTGTTGGATACCTGGTGCCGTTCATGGAGAAAGAGAGAGCAGCGCAGCTACAACAGAGTGGAATCATTGACTTGGTAAGTCTTTCACCGCTGGACATGTCCGGTCGGCTGTCTGTCCGAGCTAGACATCCATCAGTGCGGAGGCATCCAGCCGTCTTGCTGGATATATGTGTAGTTTATTGTATGTGTTGCTGTACTGTGTTGCATGGTGAAGTGATGCACCAGTACTAATAGTTCTGTCTGAGATGCTTGTAATGGAAATGACAGCATGTTGGTGGTTTATTGTTTTATGTTTGTCCCACATGCATCCATCCATCCAGTTTGAGGTATTGTTGTTGTGTGAGAATTGGACACAGTGTCTGAACAGTGACATAGGCAATCACTGTTATTTGAACCTCCTCCATTGTCTGGTGAAACACATGTTTTGCACAAACTTGCTATCTGTGTTTAGCTTTCTAGAAACATTGGACACGTTACAGTTTGATTTTCCAGTTGAATAACTGGACGACATTATTTGAAACGTAACACTTATCTGTGCTACTGCTGTGATTAACAGGCTGCAAGGATGATTATTATCGGCAGTATGTGAATTTGCTGATCTGTAATAAAACGTGTCCATAGAGCATTCAGTGCAGTAGAACGGAGGGCTTAGCTCCTGATACTGCAATAATCTTCTGTTTCGGCAGCAGGTGTTCGTTGCTTACGGCGACTGTTTTGTTGACAGAATAGTGCGTACGTTGGAACGTTGGTGATAGCGACGGTGAAAGGAGACGTGCATGACATTGGCAAGAACATAGTCGCTGTGGTCCTTGGCTGCAATAACTACCGGTCGGTGTCACACTCAGCGAGTGTTACTTGTCAATTCTTGTGTACTGTAATGTCTGCTGCTATTACCAAAGTCATCTAACATGAAATGACAGGTTGACGTCGCCTTATATCTGTAATCAGCTTGCTGCTTCATTCCTGTTCACTTTCCTCCTGATTCACCTCGTCTAGCATACATCATCATCTGTCTGCACTCTCTCTATCTCTCCCTCAGTTTTTCACCTGATGCAGGCTGTTTTGTTACCTACCCGTTCCACATATCTTTTTCTCCATAGCTGCAGGCTCTTTCGTGACTGCCTCTTATGGAATTGGATTTACTGCTTGTCAGCTTTTTTGTTTTAGTTTAGTCTAATAGTCTAAAGTTATGTTTGTTCTGGTCGTGTTCAGTAGTCTAAGGTGAACACTGTCGGGTTTTCAGTACAAGTTGAACTATCATATCGTGTTGTGTCTTGAGGGACTCATTCATCTCTTGATGTCATGCTGCAGTATATAGTACTCATTGACATTGTGTATTTAATGTGCTGAGCTGTGGTCGTAGTGTAATGTTTTAAGCATCAAGATTCACAGTAGCAGTTGGCTGAACAAAGTAGTGAGGAGCAAAGTAGTTTCTTCTGCACAGCCAGGCTCGTCACTGCTCTGTACTTGCCTAGCTGCTGCCTTGCTGTACCAGTCTTCCAGTGTACTCTGTACCATGACGTCCCATGTGACTGGCTCGTCACTTTCCCACAATGTCAGTGAAAGCAACTTGCTAGTCTTATTGCCAGTAATTATTATAAACAGACAGTTTTCAATGTAACACACGGCTGTTTCATGGCTTACTGGTATTATGATGGTCATAAATTGTGTGTTAGAGTAATTGATCTCGGAGTAATGACGCCGTGTGAGAAAATCCTCGAAACTGCTGTTCGTGAAAAGGCCGGTATGTTCTTTTTCATATTCTTTTTTCAATGTAAACAACACTTAAACCATCAGCTCCTTATAGAGCCAGGTGATCAGCTCAGCTCTCTCTGGATGATAAACATAGCAGCTATTAGATTCATGCTTACAGACTGTCTCAGCACTACTGTAGCGACAGATTTCCCGATTAGTACATAGCAGCCATTTGTTGTCTCTTTGATCCATATGTCTGTTGATGCATCAAGTGGTGTCACTTTATCTCCAATGATCGATAAGGTTCAATGCCAGACCAACCCACTCCTACTTATGGAAATTATCCAGGCACATTTTGGCACATTGCCTGCGTGGATTACAACAAAGATGCCAAACAGATTTTGACTTCTTCACCTTTTGTGGACTGGAAAAGACTGCTGGGGCAACCACAAATGTCCTGGATGAAGACGGTGCAGAACGACCTCAGCTCCTACAGTCTGTCATGGACTGAAGCAGTCGATCTGGCCCAGAATTGACCACTCTGAAGGCTCATTACGACTGTTGGCACTATGTACTTATAGTGGAGTTGTGCAAGGCAATGTTGATGACTACATACCACTGTCATGTCTTCCTCGGATATTAGAATCGTTGTAGAATGAAAAAATGTTGCCAGACTGTATGTGATACGTATCTGAACAGATTGTGTCTTTTCATTATATCAGTAGTTTTTAGCCTGCTCTTCTTGCATTCATTGCTCTGGCTCATAACTGTTTGTGGTGTGTTTTCTAGATGTGCAACTGTTTTGTGTTTGGATTCTCAACTCAGTAATTGATGTGTACCCGGTAGTAGTCAGGCTAGCCCCAGGGGCTGTCAAATAGGATGAATCTGTTTCTTGGCCTGATGCCATATAACCAAGTTTTAGTTTCATTAGCTTTGTTTATGCACATTTTAGTTGTTATACAGTGTTGTTGTGTAGGTTTTAGTTAGTTTTTGTTAGTGTCAGGCAAGTGAGAAGACTGCGTGTCTTGCAGTGATTAAGAGACTTATTGTTGGGTCGTTATTATTACTCACTAGTTGTGTCACTGTTATTTACTGTTTGACTTGCTACTCTGTCAGTGATTACATATGATCTGTCTTCATGTTTGATGATGAATATGTAGATTTTATCGTTCTTTGTCTGCGATTCATGAATATTTAGCTGGCCTGGTGCTGACAGCTGTGTAGAATGATTTGTGAATATTCATCTGTGCTGACGGCTGTGTAGATTTCATCGGCCTGTCGGGGCTAATAACGCCGTCACTGGATGAGATGGTTCACGTTGCACGTGAAATGCAGAGGTTGCATCTCAACATTCCACTGCTCATTGGAGGCGCGACCACCTCAAAGTAGCTGGCGTTTCTTTCATATTATCGCTGTCTCAGTGGAGTAGCAATTATTAAGATTTGTTCAGTTTTATTTGCTATTGTATATGTTGGTGTGTCAGAACTAGCAAGCAGAAATGTTGATTAATGCAATGTGGCTTCCTTAGCCAGGGTGACATTATATGCAGGTGATTTTTTGTCCACAATAAGGGCACTTGTTGTTGATCTGTGTAGGAAGTTTCTGCCTTGTCAATATAGAGGAGATGATGTCCGTAATGTCAGTAAATATAATATGGTTGTCATGTGATTGTGGGAGAGGGCTGTTCTGTTAATGATGGTGTATAGACCATGTGACGTCAGCTGATAATTGAGATTTGTCTGATTGTCAGGACACACACGGCGGTGAAGATAGCTCCACAGTATCAAGGAACAACTGTCCACGTGCTTGATGCATCCAAAAGTGTCGTCGTTGTGAGTGTCATTCTAACGTGTCAGTTTCACATGCAGACATTGTTGCCTTCTTGTCATTGTACAATGTACACAACACATCATTGATCTGTGTTGTGTTTAGTTTGCTGTTATTTGGGCATCCATCCATCTAAAAACATCCCTCTGTCCATTTAACCAGCTAACAGTGTGTGTATGTTGTATTTTGGTGACTCATTTGAACCAAAGACCTCTTTGTTTACAGCTCATATTTGTCATTGTATTCAAATGCTTGCCACGTGCATATCACACACGTCTGTTGCATAGAAATGAAATCTGGTGAATAAAACCTGTTACAGTCCATAGAAGATTGTGGACATAGGTTAGCCGTTGCAGCATTGATGGTGGTTGTGTTAAGTGTGGTTCTTTGAAAGACGTGAATAAAAAGGAGGAGTTTATTGAGGAGGTTTCTGAAGAGTACGACGAGCTACGAGAGGAGCATTATGACTCGCTGAAGGTAAAATCCATTCCACATCTCACCTCTGTCTTGATTGCATCTCTTGATAGTTTAATTGTCTCATTTTACAGTTATAATACACATGTTATGTATGTAATAATATGACTGAATTTTGTAGGTATAAGCGCAAGAATTTAACGATATGTTAAATTACGCACTTTAAAATTGAATGGCACATAGTTCTGTGTCGGAAATGTCACATCTGATAGTATGTGTGCAGCCATCTTACACTAAAGCCTGTTGTGAAGATGGTCTTTATTCTAAAGGTAGTTGTTATTTTTCTTAGAGCAAGAAATTTCAGTATTCTGCTGCTTGGATGTTGCTGTTTTGTACCTATTCTGTGCTATATGTGATGTAGGATGTTTACCATTGCAGCCATTTTATTCCATAATGTATCTCTCTGGTAACACAGTGGTGTATACACTGCCAACAGTGTATGAAGAAATGTCTGGCTGGAATTGGATGAAATTTTTTTGCAATTTTGAAACGGGGAGAAATTGTTTATATGTCATAGAAAACTCCAAACAGTCGTCACCAACAGATGCAATCACTCTCTGTGTGGCTGCCCCAGAGATCAAATTTATATGTCCTTTGTCTAAACCCAAAAAAGTTTGACATGTACTGTGTCGCAAAAAATGACCCACCTTTGAAACGGTATAACTTGAAATTATATGGATCAATTTTGATGATATTTGGCAGAAATATTCAAAAGACTAGAATAGAGTTTGCATGTTTCAGAGCTGACATAATTGGCGCTGTTACCCGTCTACAGGAGGTAGGTGTCTACTGATTAGCATTCTTAGATGAATGGGTTTCTGGTTGGGGCAATTTTTGTCTCCTTCCATGTGTGTCATTGCCTTAATGTTATATCTGGAATGATGCCACTGTGTGTACGAACTGTTCATGGTCATTCAGTCAGCGTAACGTTGTGAATATACACTCTGTGAGTGCTCTTCTGATTTGCTGTTGTTTGTGTGTAGAACCGACGTTATGTTCCTATTGAAGAAGCTCGTGAGCGCAGGCTTAACATATGTTGGGAACTGCAGCCACCGGCTAGTAAGTAGAGTTTCTGTCTATCTAACTCAAGCACGTAGCCATGCCATTTCCCCTCTGTTGTCGGTGCTTTTAAGTTTGCGAATGCCTTCATATTTTAAAGTGTAGTTGCACCTTAAATGTCATATGGTCTGATCATCAGAGGTGCTGTGCAGAGTAGTGCTAACTGTTCAGGTGAAGCTGTCATTGACTCTTATAATGGTTAGGTTTGGATGAAGAACTTGACTGTTCTCTGATGTAAGGACTTCAGATGCTGTAGTGTAGCGTGAAGTGTGTTTGTGTGTCAAGTTGCACCGACATTTCTCGGCCGCAGAGTGCTGCAAGACTACGATGTATCACGGCTGACTTCGTATATCGACTGGAAGCCGTTCTTTGATGTCTGGCAGCTGCGCGGCAAGTACCCAAACCGCGGGTATCCCAAGATCTTCAACGATGCTACTGTTGGTAAGGATTGTAGTCTAGCCACTGATAGCTGTACTTGGCAATGTAACATTTTGACTGTCGAAGAGTCTGCTAAGGTCGGGAATATTTGTAGTTGTACTAGCTAGCTCTTGCTTCATACTGCACACGTTGGATCTTTACTTGACAAGAGATTTGTAGAAATTTATGTTTGAATATATGCTAACAGTTCCTGGCTTTTAACATGATAAGCCACAGTTGTCTACATGTAATAATGCCAGTAGTTGACCTCACTGACATAGTAATTGACTGGCAGTGGCCACACTGTTGTATTGTGATGATGTAGTTCTCAGCCACCTTTGACTGAGTCTTTACTGTCAGCACGATAGTGATATCTCTTGTTCTTTACCACTTGATGACGTTTCTGGATGTAGCCGTTCATCTCTTTCTAAACCACTCTTTAAGTTTGTGTAATTTGGACAGTTTACACTCCAGTCGCCAGATGTCAGCACTTGTACCTCCTTCAGCTCATATAGTTACTGTGTATTTGATCGTTGTAGGTGAGGAAGCCAAGAAGCTGTTTGACGATGCCCAGCGGATGCTTTCCAGTATCGTGAACGAAGGTCTGCTGCACTGTGCTGGTGTTGTGGGATTTTGGCGAGCGAACAGTGTTGGTGATGACATAGAGACGTACGACGAAAATGGCTGTGTTGTTGCTACTCTCTATGGTCTTCGGCAGCAGGTTGCTGTTATCATATCCATTGGAGAAACGTTGAGATTTTGATTCTAATTTGTTGTCTAATTAGTTTCTTGGAAATAAACAAAACCGCTATGAGTGGATTTCTGTGACTTTTTGAGCTCGGTAGACCTCCGGACAAAAAATATTGATTAGATTTTATTGATGGTCTAGTTCAAGATCTGGGAATTGTTAATGGTGTACTAATTATCATTGTCATCCTGTCACAATTCCACTGTTGCTGCTGCTTTGTACACGTGTGTACGTGTGTTTGTTGGAGTCAGGCCGAGAAGGATTCGTCATCTACAGAGCCGTACTATTGTCTGTCAGATTTCATTGCGCCCAAGAACACAAACGTCGTCGATCATATTGGTATTTTTGCTGTCAGCTGTTTCGGCGTCGATGCACTCTGTAAGAGGTGAGAAAAACACAGGACAAACTTGGTGATTTCTGATCATTTGTATCACTAGCTGTGTTGCTTCTAAAAAAGGTTAAAGCAGTGTTAAGTTTTTAATGGAAATCCATCTCAGAACTACTGGGTGTCACTTGCCATGTGGGATCACACAATGTTACTTGCCACCCGACACAAGCGAACACACCCTGTATTTTGCACATCTGTTCAGTCAGTTCAGTGATTCAAGCGATGTTGTCTGTAGTTTTGTTAGTTTTATTGGCCACATTTTTTGTTTTATCATGAAGTTAGCCATGAATGTGCATGTTTTGAGATAACTGCCCACATTGCACTAAACATCCTGCACTATATAAATCTACAGTATACTTACTTTTGGGTATCATCTCACTGTTCCCATGGTTGGCTTTGTTAGTGTCCTTGGTAACGTGCCAGTATGAGTAAGTCATCAAAAGTCAACGATATCAGTAGACTGCAAGTGTGGGACACTGTGTCCACAATGAAACACGTGACGTGGATGATGTGGACAGAAATTTCAGGGCATCAAATGCTTTCCTGTTTTTTGTTTATTTTTCTTGGTTGTTCTCCTGTATTTGTCATGAAGTGTTTTGTATGCCTGCTGACAGTAGTGAACTTCTGCCCAGTGGTAACAGCGTCTGTGTACTTGTATCTGTTGATAGGTACGAGAAGACTTATGACGACTACAGCATTATTATGGTCAAAGCCCTTGCCGACCGCCTTGCCGAGGTATTTCAGCATTGTATTCACTCTACATCATGTCATAATATTGCACTGTCAGTGGATTGTGTAATGGTTGACGTGGAGGCAGACAGACAGATAGACAGACCGACAGAAAGAGATACAGACAGTCATAGAGACTGACAGTGATTGACGTGTGTCTTTTCTTTTGTAGGCATTTGCTGAGGAATTGCATGAGCGTGTGCGCAAGGAGTTCTGGGCGTACGATGTTGATGAGAAACTTGACACTAAACAGCTTCATCAGATCAAATATCATGTGAGTATTCAGCTCGTCACTTCTTCATTCGTAGTTCATCGGCACATCACTTCATACCCAGATAAATGCTGGAAATTATCTGTTACATAAACCTACGAGTGTGTGATTCAATACATGATACATTGTGCAGTCATTTGTTCTTGTGCATACATTGAGCATTCTACCCGTTTTTCCTGAATGGCTCTGAATGTTGGGCAGTTACCAAGATAGATGCAGACAAGATTGATGCTCTTGACCAATAATGTCTGTCTGTGAAAGCTGTTGGGAATTGGGAATGGTACCACCATGTGCAGAATGGTGAAGTGAGATTGCACAAGCAACCACACCTTTCAGCTATTATCCAAGCACGGCATTTCTTTCTGTTCGGCCACATTGTGCGAACACCAGACGAAACAGATGCTATGATCTTAACAGCTTCCCCCTTGGAGAACTGGAAGAGACCACCAAGATTCCCTCGTACTACATGGATGAAGACTATTCAGCAGGACTTTAAATAAACTCCCTGAATAAAGCAGTTGACATGATGTCTATGTATGGCACTACGGGCTCCTAGTGGAGCGTGGTGCATGCCTGAACACAAAGCAGAAGATACATTGTGCAGCATGTAGTGTGATAAACAGAGCATTTGGCGTGTTCAGTAAGATGAACCACTAGTAATTAATACTAACTTGCAGCGGACCGATGTGATTATTAAAATGTATAAATTTCTGGCCTTGCCATAGCTTCTAATGCCTGCTGAGTTCTTACTATTTTGGTACATTTTGTGTAATTTGTTATGTAAAAGTAATATACCTGTGTTTATAGCTAGTACTTGACGTTGATTATGATGTACGTGTAAGGGTATTCGGCCAGCGCCTGGATATCCAAGTCAGCCAGATCACACAGAGAAGCTAACGATGTGGAACATGCTGTGTCCGGATGAGATTGGAATTACACTGACCGAGTCCTTGGCGATGCATCCGGCTGCCTCTGTATCTGGGCTCTACTTCTCTCATCCATCTTCCACGTACTTCTCCACGGGAAAAATCACTCGGCAACAGGTGAGCCATGAGCCCGTATTATCCACACAATGAATTCGTAGTGCAACATCATGTTTTCAGTCTGTGTTTGTCTGTCTATGGACGGGGTTGACACTGCTAGGCACCTGGGAGAGGAGAGATGGGTTAAACTTCACATTCAAAGTTTGACAAGCGGTAATGAGCTATGAAATTTAGTACAGTAACCCATCAGTGACAGGGGAGGTTGTGTGGGTCAAATAACCTCTGAACCACCAATTGGTTCGGCCCCAAAACCCAACTTTGTCACACCCGTGACCTCCCATTTTCCAGTCATTTGACCCATAGCTGGTAAGATAAACACCGTATCCAGTTAGGTTTAGGTGATGAATTTCTGGTTTAAACCCTAACCCCACCAAACGGGAAATTACAAATTTGGCCAGATGACTCGTCACTACCACATGACTGCATTCTGTGACGCAGGTGTGTTGGTATATGGGGGATTTTGGGGGACATAAGGGAGAGGTTGGGGATATGTTGTGTATCATTTCAGTGGTAGCGTTAACAGTTATCTTGTTTTATAGCTGTTGCAGCAAGACAGTGAATGCCGAGTTAATTCAGTCAGTTGCTGTTTTGTTTACTGCTTCTTAATGTCTCCATCTACTACAAACTCTTCTACACAGTTTGCACCTAACAGTAGACATTTCGAATATTTGTTATTTTGTGTTATTTTGGGCCCCCGTGTAGCTTTAGCATCAGTCTAACCATGATTACTGACGCATATTGTTAGCAGTGATAATATTTGTTTGAGTCGACAATTCTGTTTGTGTGTGTTTATGTAGGTGGAAGATTATGCGCAACGTAAAAACGCCGACATTGAGTTTGTAGAGAAATGTTTGTCGCCTGTGCTTGCCTACGACGTTCAGCTGTAATCTTCCTATCAATATGTTAATAATATCAGTCTTTCTGTATTTGTTGCATCAAGGTGATCGACTATGGTGACATTGGTCAGTTTTGCTTTTTTGTTTTAGGTAATTGTCTTAGATACATTTTGACATGATCAGGGATTTTAAGAAAGTCGAGTAGTTTTCTCTAACCCAAGCAGCAGGGATTGTGATGAACTATTGGTTGTCATTTAATAATTTGTAATTAATTACCATCAGCACAGCGGTGGCATAGAGCAGGCGGTGTTGTTTTCAGTAGTGTCTGTCTGTGTATGTGAATGTTAGTCAGCACAATGACTTGAACCTATCGATACATATCATGAAGATTGTAGAGCGTCGTGCTATGGTTGAATGCTTGGGTCAGGCCAATGATGATGATGCGTCCTAGTCTGTTGTTGCTATTTATTGTTCTTGCGATGTTTTTACCGCGCGATGCTACGCAGAGCGCGGTATTGCTATGGCAAGTCGTCTGTCTGTCCGTCTGTCCGTAACGTTCAGGTATTGTGATTACATAGGTTGGAAATCTTCAAAAATAATTTCATGGTTAGTTAGCCTGGGACGTTTGCTCTTTGCAACCCCAACATCGCGGGGCTACTCCAAGGGGAACACCCCGAAATTTTTGCCCGAATAGGGGTGGGGTGCTGAAAAAGTGGGTTTGAGCGTTCAAAAGCTGTAATATCTCTGAAA
>Ga0056114_1000267_pt1 | contig 16148 bp, 10 predicted proteins | sample WorMetHERISLAND1_FD_77005 | JGI IMG/M metagenome (GOLD analysis project Ga0056114, IMG submission 77005) | Marine gutless worms symbiont microbial communities from Max Planck institute for Marine Microbiology, Germany - Olavius loisae HERON... ...
AGAACGACAGATCTATAGATATTGTGGAGGGCACTATCCTGCAACCCATGTGCACGTAAAACTCTCAAAGCATACAAAGTTTGTGCACAGGATGATATGACCGTTTGAATATGGAGTGAAACCCACGGAGACACCCATATATATGGTATATGTCTAGTATGTTTGTGATAGACCTCTTAAAATAATGACTGATGGCAGCCATGCAAGAGCATGTCTGCCATCAGTTTGCAGTGTAAGTCAAAATAAATGTTTTGCTCATAGTGTGCATCATTTCAACTGTACATTTAAAAGCACAAAATATTTCTCACTTTGCATACTTGCTAGACATTGTGGTTCGGGTAGTTAAAGACAGCAAAACATGGTATCACAGTCCTTCCATTATGCCCTTGAAGTTAACGCTTTCGGTGTTTCTGTCCAGAAGATCTTTGTGGTGCAGTTTCCTAGTGCATTAGATCACTGCAATCACATTACTGGTCCAGTAGGTATTTTTCATTCATTTTTTCACTCATTTCCAACTGTTGATCAAGTGAGTTGTGTTTACATTTCAATTTTGCTGTGAGTGAACAGTTTCATCAGCACAATTACGCTATACAGTGCCATTCACGTTGGATGTTCTCGAGGAAAAAATATAAATTATCTGCTGTAGTTCTCATTGGCAAATTCCACATGGGTACTTTTTGACGTGCAGAGATTTCAATGCGACAATACCAAGAGGTCGCACACATGGCAGGACGATGCACTTGATTTCATGTGTCCTGTGTGCCAAAGTGCCAGCACTCATGCATCGCCTGTCACCGCGGTGGATGACGACTCAGTCCGATGACGTCCAGACAGACGACGAGGATCATCACGATCAGTGCTTCACAGTTGCTACGGATGTGTCGGAGATTGATGTAGACTCGGAAAGCGACGTCGCACAGCCGGATGAAGACGACGTTGGCGAACATTCAGCGAAATTCCAGGTTGTTTCTGATGGCAAAAAGGGAGGAACAGTCTTTGGAACAGTCTGCCGGCATGCGTCACCTCAGCAAATACACTTCCAACCTTCAAGAAACATTTGAAAACTCACCTGTTTAACCTATCTTACAATCCATAACCACATTTCCTTTTTAGCCTATTATTGTACTGTTAGCCTATTATTGTACTGTTTTATTGACTTTGTAACCTGTCCTTGAAGCGTGCTTATGGCAGGATAAATTTGTCTTTTCTAATAATAATAATAATTGGTTTATGACGAGTGAAAAGTGTGTCCAGTGTACAATATGCCGGTCTAACAATTAACTGCATCAGACCACATCAGGCCAGAATGACTGATTAAGGGGATTATCCACAAATGACCAAAGCAGTGAACTCAATGCGATGCCCATAACAAGTTGGCTTCGTTGTTTGTGCAACCGGTGATGATGTGACAGCGAAACACGATGAATTCCTGCAGCAGCTTGCCTCCATATCCAGACCTGTCTGCCTCGATGGAGATGAGACTTTGAAGAAAGTTGACGGCAATACAGGGAAGACTCACAGTCAGTCCATCACTGTGTATGATGTGGCAGCAGCAAACCCTCCGCTCAGTGCAAACTGGGCGTCTGTATGTTTCTGTCCCGATAGGCTTACAGCATGCCGTTTCTGTCCCACTGCAACATAAGCATAATACGCTCTGGTGCAGTTTCCTAGTGCATTAGATCACTGCAGTCACACTACCGGTCCAGTAAGTATTTTTATTCATTTTTTCAGTTATTTCCAATTGTTGCTCAAGTGAATTGTGTATACATTTCAATAAAAGTATCTGCTGTGAGTGAATAGTTTCATCGGCACAATTATGCTATACAGTGCCATTTGCGTTGGATGTTCCGGAGGGAAAATATAAATTATCTGCTGCAGTTCATATTGGCAAATGCCACATATGTACTTTTTGATGTGCAGAGATTTCATTACGACAGTATCGAGAGGCCGCATGCATGGCATGATGATGCACTTGATTTCCTTTGTCCTGTGTGCCGAAGTCCCAACGCTGCTGCGTCGCCTGTCGACGCGGTGATGACAACTCAATCCGATGACCTCCAGACAGACACGAGGATCATCATGATCAGTGCTTCACAGTTGCTGCGAACATGTCAGAGATCAATGTTGACTCGAAAAGCGACGTCGCACAGTCGGATGGAGACGACGTTGGCGAACATTCAGCGAAATTCCCGGTTGTTTATGATGGCAAAATAGAGGGATTAAGCCGCTGCTGGTTGATTTGCACGGTTACAGCTACATCGTTAAGAAAAGGTCAGCAAACACTAGATTCAGACTACCATTGGTAATCATGCGCAGGTCGCGACTATCAACGGCTGGAGACCGCACCTTCGGCATCGCCGCACCTCACCTGTGGAACAGTCTGCCGGCATGCATCACCTCAGCAAATACACTTCCAACCTTCAAGAAACATTTGAAAACTCACCTGTTTAACCTATCTTACAATCCATAACCACATTTCCCTTTTATACCCTATTATTGCACTGTTTTATTGACTTTTTAACCTGTCTTTGAAGCGTGCTTATGGCAGGATAAATTTGTCTTTTCTAATAATAATAATAATAATAATTGGTTTATGACGAGTAAACGGTGTCTACACGAAAGTGTGTCCAGTGTACAATATGCCGGTCTAACTATTAACTGCATCGGACCACATCAGGCCAGAATGACTGATTAAGGCAAGCTAATTATCCACTAATGACCAAAGCAGTGAACTCAATGCAATGCTCGTGACAAGTTGGCTTCGTTGTTTGTGCAACCGGTGATGATGTGACAGCAAAACACGATGAATTCCTGCAGCAGCTTGCCTCCATATCCAGACCTGTCGGCCTCGATGGAGATGAGACTTTGAAGAAAGTTGACGGCAATACAGGGAAGACTCACAATCAGTCCATCACTGTGTATGATGTGGCAGCAGCAAACCCTCCGCTCAGTGCAAACTGGGCGTCTGTCCCACTGCAACATAATATGCTCTGATGAGATCTATATCAGACTTATTGAATCCTTGCAGTAGCTTGTGTCAGTATCCAAACCTGTCTGCCTCAGCGTGTTTGATAGTACCTGTGAAACCTGTCAGCCCTCACTGACTCAAACTCTACATGAATACGAATCTTCTCCATCTCGGCCTCAGTCTCTTCGATCCTTGTATCAGCCACTTCTGTGCACTGGCTCAACAAGCACTGCCAGAGTATAGACAATTCTATCTGGCCGTCTGAAACAGATTTTGTTGAAAAGTCGTCCATTTTGCAAACCAAGTCTGTAACATGGTATGAACAGTGGACTGGCTGTATAACAGTATCACATGCCCAGATGGTTTACAGAACCCATCCAGGGAACCTCTCAAAAAGCCTCATTTTGTCAGTAACAGCAGGCGCCAGTGAAGACCACCTGTTGTTTATGGAAGGCAGAGTGCACCAGCTGCGATTGGTTTGTTTAAAGATCAGTTGCCGACCTATACAAACATGTGCAAATAAATTTCACGGAATTTCGGATCAGTGAGAAGTATCCATGGTCAGCAGCTGGTCATGATGGGATAATGAGCTGCTCATGCCATGGTAACAATGTAGTTGAGGTGAAGTGCCCATGTTCACTGTGAGACTTGTCAGTGTGTGAGAACTTACAGCATCCCAATTGCTGCATGTCGACTGAGGGCTTGCTGGGAAAAAACAATCACCACTATATGCTTGGACACACTTTCTTTGTAATTTCAGTGCAGCTTGCAGACATACCAACACCCCAATCAGCAGCACACTACATGCCTTCACTCGTGTTGCAGTGGTAACAAAATTTGAGCTATTTTCGCACAGACTCGGCATGTAGAGCGCATCGCGCGGTCATCTTTGCGATAGCACAGCTTTCTTGTCATTGAAGGTGTTGAATATTATTGCTGTTTTTACACTGGAAAGCAGAGCAGAAACTGGTAGTGGCGGGATCGACTATCGGGGAGGGCTTTGACTGTCTGTTCAAGCTGTACTGGATCTTCAAAATGCTGTATCCCGCCCACTGTACAAACGTGCTAAAGTTCCTTGAGCACTTCGTCTACAAGATGAAGGTCACACCAAAAATGCCCACAACCATGCAGGAACTATGCAGTTATCTTACTGCTAACGCCGATTCATAGTTCCTGCTCCAGTCGGCTTATCTGTTTGAACTGATATACAACCACATTCTTTCCATCCTTCTGCATGATGCAGAATCTAGTACAGCTTGAACGTGATCTGAAGGTCACAGTTGCGGCGAGGCCGTAAAACTAATAGACTCGTGCACTTAATCGCTGCTTTGTGTCATAGCACCTTCCAGGTTGACATACTTAATTAACAAGTCGTATATTTCAGCATATGAAATTTATTATAATGTAGCATTACAACCCTGCAACTAGTCAGTACGTGTATATGCCACATGCGATCATATGCACTGGAATGAACATGACTTGTTTTTAGTGACTGTTGGTTATTAATTTTTATTCTTTAACTATTACTCCACACCAATGACTAGTCTATAGTTACTGTTAGAACACTGTCATGGCACTGCTGCAAAAGGTTTATTATGCCTAAGAGTAACAGTGACCCGACTGCTGCACTCGCGCGACACTTGCAGCACTGCTTGCTGCGTATCATTCATGCGAACTAGTAATGCTGATCTGAATACAGTATTATTGGTTCACTGACTGAGTAATTTGCATACCGATGTAACGCAGTTTCTGAATGCTTGGAATTTTTCCAAATTTTAAGCCTGTGTAACCAGCATAAAGGCTAACTCGTATTAGTCCGTTGCAATTACTTAATGTTATGTTAACACCAGCACACCAGTGGTAGATTGCCCACAGATCTTCTGGCTGCTGGAAAACTTGCTACGAATTTGTCTTGTCATCTGCCACTGGCACTTTATGGCTGTCAGAGGTATAAGAAGACTACCTGACTATCACTAGATAATTGTTTAAAAACTCCCAGTGTTAGGTCAGAGCGAGTCAACAGTAAGTTGCATCACTGATCACTGTACAATACATAAAGTTGCTCGCCTTGTCTAGTTATCACTACAGTAAATTCTCTTCCCTTTAAGATGTTGTCAAGAACACATGATCCAAAAACATAATAATAACATTATAACATGGCCAACATTAACGGTAATTGTATGCGGAGAAAAATGTGAGTGAAATAAGTCAATTATCAATAAATATGGTATCATATAAGTAGTGCATCATGTGCATGCTGCCTTGCAAACTGCAGTTTATGAAAAATATTCTTGCATCATTACATAACTGTTACTGCACAGATTAGTCAGGACTTCAAATGCACGTATCCTCGGAAGTCCGACTCGGTGGCAAGATCACGGCTAGATCATGGCTGTGAAGCTGATGCCGCTACTGTGTCATTCAAAAGATAAAGAAGCACGTCGGTTGCAGCACGCCATGTGTAATGCCACCACTAATGGTCAGTTTTCTGCTGTATTTCATGTAGACTAAATGAGATTTGGCCTGATGATATCACCGGTCATATGACAATGTTGCTGGGAGATAACTATGTAATTCTGCTGTAAGATGAAATGCTACTGACCTGAGTGACTGGAAAGTTCGGAAAAATTTGTCACACTGACACAGAATGACCCAGTGGCAAGTGTCAACAAAGCAGTAGGATAAACTGACCTAATTCTGGCCACCTCCTTAATTTTGGCCACTTTTCAGTATCTCTCTGTCTGCTGTATTTTGCTTACTCGTCGATATAATACTGCGGCCTTGTTACATATTCCAGTCAAAACTTTGTGGTGGGTGTGTCAGTTTTCGAAAGTAACTTTGAAGTATCTGAGTCTTTTTGTCATCATCAGCTTTCTGTTATAATAGGGTATTATATACGGCAAACTTATTTATGAATTATTCATACGCTTATTTTTAAGCCAAATGTCACAGAGAAAAGCATGAACTGTGTTCGGTCTTCCAAGGTGCACGCTTCACACTAGAGTCACCGGCAAGACAGAAATGATAGGCAGGATCTGGTCGTCCAACAGTATTGTACCTGGACCAGGAGAGAAAACTAGTTGACTATGCAGGAAACCGGGCTGCTCTACGGATTGGATTTTGCAAGAGACCATTTCTCCAATATGCTAAACAGTTTGAAGAGAAGAACACAGCAATGTTCAATCAAGGCTTCACAACTGATCGTTGGTAGTGTTTCAGGCATAAAACGAAGACATGAACTGCTAAGACTTCAGCAGCCGGAAGGTACAGCAGATGGACCTTGCCATAATTCTTCTGTTAGCTGGGCCTATTCATAGCCTAGTCATTGTCATGTTTGTTTGATAATGTTGATTTATTATTAACCTTTTTGCAATGGTAGGTCTACAGGACTGCTAGAGTTAGGTCAGTTTACACTAAGCAGCTTTGCTGCATCCGGTATATAGCCATACAACCCAGACAAGTTTTGTGATGAAGATTTTGCACTATCCACAGTAACGGAGTTGTCCATTTTATGTCGGCATAGTGATGGACAAGCTCAGAATGACAAATCTTCAACTTCCTCTCATGGCAATAGTGGAGAATACCATGAGCATGTCACTGACGTTAAGTCCATTGTACCAAATGAAAACTACAGACACAAAGCTGAGGCAGCCAAGGTGGCGTTACTGGACACAATCTAAACACACCAAAAGACTATGTTGTCAACAGGACACTGAAGGGCAGGATTATGGTATGGGCTAGGGATATGGCCTACACCACATGGCCCAGACTACGGAGTGTAGGCTGCTCTATGTAGACAAACTGGAATTAAACTTAATGTTTAAGGATTGGTTACGTGCTAGAGTCAGTGTTAGGGTTAGTTTGAATTTAAGTTCCGTTATTAAACCACGAATAGCCTTCACTTACTTTCCGTTATAATCTGTAGCAGCCTATAATCTGTAGATGTTGCGGAATCAGGTGTTCTGGGTTTTGACGCTCTGAAAAAAAAACGAAAATATGGGGCGGGCTTGTGGTTTGTGTTCTGTGAATGCCGGTATAGTTGAAGGAATGTACTGGTGTTTGCAGCATGGAAACAGAGTTAATTCGGAACTACTTTTTCGACGGATTTCAGTATGTTGTGATACTGAGATTGCTGGCAGTTTACCACAATATAAACATGAGTCGCAGATAGCACTGAGACTGTGTGCTATTCACCGGCAGATATTGCCCCTGACAGCACGTATAGCACACTTTGCACCGATTTTTGGTTCTATGTTAATAAACGTGATTTCTGCAGTTGCATGTAGTGTGTCACTTTTTTCTGGTAATCACAGTCTTAGCACATCTAGTGTATTGTGTAAACTGTCTGTCATTTTTAGCATTTTAGCTTGTGTATGGGATCAGTGATGCACAATCCTGTAAGTCGACTTCCATTACTGTCATTTTCACTAGTGAGGTTATACGTACGATATTTTTTCTGTGGTTTGTACATCTTATATGTCTAACTGGAAACATGATGATGCCAAAAATATTGAATGGGATTCTATGAAACTGAGCAGACAGGTTTCCTGTATCACTAGAACATGTACTGATAATTCTGTCACAACAGGTGAAAGCTATTACAGACACAATGTGTATGTCTAATTGTACACACACACACACACACACACACATGTATGTTATGCGCAGGGGACTTTGCTGTGACGTCTGGCTGACCTTGGTTTGCGTTGGCACCGCCAGCCTTCAGCTATGATCGATGTGTGGAATGCTATCCACCTGGACGTTCATCAGTCAATCACTGAAAGACAGTCACTGTATCATCGACAAAGACGTGTCTACTGACAGAAACATCGAGATATGAAGCTGAACATACACTGGCAGGACATAGCTCCAGTGTCGAGTCAAGAATATCACAATAATGGAACGTGTCAAGTAGAAATGTACAGTAAAGTGAGTGAGTTAATGGGTAGATTATGGATGAAAATGAACTGAATGTAAAGCCTAACTGCATCTGGAACATGGATGAAACTGGAGTTCAGCTTGACCACAGGCCAGGCAAAGTGTTGGCCGCAAACAGAACCGAATACTTGCACAGTCGGACAAGCGGAAATAGAGAGACCATCACAATGATTGCAGCAGTCAATGTTGGTGGCAGTGCAATTGTCCCAGTTTCCAAACGGAGTATGCTCCTGAAGGAACCACTTGGAGCTGGTCAGATAGTGGTGGACACAGCAAGGTATTGCCAGGAAAGACCACACATCCTCATACTGGATGGTTATGACTCACACAATTTCATAGAGTGAGAGAGTAAGTGACTTTGAAGGAATTTGACAGCAATACACGGGGGATTCAAAGTCAGTCTGTCAGCACAGACTAGCCTTTTAATGCTGTTTGTAACAGTGAAGTTACCTGAGCGATAATTCAACAGTGTAGCTTAGTATGACAATTAAACCTGTAAAATGTCACTGGTGTAACAGTCACTGTTGTTACATATGTACGCCGTTACACCAGTGACATAAGATGTCAGTGCATGGGACTGAGTGTTACATTACTGTTGATGTTTCCGCTACAGCATGGCAATGAGCAATGCTGAGAGGCAGCAAATGTACAGAATGCAGAGAGACTCAGACCCTGGCAGGCGATGCGTGCAACTTATTTGCAGCAAAAGAAGACAAAATACAGAAATGATATAGCAAATGGGAACGGAAGCAAGAGTAGCAGATATGAACGACCAAGGGTGAAACAGCATGAACAGTGTCGGAGTCAGCAGGTTTCTACGGCGACTAGGTTGGATGTGTTGGTGAATATGGAAGCTGGTGTGACAGCTGATGAATCTGTGGTGGTTACATTATGCCACTGTCCTATTTTTCTAGTTAGTTGCCCATCACTGGAGCCAGCCATTGAACAGTGTTGGACTGCGACATTGGTCATGCTCGCCCTAAAGCAAATCAAGAAAATGGATACAAGAATTTGATAATGAAAGCAACGTCGGCGATAGTGAAGAGTGTGCGCCTTTCGTCGTGTTGATCTACCAGTGTACTAAAACGGTACTGGCAGACTGCAGTACACTCGGTGTACCTGATGACTAGCAGACTCGTTGGGGGTGAAGATGCATCTAAATGAAGTTCTGGAGCAGATGAAATGTTATTCATCAACTTTCACAGAGTGCGGTCGATTGTCCATCTGAACTCTTCTTCAGCCTTTCAAACAACTTTCACCGTCTCGTGTGATACCATCTCTTCTCTGACTATCCCATTCTGACTCAGTCGTTGGCTTTGCCGCTTTGCCTCCAGTCCTTATGGCAATGCCTCTCTGTTGACTCCTCTGCTGCTGCCACTGCTTGTCTTCATCCTGACGTGATGGCTGTAATGTGAACAACTCACCTGGTGCAGCTTCTTCATGCTGCAACTGTCATCGTCAGGTACTTAACTGCTTTAGCACGTGTGCTCTATGAACGAGTGCTACTTTATTCACGATATGTATACTCATTTCTGCACCATAAATTAATTTCCTGGTGCTATAACTACGGATGGATGCAGTAGTGACTGCGTACAAAGGTATAAATGAGTAAGCTGCATAAAAACTGTACCGTGCACAATGGCACCTGTAACACCGGCGGCCAGAGCTGACCACAAGATAGTTACACAATAAACTGCAGTGATAGTCGGACAATGCATTGGCGATGTATGGCAGATGTGCTTTTAACTTGTTTCAACAAACATGTACTTTAATGCGAAAATACAACAGAGGTATTGGAGAATGGCATTGAGCGAGTGTAGCAAACATTTTATTAATAATACTCTGACGGCTTCTTTACAATATTTTGCAATGTATCACATTTGTAAGGATGTGTCAGACATGAGATTTTCAGTAGCATGTACAGTTTTCACACAGAAGTTTTCCATGCGGAATTTCGCTGACATGCAAAAAGAACGCTGAATTTATTTACTTTACTTTGCTTTACTTTACGTGTCTTTGCTTTTCAGGACAGCTGTGTGGCACCTGTCAGACAGAGAACGAATGTCAGCATGAGATGAAGAGAATTCGGCTTACACAAATGAACGGTAGTCAAAGAAGACAGTGGCATGCACAGTCCTCTTCTGCATCTGTTGAGCTGTTGCCAGAGCTGCTGGGATCGAGCCGGCCCTTCGTGATCTCCCGCAGCTCAGGCTTTGAACTGACAGATCTATCAGCTGCTTGGGTCTTCGACGTGGACTGGAAACAGCAGTCTCCCGTGGCTGATGCCGTGACTCAGACGAAGGACCAGCCTCGCCCACTCCACAACCTCACGGCAGTAGAGTTGGTGGACTGGTTCCTACACAGCAGGGTCCGCCCCTCCACTTTGCAGTCAATTACCGTGTCGTGCGAGCTCGATGTGGATCTTCTGGTGGCTGTGGAAGCCCTGGCAGAGCAGCAGACGGCATTAGCTCGCCGTGTGGAAGAGTTCATCAACGATCAGCTCCATGTCGACCATATGCACGAAAACAAAATATCATGATAAACCCCTTCTTATGCCTTATGTTTTCTGAGTAAACTCATGACCTTCAGTCTAATAACTGACTAGTAATTAACATCCGACCTTGTCAAGTCATGTTTCACTTTTGCTACTTGTCTTTTTTCAGAATTTCCATTGTTCCAGATGTTACCCACATGGCTTCCTTTGCTCTTGTTCGTTCTTTCCTTCTTTAAATAGTTAAACGATGCCTCATATACGGCTGCCATGTACGCACTGGGTGCAGTGCTGGCCCTGTACGCAGACACCTCGACCACCGAGAAATTATCATTCTATAGAATTCTTCAATGCTAGGCCTAATAAAGACAGGTTAAGCGACTCATTGCCCTATTGCAATTAGGTCATGGGTGCCATTTTGTGTGCAACTTCTGCCTTCGTTGCCATAAGTCGCCAATGAAAATAATTGTAATCATGACGAAAATTCACATATTATTTTATTACGAGGAACGATATGACATTATGCCACACTAGTAGTAGAAAGATATTTGTTAAGTGCATACATCTGATTAAAGAAAGTTGTTGGTTTGTAATCTTAATCGTCGATTGCGGCACTGAGAGTTCGCCGAGGTCAGGGTGTGTTACGTTACTACAACTACATGCGATGTGTGGAACAGTTACCGAAGTTGTCGTCAGCTATTGTTTACGTTTACGACAGCAACTGATCATCGTTCGTACATCCAGTTTATCACAGTCGTTTCTGCAAAGTGTAGTGCATTGTGGTCCAGCTGAGCTCGTTTAGATGTGCTCAGTCAGTCCATACTGTAAGAAGTTAAATTCTTACGAAGCTACGGCACGAGTGATGAACCACTGCATATCAGTTATCCTCCAGAAGCTCTTATACTCATCCAGCACGTGGTGGGGTTTGACAAGTGGTGCCGATCGTCAGCATATCAAAGCATTTGTTCACCATGGTTTTTAGTGCAGACAGTCCGACAGCGGCCAAACTCATCAGCAACTGTGGCATTTGTGGCCGCCATGGGGTTCCTGCATCGCATGGCATCATATCCACGAAATGATTATTGTTGACTGTAAACAATGACTCAATTATTTTGCTGTTTCTTAGTGGATATTATGTTTCTAAATGAGAAATGATTTTTAAGTCAAAAAAAACATTTTGCACATTTGCCGTGTTGTACAGTTAACAGCACATTTCTCATTTTATGCCACAAGTTTTGTTGAGTTTCAGGTAAGTCTGAACAAGCTCAGTTGACACTGACTTGCTGTTCTTGTGACTAAAACTACTGCGCGGTGCACCGGTGCTAACATACAGTGCCGACATGGTTGACAAACAGTAGAGTGCTGAGATGTTAATTAACTTCACAACATGCCAATGATGCCAGCCACATTTTACTGAAATCAGTCAACATTCACCATTACGGTGACATAAACTTCACAGACAGAATTATAGGATAAGTGTCCATCTGGCATAAAAGTCAAAGGTGATTATTACAGAAACGTGCTCTTCTTGCAAAGCTTACAGTCAGAAACATGACAGTTATCTGATTTCTTCTTCATTGTCTGGTGCATATATAGTGAAGTGTTTATATTGTAGAGTTGTAGAGATGTGTCGAACAACAAAACGTCCTCATCGCTTAGGGTCATGTCATTTCACACTGGTTAGAGATGCAACTTTGAAGAAAGTTGACAGCAACACAAGGAAGATTCACAGTCAGTCCGTCACTGTGCAACAACATCTCCGTTCAGTGCAAACTGGTCGTCTGTCCCAGAGCAGCATAAAACGCTCTGAAGAGACAGACAGCTCTCAGTAAACCATTCTAAGAATCATTATCTACTTTTTTACCCACAGTAATCTTTTTGACATGACAGCCGCCTATGTCATTGTGCAGCCACAAGCATCACATATTTTCAAAATCTGTGTTAAATAATGGATGTACAAATCTGCGGCGGTAAACAATAAACATGGTCAAAGTTATCATTTCATTCATCAACAAAAACACAAACTAAATGACTTACCTGCAACAGCAGCACTGTGACATGGTTCCACTGTCAGTAAATAGTGAGTGAGTAGTTTCTTAACGGCACATCAGCACAATTAGGCTATACAGTGCCATTCAGTGAATACAAATACCACAATACTGGTCACCAGCATTTCTCAATAGTGATTCATCAACTTGATTGAACATCTGCTGTGATCTGATGTGAACAGTTCATAACACCTACAAAACAAGACACACTCAGTTCGTTCACCAATCTTAAATTCACGCGGACGTATATAGTAGATTTCGTGTGGCAGTAAGCTGGCTGAATGTTCACGGCAGATAGCGAAAATCGTTGTTAACTGTCCGTGAATTTTCACGGTAGATAACTTCTTGCGGGCAGACGGAACGGAAGACCATAGATGGGCCAGTATCCCTGACCCGTCCCCAATATAGTACAGAAAATTTTATCACGCAGTATAGCACTTATTAACTTAGCACTTAGATCCTCCGGTCCTTGACAGGACAATGGGCAGCAAGAGTTCGCCATCTGCTCCTGTTTGTAGCCACAGCCCGGACGCTGTTCCAATCAACTCCTTGGTCCACCAAGTCCTCCTTAAATGTGGACCGCCACGTCTTCGTTGGACGGCCTCGTCATCTGCCACTACTATGAGGGGTCCATGACATGGCGTGATTGGCTGGTCGTCCAGGTGGCATCCTAATAATATGGCCTGCCATCCGAAGTCATCTTTCTGCTACAATGTCCTGTAATCTTCGCTGCCCAGTCTGGCTTAGCACCTCCGTATTCATTACGTGGTGCTTCCACGTAATGCCCAAAATCTTCCGTAAATTCTGCTGGTGGAAGACGTTACTCTTCCAGGTCTCAAAGCGTATATGGCTGTAGAGACGATAAGGGAGTATAGGCAACTAAATTATTGCGATTATTCAGAGCCGCAATTAAGCGGTGTCGATAAATAGGCCTACCATACTGCACCAGCTGCTCCTGTGCCTATCTATTACTATCGGGACTCAACTGGATAAGCAGCAATTGAGCATTCCAAAAGAGCAATGCAATAAGCTGGTTATTCAGTCGAGCCCTCGATACTGACAGATACCCGCTCCAGCCGCGGCAGCAGTGCTGTGGAGTATATGCACACCCCACAACACTGCTCCGGCAGCCGATGCAGATGCAGCAGCCGGAGCAGTATTTACGGGCTCTGCCTAAAAGTGAAATCCACGTATAGGCCAAAGTCGCCACCTAAAAATCGAGTCTGTATGTGGTCCAATATCATTGACCCATGTATAAGTTGTAGGCGGTTTTGGGGGACTTGTACTGGATGCAGAAGATCAGGTATAATCCAAATCCCGCCGTTGTTGTTGTAGACAGCGTCGTCGGTCGGTCTTTGTCACGAGTAAAGTGCGTCTACTGGACGCACTAGTTAGATGCATATTGGTGGCCTGGCTTTGTGGTAGTGCATTGGTCTCGATCAACAGTTACTGTACATCGGACCCGGTTAATACTTAGATGGGTGACCGTCTGCGGGCAGGTAGACCATCTTGGTATAACCAGCCACAAAGGTCAGCCTTTCATCTAGGGCTGTACCGGATTTATGTTTTCCAGTCCAGCCGTAGCCGGATTTTGCAGGATTTGGAATGACAAATCCGGCCAGAGCTGGATTTTCAAATTGACTTTAATTTTACTAATTTAATGTGTAAAAGTATTAAAACATTACGAACGTACGAGTGATTTGAGGTTTCATTAATTTTTGTGCAGCAGTTACCGTTACATCATTTAAACACACTCACACAGTATTTTTTGCCACAACACCAAACACTATTTAATCTCTGATAGAGAAAAATCAATTAGATATTCTAGGCCGAGAATATCTAATGTCTGGGATTACTGAGTGAGTGAGTGAGAGAGTGAGTAGTTTCTTAACAGCACATCAGCACAATTAGGCTATACAGTGCCATTCAAGTTGGATGTTGTGAGAAAGATATAAATAGTAAGCTTATATGCAATAGCATATAGAAGATGGTAAAAGCAAATGATATAAAATGCCAAGTAAAAAACAAGGGTTTACTGGGAAAAATTGACTTTTCAAATCCGGCAACACTATCCGGCTCCGGTGGGATATTTGCCGGAGCCAGATTTCTGCCAGATTTGGACAAAGTGCCAGATTCTGGCCGGAGCCGGAGACGAAATCCGGTACAGCCCTACTTTCATCCTCAGCCTTTCATCCTTCCGGTCGATAAATGAGTACCAGGCAATAGACCAGGGTAAAGGCATGAGAATGGTAAAGGTATGAGAATCGGGCGGCAGGTAACACCGTGTGATCCCACATGACAAGTGATCTCACCAGTGCACTAGAGCTTCGTTAACCTTTATGCACTATACAAATCGACATATACTTTACTACTACCAGTACTTTACTCACCCGTGAGCCAGACGCATATTACCCAAGCACAATGCTTTTGCGGCGGCAAATACCACTGCAGGAAGACACCAACACTGAATAAAGTGGTGGTAACCGTAACCCTAAATACATTAACAACTAACCTTAACCTAATTCTCTAGAGACTCATAAAGGTGCATTTTCATAACTTTTCGTAACTTTTAACTGAATAATTGGAAAACTTAAGTGAAAGAGACAAGTTAAACAATAAAGTCCACGAGCAGGAACCTGGGAGCTGCGGTTTATGGCACGAGCCTTCTAGTTTGTATCAGTGTTGACAGCTAACTGCCTGGGGTAAACTATCCGCTGTGGCCGGCCGGCCACCACTCCTTCTTCCGAGCTGTAAGAAGTTGGAGTTTAGACTGTCAGCATTAATGGACTCTGATCTGGCATGGGTAAATGGTAAGAGCGGTAGACAAAACTGATGCGATGCTGACGCTTTCAAGCGCTCTATAATATCGTGAGCAGCGTGTGGTAAAATGCGGATGTGCAGATGTTAGAACTGGTAAAATGCGGATACAAACTGTGGATTCTAAATGTGGATGTGTGGGTAAAATGTAGATTGCGGATGAAAATTCCGCATGAGTTGTCGACCATTACAGGCGCAGTTGGTCTGTAAGTACTAAATATGAATCTTTCTTAATCTGAAATTTATTTTTTTTGTTCAAATTTAGTAATAATCTACTTGCGTTTTATATTTTGTTTATTTTGCTATTTTTATTTGTACCGCACGATGCTACGCAGAACGTGGCATTGCCAAGGCATGTGTCCGCCTGCCTGTTCACTGAACTGACTGCATGTGTGCCGGGGCATAGCCAGGACAATGATTTACAGCAGGGACACAGGCCCTGACTGCCTCTCCTTGCCACCACCACTGGCCAATTAGACTCGTTGGTCGCAAATATTATTTTAAAGATTCATTGTTACATTGATGAGCGTGCACAAAATTTGTATAAGCACAAACAAGCACTTGGCTAATGTCTGCTAAGCCAACAGCACTGTTTCCTTTGCCGGTATATCTGTCATTTCAGGCTCGTAACCGGGAGGGGGGGGGAGTCGGAGCGGGCGGAGAACCCCCACGTCTGCCGGGAAAAGGGGCAAAAGTTCCGCTTCGTTTCGCAGGTGAAATAAATTTTGTCAGTGGGTTCTCAGGAAATCATTAAAATTGTTGCTAGTGAGTGAGTGAGTAGTTTCTTAACGGCACATCAGCACAATTAGGCTATACAGTGCCATTCAAGTTGGATGTTGTGAAAAAGATATAATTGTAACTTTATATGCGATAGCATATAGAAGAT
>Ga0056114_1000269_pt1 | contig 16137 bp, 9 predicted proteins | sample WorMetHERISLAND1_FD_77005 | JGI IMG/M metagenome (GOLD analysis project Ga0056114, IMG submission 77005) | Marine gutless worms symbiont microbial communities from Max Planck institute for Marine Microbiology, Germany - Olavius loisae HERON... ...
ATCCTGTCTTCCCGTGGGTCATCGCCGACTATGACTCACAGGTCGTCCGTCACTCTCACTTACTTACTTACTTTTCTGTCGGCAGCGGCAGCAGTCCTTGTGAAGTTTGTTGTTGATGAGCAGTTGTCACGTGGCTGCATTGTGTCCATTCTGTGTGTGTCCAGTAATCAGCTGCAAATGAGGTGAGTGTCAGTGGGTCACTTTAACTTTTGACTTAGCCTTTCGCTAAGCCTGTCGCTGAGCTGAAGTTCGGTCTAAGTACAGAGTTAAGTCAAAAAGTAGAGTGGTTTCACTGAGCGAAAGTTTTAGACCCAAATTTCGGTCTAAGTACATACTTAGACCGAAGTTAAGCCGAACTAACTGACTTAAGTCGGTCGAATTTGCATAGAAGAGATAGCTTAAGTCACTTTACTTTCTGACTTTCGCTCAGCAAAAGTCTAAGTCCAAAGTTATGTTGAACTTTGGTCTAAGTCTGGACTTTAGCATTCAGCTTAAGGTTTCACACAGCGAATCGCTGAGCAAAAGACTAAGTCAAAAGTTAAAGTGACCCAGTGTCTCTGAAGTTAGGACCGACCATACGGCACCATATGCAGTGGATTATTATTATCATCTTTACTATTGTTTAATGTGTTGACGGTGCTGCAAACTAGTGTTTGAGGATTGTCAGTCGTGCAGTGAATTTTCATTGTCGTTGTAAACAGTGTGCGGAGTGTGTGACATTTAGTATCATTGAATTGAGCTGCCTATTTCACTCATATTTATTGGCTTTTGCACCATTATCATCAAAGTTTTATTTCAGGGCTACTGTTGTCAGCAGATCATTGTTGCTAGATGTTCGATGACTGTGTATGTGTGTATATGGTGGCTGTGGTGTAGGAGTTGAACCTGTACAGTGCATCAACGTTCCGTGACTTGTCTCGACCAATGGGTGCACAGACACCAGACCGACTCAGACAGTTTGAAAAACGATACAACGACTGGGATGATCCCACCGGTAACTGTCAACACACATGTCATTGTACAAGTCATGAAGACATTCTTATATAACGCTGCTTTTCATGGCTTAACATTGTTGTCACTCTGTTTCTATCTTTTAAGCTGTCAGGTGCCCTTGTTGTGGCTTTATGGCACTTACGTCACCCTAATCTTGACTTACATTGATTTAATTGATTGAAGTCATCGTACGCATAGACAACTAGTTGACTGACAACTAGTTGTCTGACAACTAGTTGACTGATTGTCAGTCAAAGCTGTTGTGTTGTTAGTTCAAGATGCTGGCAGGTCTAGTAATGGAACATTTATTAGTCATTGCAGCCTGAACTCGAGTGTCATACAGCTATAAAACAATACACGAAGTTAGTTGGTTATAAAAGATGTCAATTGAATTGGCCACAACCCTTCACCTGGGAGTGTGTGGCAGCAGTCTTCTTTTCTGTGATTGACGTGGTCCACATTGTGTCTGTGAACAAAACTTTGTAGCAACGTCCAACATTCATTCATTCATTCATTCATCCATCCATCCATCCATCCATTCATTCAGGGAGAAGTTATCAGATTTCAGGTCCTGCTGGATAGTCTTTATCTACATAGTACGAGGACGTCCTGGTGATCTCCCTCAGTTCTCCAAGGGGAAGCTGTTAAGATCATCTTGGCATCTGAACAGTACATGAAAAACATTGGTCTCTAGTCACTTGAGTAAAGTGCACCTACAAGTTGCTGTGTGTATAACGGTTGCTAAGACGTCGCAGTGCCGCCCACATGGACCTGTCTGCATCATGTGTGTGTATCTATGCCAGGTGAAACGCCGCCGTATCATTACGGCACTCATTACTCGTCAGCAATGATCGTAGCTTCATATCTTGTGCGCATGGAGCCGTTCACTCAGACATTCCTTCATCTTCAGGTGATAAACTCAGTTCACGTTGCCTACAGGCAGCTGCGGCAGCTGACACATAGCAACTGTTGCCTTGACAGCAGTTGATCTACACTGATCTCATTAGCTAAGGGCAGATTGCAAGAATACTTAACTAGCTAGTTTAAGCACAGTTGGCGTAGAAAATTGTTGCAAGAACACAAAACCCACTCTCAAGTCAAATTGAGTTCACTCAAATGTTGAGTGGCAAAATCAGCCGCTCAAATCTCCACTCAGTTGACTGGCACTCAACTGAGTGGAGATTTGAGCAGTGTTCGTGCAGTCTGTGCTGACACATTTCAGGCTTTCAAAGAATGACAGCTTTCTGCTCAAGTTGGTTAAGATGACAGAGACTTATTGTCATAACTGATCGAACTCCGTCCAGCACTGATTTCATGTCTGCTTAGATACACGTCCGCATATAACGTGCTGCTTTTGCTACAGCATGGAAGCTGAGATACAACCCTATTCACCCCTCCATCGGTTACTACCACCTAAGCGCAGTAAACCATACCTCACCCAAGGCCATGCACATAATACGTTCTCCCCTCCAAGACTACTACTCTCGATGAATGTAATTTTATGTATCGCTTATTGTACAGAGACTGTTTTTAGATAATCCAATTAGCATAGCCGCTGTATAGCATATCGAGCAGACTGTTATTTTTCTTCAGTATTTTTACTATTAACTAGATCTATGTATGCATGTGCATTGTTTGACAGCGGTTTGTCTGTTTCAAATAAACACTATAATATATATAGCAACTTTGTTGATGTCGAGCAATTAACTGTCAGTTTGCTGTGTGCTTCAACCACTGATAAGGCTCTTCTCGGTATCTCGGAGCTTGATTGGTGCTGTCCGTCGTCCGTGTGACGTACGTCCAATCAGCTGATTGGTTGAGTGACAACTGCGTGCTGATTGGTCAGTTGTTTGTGTTTAGGGTGGACACTTTGACCTAGCTGATCGCATGTTTCACAGCATCAAGGATGCATGGCTGTCTGCCGCTAAGCACAACATGGCCGATGTCAAAGAACTCATTCCAGAATTCTTCTATTTGCCCGAGTTTCTGCTCAACGACAACAACTTTGATCTCGGTGAATAGCTGCATCATTTCATAGCAGTGACATTGTCTTATTTCACTAATATGGTTTGAATAAAAGAATACAATTTGCATTTTTATTGCTAGCTAATTGTGGTCCTGTTTTAATGTTATAAAATGAATCATACTTAGCTGATGTATGTTGTTGGTCTGCCAGGAATGAAGCAGAGCGGTGCTCCACTCGGTGACGTTGTTCTGCCGCCGTGGGCGAAGGCCGACGCTCGAGAGTTCATACGCGCTCATCGCGAGGTGCGTCACTGTCTCTGTAGATAACAGGCTGTGAGCGGTGCAGACTGGGCCAGTAGTCTGTTTCACTGCCCCTCTCTCTCTCTCTGTTCGTTGCTTGTCAGACTTAACAGTCTACTCTGTGTAATTTTGATTGGTAATTGGTCATCTTTGCATTCTGTTATGATTTCTTGACTGCCTTTTGCGTTTTTAATTGAAAGAGACGTTAGAGACGTTTAAACGGTGACATTTTTTGTCAAGTGGAATTATAATAAAGCTGTACAAACAGCTGGAAAGAGGACTGGTGCCGTCCAACCTTCCGTTTAAATGTTATATTTTCTGACACCAATCGACGGTTAGGAATAGTTTCTAACTGATGCAGTTTCAGAAGGCATTGTGTTTTGATGTGTTACTTTCGTGGTTCGACTGGTCTGTGGTAGTGGTCTGTTGTACATCTGTACAGGCTCTGGAGTGTGACTTTGTAAGTGCTCGTCTCAACGAGTGGATTGATCTGATCTTTGGCTACAAGCAGCAGTGTCTAGCGGCCGTCGACGCCGTCAATGTGTTTCATCATTTGTTCTATGAAGGCAACGTCGACATTTACGCCATCGACGACCCGCTCAAGAGAACGGCCACCATCGGTTTCATTAACAACTTTGGACAGATTCCCAAACAGGTACGTACCGGTATGTGGAACTAACTTTCACACGTGTTCGGCCATGCATGCATGCCAGACGAAACAGATACAAGGAGATCTTAACAGCTGCCCTTTGGAGAACTGGAGGAGACCACCAGGACGCCCTCGTACTACGTGGATGAATACTAACCAGCAAGACTTGAAATCCAATAACCTCTCCATGAATGAAGCAATTGACATGCCTCAGAATCATCCATGGAGACTGATATCTGCGTTTGGCACTACACGCTCCTAGTGGTGCATACGACGAAAGAAGAAAAAAGAATACACATTTCAGCTGTTGAAATATAGCCACAATAAGCACTCGAGCACACAGGCACATCTAAACTCACTTCAAAAGTCGCTAAAGTATATCACATTAGAAGAGCTCATAAGACGGTTGCTTTTTGTAAGAACGATGAAGCCATCAGTTCAGTTCTAGTTGCAATAAGGGGCAGGCAGGGCTTGTAACCTGAAGACAACCGATTGGCCTGTAAGTGACTTAGTACTGCACAAGGGACTGAGGTAGTTGTGGGACAGAGCAGAGCTTTTCTCTGAGTAGATCCGTTACCGCCTGTCCTCAAGGATACTGCTCATTGTGTAACACCCCAGACGACAGTCAACTTCAGAAAGCCAATGGTTTTCAGTAATAGTTCACATAATGCTCGTCTCGTTATGTTACTCAAAACGTTCCTGTTGTCAGGGCGATGTTTGCAGTAGTTATAGGCACTGCAAACACATGGCATCAGCTACAAACATTTTAAAACACTACTGAAGACGTGTATGTTTCGACTGGGTCACGGCGCTTTGTGACATTTTATGTCACGGCGCATTAGAAATACTCTTACTTACTGATATCAGGCAGCAGTGTACTCAGTGTGTATATTCTCATTGATTACATGGTAAGTACGAATTGTTAGGTATACATGCCAGGCTGACAGAGTCTTGTGTGGCAGAGTGAACAGGGGAGAGACTTGACTGAACCACTGATAGTCACCGATGCAGCAGCGGAGTCTGAGTTTATAGACAGTTGTTTATCACACTTTCATGAACAGTTTATTACAATGCAAACACGAGTGGGTAGCACAGATGGATGAATAATATCGCAAAATGCTGAAATTTTGAAGTTTTATTTTTCGACAATCTCCGGAAATCTTCAGAATCTTTGACGTCATCATATGGCTAAGTTTCATTGGACATGGCCTTAGACTCGTCTGTGAGTGCGTTTATATAGTAAATAGTCGTTAAAAGTTGTTTAATTTATTTAGTTAGGATGTTATGTTCAGTTCATGGGACGAGTGGAACATTAATGGGCGCTGTACTGTACATAATAACTAAAAGTGTGACTTACTGGCCGCACCGGCTGTGTTCGTGTTAAAGAGGCCTGCAGCGGCTGTAATCCGGCCGTAAATAAAACAAGGCCGCCATTTTCATCGCTCGACATTATTATTAAATTTAAACTGTGCTGACAACGTCCCAAATATTAAATTTAACGCCGTCCTCGAGTATAAAAAAGCTGGATGTTTGGATTCTGACGGAGATGACGTCATCACTAGCCAACATAAACAAACGTTCGGGTTTGCGCTTTTCGACAATTTTTTAAAATAATTGCTCACTTTAAAAACCAATCATGATATGCAAGTGGGTTTTATGACGTAAAAGGCACTTGGTGAGCTATTTATCTTAAAAAGTACAAAACCTTTGCCTGTCATCTTTAAGTGTCGTATTGTGGACGCGCGATATGATCAGTTGTTCAAGAAGCCTCACCCGCAGAAGAAGCTGTCGATACGAGGACATCCGGCAGCTGGTACTCAACTGGGCTTCTTTGCTCCGTCTTCAGCCAACGATCGTTTGTTCTTTCACAATGTTGACAATCTGCGGCCGTCAATGCAGCCGCTGAAAGGTAAACACTTCAATACATGGAGCTGCTTTTATCCAACTGCTACCATACACACTGTCACTTGTCACTTACCATATTGGGACTTAAGAGCAGTTAAGACATTTACGTGGTACTGTAAGAGTACAGTACCAGTGTACCACGTAGCCCCACCAGCTGTATGTCTATATTCTAACTCTCTTACATACGTGGTCCTAATGTGCAAGGATTAGAAGTGAATGTTTGTGAATGCCGCGAAAAAGAATTCTCACAGAATGGTCCTACACTACTGCCACATAACAATAATGTCACCGAAATGTGACATAAGCATCTCTCTATCAGTACAGTTGGGTTTGCTCAAGTTAGGTAGTTTTTTTAATTTAACCCCAAACCCATCTAAATTTTGAATTTCTATCTCTTTTCAGCCCGGCTAAACTCGAGTTGTGACTATAAATGAGTTCAGTTTACAGTGTTGATCTGACAGAACTGAGACTGGCTAAGACATCTCTTGATGTGTGTAGTCAGGTAATAAGAATATCATGTGTGAACGACATTTGCCGTTGCTGTGTGGTAGAATTGAAAGGTACCGTTGGTCAGATCGTTCAGGGAGATCGACACACCGTCTTTGCCGTGGAACAGAACAAGGCCCTTGTGCCACCAAACTACTCGCGTTATCTAGCCTGGGGATTTCCCGACATGAGCGTTCGCATCGGCTACTATGACTCCGACAAGGTACTGAGTATCAGTTTGAGCTAGTAGTTGTTGATAGGATGATCGTGTGCTGTGTTTGGTGATGTTAATCCATCAACAAACAAACATGTGGTATCTGTGTCAGCTGGTATGTCCGGGTCTGTGTTGTGTTGTAGGCGTCGACGGTGTTTGAAAGTGCCGACACAGGTGACATTCTCTGCGCCGTTTGTCCACACGCCAAGCTGTTTGTCACAGCCGGCGCCAGCTCGGTACTCAACACTCGTCTTTCTTATCCAGTTGATGTTGTGTCTGTGAGGATGTCATGATGAAACGTGTTATTTGATCTTGTGATTGGAGGCCTCGTAGCATTGCAATAATGAAGGAACTGGATAGCAATAATCCAGCAACGTAGACTAAGGTATTTCAGGCATTTCTCAGGAATGGTTCCACAAAGGTAATACAAATAAATAGTTCGACAACGTGTCAAGTGAGTACAAGAGCACCAGTGCCGGAGGTGAACTAACTGCGTTCACTGCATACTGAAAGGTTAACAGACGGTTGTATTGGCCAAATGCAAATGCAATGTCAGGAATGTGACACAGATAATGGACTGCTTGATAATTCTGATGGGACTTGTATTAAAGATATTTAAACGAAAGACGGCTGATATGTTCAGCAGTAGTTACTGATGGATAGTCTTCATCCACGTAGTACGAGGGCGTCATGATGGTCTCCTCCAGTTCTCCAAGGGGGGAGCTGTTAAGATCTTGACATCTGTTTCTTCTGGCATTCGTGCAACGTGGCCAAACAGGGAGAAACGCCGTGCTTAGTTACTTGTTTGTCTTTTCCGGTGTTTTCTATGGTATTTAGCTGGTCCCTGTATACTGGCGTGTATTGAGATGGTCCCTGTGATATGTGTGGTATTGAGGTGGTGAACGTATGGGAGTTCGGCAAAGGTCGTCATCGTCGCCGGTTGATGCTGAAACAGTCCCTGTTTGGTCACAGCGAGGCGGTGACCTGTCTGACTGCGTCGGCTGCATACAACATCATTGTGAGCGGGTCCCGTGACCGCACGTGCATCATCTGGGACTTGAATGAGCTCATGTTTGTAAGACAGCTGAGAGGTCACGCGGCACCCGTCGCTGCCGTAGCCATCAACGAACTCACCGTCAGTTGCGTTTGTTATTTGTGTTTAACTCAAATTAGAACTAATTTATAGAGCTAGAGGGCGCCACGTCACTGGCATGTTAGAGTCTAGCCCTTTGACATCCAGTGTTGTTGCCATATGGGTACAGCAATAAAGCATCCTGTTTCAGATCGGGTTTAGCCGTCATATGTAATTATTGATATCCGGGCACTCTTACGCTCAATCCTGAGCGTAAGAGTGCCCTGAAGTAAAAAATTACAATTTAGAAATGGCTGCTTAACTCGGTCTGACACAGTTTGCTTTATGGCTCTACCCATATGGCAACACTGGGTGTCAAAGGGCTGGTCAACTTGATCGCAATGTGTACACGTCGTTGGTGGCCTGGCTTAGCGGTGACACGTTGGTCTCGATCAACATAGCTACTTTATGTCGAGCCCGGTTAGCACTTGGATGGGTGACCGTCTGTCGGTGGGTAAACCATCTCGGTGTGTAACCAGCCTCCTAGGTCAACTCAGCCTTCCATCCCTCTGGGGTAGGTAAATCGAGGTTGGGGTTAGGTGTGGCTCGTTCACTTGTGTACATCATAATGATAATGATGATAATGTGGAGTGTGTGCCTGACTGGTAGGGTGATATAGCGACGTGTGCTGGGACGTATCTTCATCTGTGGTCGGTGAATGGCTGTGAGATCGCTAACATCAACACCGCCGTCGGACACAGTCAACAAATCCTCTGTGTCGCCATGTCACAGGTCTCTACGGCATCCAACAGTATACAATACTTAGACATGTAAAAATTTAAAAGTGTCTTCTGACTAATTTTTAAACAAAAACAAACAGATGAGCAATACACCGACATTTTTCAATTACATTCATACTGGCATTTTGCAGCATAGGCCAGGTGACCGTCAGCCAACCAGAACTCAGTAATGTTAAGACCAGTCACCAGTATCAATCATGACCATTTGTGTGGTACATTGTCTGTTCGGCAGATAAGCATATATTCAGCTGTCTTGAGTTAGAAACATTCATATCATTTTTATTGTGTAATTATTGTTAATTTTTCCTTTCCACCGTTGTAAAATTAATTTTAATGTCGCCTTGCAGTCTTCTATGATTTGGTATTTTATGAACTGCTGTAACACTGCAGTGCACTGGATGACTTTAACTATTGACTTAGCCTTTCGCTAAGCCTTTCACTGAGCTAAAGGTCGGTCTAAGTCCAGACCTAAGTGAAAAAGTAAAGTGATTTTGCTGAGCGAAAGACTTATGCCAAATTTGGGGTCTGAGTACAGACTTGGACCAAAGTCTAATTACAGACTTAGACCAAACTTAAGTTGAACTTTGGTCTAAGTCCGAACTTTAGCATTCAGCTTAAGGTTTCGCTCAGCAAAAGGCTAAGTCAAAAGTTAAAGTCATCCACTGAATGACAGTAGCTGTCCGTATGTGTCAGATGAAAGAGTGGGATTCGAGCAACGTCATTATGACTGGCAACAGTGATGGAGTTGTCCGGGTAGGCCTATTGTTCTTCACACACTTGTTGCGTGTTTTCACTTCGTAGTTTGTGTTTAGTATTCATATTCATGTTGCACTTGACATCTGTGTGCAGTGAATTTGCCTGTCGTTTGTGTCCAGTTCACCTTAACGATTTTACCTTGACGACTTTACCTTTACGACTTTTCTCACAGTTTCTGTTCTAAATGGTTCATGTTTTGTGTTGACCACCTGATTCGGCCAAAGATTGATAATTCAGTTTCCGAGGTGTTAACAGTGTTGACGATTGATTGATTTCACACACTTAGCACATTGGTTTGGTTCATGTTTCGATTGGAAAAGAGATTAACACTTTTCTAATCAATATTTCTTAATCTGAACATTACTAAGAACCGAGTCTGATTAACTTTGGCGTTTAGAAAACTGTTCATCTGAAATTATAAAACAGTAAACTGAAAACTGATTAGAAAATTCTTTATTCCTAGAGATTTAAATAAACGTCTATTCATTTGCATGGAAGCTGGTTGGTGTTAAATGGAAATGTTCAGATTAACTTTGGTGTTATCTGGCATTTCATGTTATCTTTTCTTACCTGGAAGATAATCGGAAATGTTTGAACATAACACTATTAAGTTAACACCGATTATATCATCAGTTCATGTTTACGATTTAACTTGGTATTTAATCTTAGAAAAAGTGTTAACTATAGTATTAACCCTTTGACGCCCACTGTTGTCATATGGGTACAGCTCTAAAGCATCCTGTGCTGGACTATGTTAAGCCGTCATTTGTAATTTTTGACATCCGGGCACTATGACGCTTGGGGCTAAGCTTCACAGTGCCCGGATGTCAAAAATTACAGACCACAGCTTAACCCGGTCTGGCACAGGATGCTTTATAGCTGTACCCATATTGCAACAGTGGGCGTCAAAGGGTTAATCTCTTTCTAATTGAAACATGACGTCGACCCTGGTGAGAATATTCGTCAGTGAAAGTGTTGACTGGATGTGTAGATGTGGAGTCTGGAGTTTGTTGAAGTCGCTGACGACGAGCTGATGACTAAGAAACTGAGCGACAAATCTGATGATGCCGACACGGGGTCACGCGACACCGCCGACGTCGACGAGAAGTCGATGTCACGACCTCTTGACATTCCGTCGTCGTCGGTGTCAAATCGGCACGCGAACGTGAGCTTGGTCGAGTACAGCTCGTCAGTGGATAGTGACACGGGACACATGCAATGTGCTGTCGAGAACTGGCTGAGTGCCGAGAAACAGTGCGGTGACGACACCGCGCCGACGTCCCCGCTCGTCGACAGCGACAGACGACAACATTCCAGAGACGTTTCAACGACCGACGCGGCAGCGGCAGCAGTCGGCGGCGAATTGTTTGCGATGGACGACGAGGAATCTACTCCGTTAAACAACACAGCGGCCATCACGTCACAGTTCCGATCCTCCGCCAAGCTCGACAGTTTATCGTCGGTTCCGACCTTTTCCATCGATACTCCGGAGTCGGGTGACTTCTGCTTCGTCACGGAGCAGGATATCAGCGACTCACAGCTGATAGCGACCGGCCTGCAGCGACGGGTACTTCGCGACGGCTTTCACTGGCAGAAGCAGCTGGTGTTCCGCAGCAAACTGACGATGCACACGGCGTTTGAACGCAAAGACAACAAGGATCCAGCGGCGGTGACATCGCTCGCCGTCTCACGGTATCAGACTTCACACTTCACCTACTCATTATCCACGACAAACGGCCGACGATTATGCATGATCGTTTTGTTTATTTATTCGTTTATTTGTTTGTAGGAAGGACAACTGGAGGTACCGCGGTGGCAGTCCCACCGCCGTTCAGGCTTGACAAACCTGCCCTCTGTGGGAGCCGTCCACTAGTCACCCCATATTAGTGTAACTAGGGTACTTGTTGTGTTTATGTGTGTTCACTTATTGTATTTTTGTGTTATTTGTGTACTCTTATGTGTTCCTTTAGTACTTTGATACTGTTGGTTGGGTCTTTTGACCTGTAAAACCGTCTCCCACTGTGTTGGTGGAGCCGTTAAACCCTGCTGAATCAATCAACATTGCAGGACAACTAAAAAAGTCGTGGATGGATTAGTCCTTTGGCGCCCACTGTTGCCATATGGGTACAGCTGTAAAGCATCCTGTGCCAGACTGGACAAAGCCGTCATTTGTAATTTTTGACATCCGGGCACTCTGACGCTCAGCCCTGAGCGTCAATATAGAGTGCCCGGATGTCAAAAATTACAAATGACGACTTACCCGGTCTGGCACAGGATGCTTTATAGCTGTACCCATATGGCAAGGGTGGGCGTCAAAGGGTTAAAGTGTTAGTAACAGTGTCCAGTGTTTATTTGTATGTCAAGTGATTGAGACCAGTGTTTGTTGTTGTTCGTTGTCATAGTGACCACAAGAGTCTGTACGTCGGTGACGCGAAGGGTCGTGTGTATGTGTGGAGCGTCGCTGATCAACCTGGTCGAAGTGTCGTCGATCACTGGGTCAAAGACGACGGTGGCGACAGCTGTGTCGCGTGTCGCATCAAGTTCTCGTTCGCCGAGCGACGCCATCACTGTCGCAACTGTGGTCAACTGTTCTGTGCAAGGTAAACACTAGCGATATCGCTACCGTGAAATTTATTATCTGTTGTTTTTAGATTTTTAGCAGGGACTCGATTGCAGTTACCGATGAAAATGTTGCGTATAATATCGCATTTTTGTGTTTTCAGTTGATGACGTCTTCGTTATAATTTAAACCGACCAATCAGAGGCATTGTTCACCGAAATACAGCATACACGGAGCCAAAATAGCACTGTTTGCCATGCAGCAATGTTTCTAAAAATAGGTTGACCTAGCTATCTAGGTCGGTCAGAATCCGACAAACATTCGCACACCATGACATGCCGGTGACGTCAGTGGACAAATGAAGGTTAACGGGCGATATATAGTGCATGATTTCAATTTTAGCACTATTTAATATTGGAAAAGTACATGTAGACAAAGGCTGAAAAACCTGTTCACATACTCCATACATATTTAGTTGTTAGTTGGTAAGACTAAATTCTGCAGTGTATTGATCTTGTCTCCCCTGTATGCCTGTGTGTCTGTCTGTATCTCTGTGTATCTGTCTGTCTGTGTGTCTAGGTGTAGTAACTATGAGACTGAAATCCACCGACTGCGTATAATGAAGCCTGTCCGCGTCTGTCAGTCGTGTTACAGCGCGGTGCAGCTGCATAACGCAGCTGCAGGGTCCACTTCATCGTCATCGTCGTCAGCTGCAGCGTCACGGGGCGTCAATCCAGCGGTCTAGCCACTCACTTTCAGCATTGTCAGTTTGAAGACTGGGGGGACTCCTCGTGGCTGCAGTTCGGACTCCGAGCGACTCTCTGTCACTGTGATTGACGGGAAATGTGTTCACACCAGTATGAGACTTTGTAGAGCCTCAGTGTGGCTTTAGTCGTCAGCTACAGCTCAACCCAAACAGTTCCAACTCACTCACCGATAATTGTGTACGTCATTGGCGGACATTCATTCCCGCTGGCGGCTGACCAGTGCGGTCAGCAACTGAACAGACACTCGCCACATTTCACATTGTTAAATATACTAGTCGTAAATTAACCCTTTGACGCCGTCTGTTGCCATATTGGTACAGCTATAAAGGATCTGTTCTAGACTGGGTTAAGCCGTCATCTGTAGTTTTTGACATCCGGGCACTCTGACGCTCAACCCTGAACGTCAGAGTGCCCAGATGTCAAAAATTACAAATGACGGCTTAACCCGGTCTGGAACAATATGGCTTTACCCATATGGCAACAGTGGGCGTCATAGAGTTAACTGGAGATGTTGTAGCACTTGAGACCATTAGGCTAGCTTGTTCAACAGCGATAATGTTTGTTGTGACAGGATAGAAACGGCTTCCTTCCTTGTTCGTTTAGTGTTGTGTCATACAGCTGAATGTTGGTTGTATTAACAGTGATTATTAAACCGGAATCCATCTGCCTAGCTTCGTATTGTGTGTTAGTTCATGAAGTGATGCGTCCCGTGGAGTAAAATCAACAAACACCATTGTGTAGATCTTTATTATAGATATATTGTGTTCTGTGATATTGTGTCTGCTCACCTTTGTTGCTATAACTAAGCTGCGGCTTGATTGTGACTTAGTTAACGCCCAAGAACTGTGTGAAGACTTGACCTTTGAGAATTGCATTATTCTTATGAGAATACCTGACACAAGCCGTGGCATCATCTCATTTGTTTAAAGCTAAGTTTTAAACTGAAGCTTATTCCGAAACCCTAAAATCTGACTTTAGACCAACGTGAATATTTAAATCGATGACTCGGTCTTTTCTGGCGCTGTGGTTGGTTTTAAGCCGAGTTTAAAACTGAACCACAGCATCAGTGTACTTCGACAATTTAGTTCAGTTTTAAACTGAGGTTGTTTTAAACTGGGGTTTGGTTTAGAACTTCGGTTAAAACTGATTTTAACAACTTTAGGAAGTAAAGAAAAAGTCGACTATTGGCATGCAAATCGTAGTTAACATTGTAGAGTTTTCTATTCATTTGTGATTTTCACAGTAGTATGTGGTATTTGTGACGAGTAGTACGACCTAATGAAATGCATTCAGCAAAAAAGTGAAATCAGTACCGGACTATGTGACTATTAAAGTCAGAATGAGAATGTCTTTCTTCATACTTCGAAATTATTTGTACTTTTAACTATTAATGAATTATTATGAAATGACCTGTATTGAGACGTTAAACGTTACTCAACCTTCATAAATTATTAATAGTTTCATGATTAATTGTTTTAAAAGTCGTTAGTTGCTAGCTCAGAACGTGGTTAGTTATCAGACAAGCAACTGCAAACGGCTCATCATTGTGGCAAATGTGACTTGACGCAATTATTGCTAGGTTGTAACGCTGATGTTGACTATAGTTATGACACATATAAGCAACGTCACCAGGAATTCCCATTATAATACTATTATATAGCCCGCCAATCAAAAAATTTCCAATACTGGCGATGGATGGTTTATACACATAAATGTTATCAATTTATCAATTGTGATGTGCAGTAGAGTATCATTAGCTGATTTCGTACTATTGCTGATATTTTAACTCCGAGAGTAGAAAAACTGTCCCAAAGATGTGAAATTTCTGAAATTACATTGCACAAACGTACCACTTTAGCATGGAAAATTTACGAATCCCCGAGAATTCTCGCCGTAAATTTAGCAGTGACTTATTCCCGGGAATTCGCGGTGGCGTTGGTTGTAAGTGAAGTTGCTGCTGAACTGGTGCTGCAGTGGGAGATATTCAGTGTAAAGTAGAGACTGTAGACCAATGTATGTATGTATGTATGTACAGCTGATCATGACACACTCCACATCTGTTGTACATTACCGTGACACTGTGTCAATAAACGACATGTATGGTTGTTATCACTCGACACTTAGAGCAAACGAACTGCTGAATCTAACAAGTATCAGGCCAATGTAGAGATTAAATTAGACTGAATTTCACTGCCTTTTAGCATGCGACAACATACAGGGTGCGGCAGCTAAAGTGAGGCCAACTTACATTTTTGCTGGTAACGTTTGGTACTTGAATGTATAGATAAAATTCAATGGTTTTTTGGCAAATGTGATAACAGTTTAGCTAGACACACACACCTTGGGAAGCATCTAGCGTGTTCAGTGCTTATTATGACAAAATTTGCATCACACCACTTCTTGTTGTATGCAGTTTTCATTTGCCAAAAAATCATTGAATTTTATCTGCGCATTCAAATGCTGCGAGCATGTAATTTGGCTTCACTTTAGCTGGCCCACACTGTATAGCATGTTAGCGCACTGTATGCTATCGCCAGTACGTCTGTCTGTCCGCCACATGGGTGGATCGGTCAAAAACGATTAAGTTAGGATTATGAAATTTCCGCCATATGGTAGCCCCATCCGTCTAGTTTTTGCGGGGTAAGTTTCATCCAGAAATTTTAGCGGGTTCTCCCGAGCGGGGGCGTCAAACAAGGGTGAGACAACAACAAAACAAACCATTTTCTAGCTTTTAACGCCAATATCTTGAAAACAGTAGGAGTTACCTTCAATGTTACTGATAATGACTAATAGGAAGTCGCATGCGCTTTCGATTGGCACCAAAGTCGATGACCTTGACCTGCTATAAGTGCGAATTTTTTCTCACAGTTTCGCAGATTTGGAAGCCAATAATGGCTAAACGATTGAAGATAGACCCGTATTGTCAGCGACGGAATTGTAGCCCATTAAGGACACTTCGGCGATGTATACTACATGGCATTCCTCCACTAGGCTACAAGGCGTCAAACAAGAGTGGGGTGGGGAAAACGAGTTATTTTCGAGCTAAATGCGTCACACCTTGAAAACGGTAGGAGATAGTCCAAATTTAGTATATTACATATGCGCTTTCAATTGGCACCAAGATCGATGACCGTGGTGACTATGAACTGCTATCTCGGAAATTTCGCAGATTTGGTAGGCAACAACTGCTAAACGAATGAAGATAGACCCGTATTGTCTACGACAGTGTTGTAACTCACTCCGTAGATTTCTTCGCTAGGGGCCATACACGCACTGCTGTTGCGCGGTTACCTTGGCGTTAGCTAGGCTTTCTTGGTACAGTCACAAAGAAGAGCCCCTCGGTGATGGGTAACTAATTAGCTTCTAATTAATTAGCGAATTAGTTAGCTCCAGAGCTACCTGGGTAATTCTAATTAGTTATGAAAAAGTCAATTTGTACTAATTATAATTATGTTGACAATTAGCAGTATAATTAGACAAAGTTGGAGTTTCTTAAGTTTTTGAGTTTTCTTCCAGTGTGTATTGCGCTAGTATCTATGATGGGTTATTCTACCATACATCTGAACATTTTGGTTGGCTCGGTGGCACTACTGGTAGCGCGTCGGACCAACGATCGGAAGGTTGCGGGTTCGAGGCCTACTAAAGTAGTGTGTATCACAGTGTTGACAGG
>Ga0056114_1000270_pt1 | contig 16128 bp, 16 predicted proteins | sample WorMetHERISLAND1_FD_77005 | JGI IMG/M metagenome (GOLD analysis project Ga0056114, IMG submission 77005) | Marine gutless worms symbiont microbial communities from Max Planck institute for Marine Microbiology, Germany - Olavius loisae HERON... ...
CACACTGCCTCTATCAGGCCCATTTGGGCTAGACAAGCCTTTACGGGTATGGGATTGGTTTCGATAAACAGCCCTTTGAAGAGAGGCAGCAGTTCATAGTGCATGGTTCTAGCCTCCTCGAGATTGCCCCTACGGGCGGCGCCTATCATCTGGCACATGTAACGAGGAACTATGTTGGAAGCCACCGAAATCACTCCCGAGCCTCCGAGCAGCGTAAGCGGTAGGGCAATGGCATCATCTCCGGCGAGCACCGTGAAATCCTTGGGTTTGGAGCTGATTACATCCATCATCTGAGATAGATTCCCCGAGGCCTCCTTCACCGCGATGGCATTTGGATGCTTGGCGATGCGCATCAGAGTTGGAGTTTCGATATTTACCGAGGTGCGGCCGGCAATGTTGTAGATAACCATTGGCAGATCGACACTATCCGCGATGGTGGTGAAATGACGGTAGAGTCCCTCCTGGGTGGGCTTGTTGTAATAGGGGGCTACTTGGAGACTCGCATAGGCTCCAAGAGTTTTTGCCAGCTTAGTCATCCTGATTGCTTCTTCCGTGCTGTTGGAGCCAGTACCGGCGATTACCGGGATTCTACCCGCGGAGCGTTGTATAACACGTTCCACGATTTCTATATTCTCCTCATGACTCACAGTGGGGCTTTCGCCCGTGCTACCCACGGGTACGAGGGCATCCACACCGTGTTCTATTTGAAAATCGACGATGCGGTCCAAGGCGCTGATATCAAGTTTGGTATCGGCGTCAAAGGGGGTTACCAGGGCGGTTAGAACTCCGGAAATCACTATTTGCCTCCTTTCAGTAGGGCATCGATGTATGTTTCAATCTCGAACCAGCCTCTTCTACCCTCGAGCCATTCAAGGGCGCGGACCGCTCCTAGGGCAAAACCTACGCGGCTAAGTGCCTGATGTGAGATTGTAATTAAATCTGCTGCTGAGTCCAACCTCATTTCGTGCGTTCCCGGGGCAGAACCAATGCGAATCGATGCAACCTGGAGTGCGTTCCGTGGGATTGGTACGTCCACGGGAAGCTCAGTGAGCACATGATTTTTCCTTTCGAGTCGGGTAAGGATTTTGTCGGCGACGCTGAGGGCTGTTCCCGATGGGTGATCGGCCTTTTTCCCGTGATGGTATTCTATTAAGGCGGCATCGTACTCGTTTACATTGTTGATGAGCGTGGCCGCATGGTCGCAGAGGCGGAGAAAGATATGCGCACCCACTGAAAAGTTGCTTCCGTGCAGGAGCGGGCCCCTTGCAGTGCGATATGCGTCTTTTGCGGTCTCTTGCAGCTTATTCCAACCGGTGGTTCCTATTACCACCGGAATGCCAAGCCCGGCATAAATGCCGATTCGCTCGAGGATGTTAGTTGCAAGCGCGAACTCGATGATGCCATCCGCGCCGGCGAGAGTTTCCCTGCTTAGAAGCTCAGTATCGCCGTTGCCCATGGCATCGATTCGAATTCTCACCCCATGTCCACGCTCTAAGAGAACGGATTCTATTCTCCGGCCCATACGTCCGTAACCGACAATGGCAACGTTCATTGAGCCAATGTGGCCGCGCAGGTACTCACTATATCGCTAACCGAGGCCCCGCGCGATAAATCGCTAACCGGTTTCGCGAAACCTTGAAGAAATGGACCATATGCACCGGCTCCCGCAAACCTCTGGGCAATTTTATAACCGATGTTGCCAGCTTGCAAATCCGGAAATATGAAAGTGTTCGCTCGGCCGGCAACAGTGGACGATGGAGCCTTTTGCCGCGCCGTAGTTATATCAATCGCGGCATCAACCTGCATTTCACCATCAACCTCTAGATTGGGTTCCCGTTCTCTAATTATACTTAGCGCTTGCAGTACTTTATCGACTAGCTGATGAGAAGCAGAGCCCTTCGTGGAAAATGAAAGCATTGCAATTATAGGTTCGACATCCAAGTAGGTTCTGCAGGATTTTGCCGAGGCCAAGGTTATTTCGGCCAACTGCTCAGGGCTTGGGTTGGGTATGGTAGCGCAGTCCGAGAAAATCATCAGGCCATCCTTACCCCATTTCTTGTCCGGAAAGTCCATAACAAGGCAGGAAGATGCGGATTTCACTCCCGGGGCCGTTCTTATAATGGTGAATCCCGCGATAAGCACCTTGGCGGTGGCGTTTTCCGCGCCTGCCACGATGGCATCGGCATCTCCCCGCGCCACCATCATCATACCCCAGTGCAATGGGTCGATGATTTTTTCGCGGGCTTCATTCAAACTCATTCCCTTATGCGCCCTTAGTTGGTAGTAATTCTCGGCATAGGCATCAAAATCCGGCGATTCCCCAGCCTGTACAATCCTCATTCCGTAGAGGTTTACCCCGGCCTTTTCGGCAGCCTGCTCCACCTTCGCCGACTCTCCCGGCAGTATAACCTCCCTGGCGATTTTTTTGTCGACAATAGTTCTTGCGGCCTTCAAGATGCGGGGCTCCGTGGATTCAGGCAGCACTAGGCTTTTAGAGAGTCGGCTCGCCTTCTTGATAATTTTTTCGGTGAAATTCATATATGGTCCCCATTTTTCTTGTATTATATCGAACTTGGCGCGGCTAGGGGAGAGGGTTTGAGTTAGCTAGTAAGAATCAACATAAATGCATCGATCAGAATTCGATTCGGCAGGGTTTCAATCGGGCCTCGTGTTCGAAAACCATGATGTGTATTCACCGTGCCCAAGATTTTCCGCGGTTTATTTCGATCATCTCCTGTCAACAAAACCCTTGCTTTCCCATGGAATGCCCCGGATGCTATGATTGGCGGGTAGTATGGAAATAGGCGTTTACGGGCTTGGCCGATTTGGAGGATTCTGGGCCTCACGGCTTGCCGCCTTCCACACCGTGTTCGGGTGGTCGCGGAATGAGAGAAGACCCACCCCTCCCGGCGTTCGTCGGGTTTCGGAAAAAGAATGCCTTGCGACTCCGGTAGTGGTGCTTTGTGTGGCAATTTCCGCGATGGAAGAGGTACTTGAAAGAATTGCCGAACGTCTTAGGCCGGGCACGCTTGTTATGGATACCTGTTCAGTGAAGGTGTATCCGGCAAATCTAATGCTCAGACTGCTTCCTCCGGAAATTGAAATACTTGCCACGCATCCGATGTTTGGTCCGGACTCCGGAGTGGGTGGCATCGCGGGACTACCGATGGTATTCTCCCCCCTGCGATTGGATAAAGACATTGCTCGATTTTGGCGAACAAACTTCAAGGCCATGGGCCTTAGGGTGATAGATATGGATCCTAGGCGACACGATGAAGAGGCGGCCTTTTCACAGGGAATAACGCATTTTATAGGCAGGGTTCTAGGTGAGCTGAATCTTAATCCGAGCATGATAGGAACATCAGCCTACAAGGAGCTACTGGAAATTGTGCGGCAAACCTGCAACGACCCCTGGGATTTATTTGTCGATTTACAGCGCTTCAATCCACATACCGCGGCGATGAGAAGCAAACTTAGATCCGCGATTAACTTGATGCTTAATAGATTTGAATCCATTGAGCTGCCGGAGGACTTTTGATGGCCGAGATACACGAGAAACATGTCAATGAGAGCAAACTGGATACGATTCTTGCCGAGGATCTGAGCTTCGAGGGCGAGATTTCGTTCACTAAGGAATTGATGATTAAGGGACGTTTCAATGGTAAGATTCGAGCCCGTGGCGATCTTTACATAGGCCCGAGAGCCAATGTCGAGGCGGAAATCGAAGCGGCCTCGGTTTATGTACGCGGCAGGGTGAGAGGCAGTATCAAAGCAAGTTCGAGAGTGGAACTGCAGGGCGATGCCGAGGTGATTGGCGATATCACCGCGCCAAAGATAGTGATGGATACCGGTTGCCGATTCGATGGTGTGAGTCACATGCAGGCCGTGAAGGAAGGCACAAAATGAGATATGTAAATCGGGGCTGGATTGTCCTCTGCCTTGCCGGACTTGCCGGAACTCTTTACGGACAGCAGAAGCAGGATGCATTAGAGCTTTACCGCGAGGGCAGGTATGCCGAAGCGGTGAGTGTTTGCCTGGAAGAACTGGAGCTATATGAGGCGGATGAGTTTAGAAGCAGAATGGATGCCTACTCGGTTCTTGGTTGGTCTTATATTCGAATGGGCGAGTATCAGAACGCCCTAAGCTACGCGAGAGCGGCGCGAAACGAGGTTCGCGGCGATCCCAGGATAATTGAAATCGAGGCGGAAGCGCTCTATTACCTGGGTCGGAATCTCGAGTCGCTCGCCCTTTTCGAGGAGTACATCTCCTTGAATTCTACAGGCAACCGGATCGATGTGGTCTATTATTTCATGGGTGAATTGTTTCTTCGTCTTGCCGAATTCAATAGAGCCGATATAGCTTTTTCCACGGCCCTCTACTACAGCCCTCGGGTTGCCAGGTGGTGGGCCCGGCTTGGATACACCAAGGAACAAATTCAGGATACGGAAGGAGCGGCCCAGGCCTACGCTCGAGCTCTGGAATTGAGCCCCTCGCTAGATGCAGCCCGGATAGGATTAGAGCGTATTCAAGGCTAGCTTACATCTGGCACGAATGGCCACCCCGCCCTCCTTGTAGAACGCCGCTTTAGCATAGTTGTTATAGGCCCGCGTTCCTCTAACTCGCGCTGTCTTTAAATCCGGACTTCGCGAAGGGAAACGTTGACACAGAAGAGGGTCCTGTATAGATTCTTAGCCCGCGGGGCCGCTAGCTCAGGAGGTAGAGCAACGCCCTTTTAAGGCGTGGGTCAAAGGTTCGAATCCTTTGCGGCTCAAATCCGCTTCAGCGGAGTACCTGTCTCCATCGTCTAGTGGTTAGGACACCGGGTTTTCATCCCGGCAACGGGGGTTCAATTCCCCCTGGAGATGTTTGAATTCTAACTGCTCAGTTCGCTCAATGCCCATTTCCCCGCCTGTTCTATGTAAATTTCATGAAGTGCTTTTAGCATTGTAAATTCTTTATATATAAATAAATCACGGTTAGCAAAGTCATTTTTATGATTTTTTCATAGTAATCAACCAATTTGAGATTATGGACTATTCGGATATAATTACTTATTCATAAAGAAAATAAGCTAATTGGCCCGGAATATGCTTCTAAAGAACTAACCAGGACTTGCAAGGAGCTAACCGATGATGAAGAGCTGTTTATTTGGATTATTGATTCTGAATGTGGCATTAACAGGCTGTGACAACCTCTTACAGATGTTGGAAAGCCGATCGGGATATCAAGGCCCAATCAGTGCATCGCCCGCGATTTCTGAATTAGGCTCGGGCGACCAATTGGGTAAGGCGGTTTCTATTTCCGGAAATCATTTCATAGCCGGGGTTCCCCGGGATGGGAGCGAAGGTTATAGGGCCGGCGCGGCCTATATTTTTAGCAGCATTGGCCCCAATACCTGGGATAGCGGAACCAAAATCGTTGGCCCGGATACGGAAGCGGAGGACTATTTCGGGCACTCTGTTTCGATTTCGGGGGATTATGCAATTGTGGGCGCCTACTTGGACGATGATGTCGCTTCCGATTCCGGAGCAGCGTATGTTTTTAGAAAAACGGCCAGTGGCTGGGACAGCATAACCAAATTGAAGCCGCAAAATGCCGCAATAAACGATAAATTTGGCTGGTCGGTTGCGATTTCGGGGGATTATGCAATTGTGAGTGCTCTTACCAACATCGATATGGGCACCAGTCCTGGTTCGGCTTACATTTTCCGCAGAATCGGTCTCAATAGCTGGGATGAAGGCTTTGAAATCACCGCTCCCGATGGGGCCGAATTCGATTTCTTTGGCAACGCCGTTTCGATTTCCGGAAACTACGCAATCGTGGGGTCATTTTTTGATACCCCGAATGGTCCCAGATCCGGTTCGGCCTATATTTTTCGAAGGATAGGCGAAAACAACTGGGATTCCGGTACTAAAATCGTTGCTCCCGATGGCGACATGGGAGATAATTTCGGTTATTCTGTCTCGATTTACGGGGATTACGCAATTGTGGGCGCCTTGGGATACGATGATAACGGTATGGAAGATGTCGGAGCTGCCTATGTGTTTCATCGTACAGGGCCCAATTCCTGGGATTCCGGTACTAAAATCGTTGCTCCCAATGGCGCGGAGGAGGATAATTTCGGCTATTCAGTATCTATTTTTGGAAACTATGCGATGGTGGGTGCAAACGGACATGACGATTTCGAACTGGGAGTTGATTCCGGCACGGTTTACATCTTCGTTAGAACGGGTAGCAATAACTGGGATACTAACATCCAGTATGTGCAATTGGATAACTCGGCGGGAGATGGTTTTGGTTCCGGGCTTGCGATGACAGATAACTACGCCATTATAGGAGCCGACCACGCGGATGACAGCGGCGACGATTCCGGAACGCTTAGAGTACTCGCTTACGAGCAAATCGACTTCGGCGACTCCTTATATAGAACTGCATATGCCGGACGCCCGCCCTTTTTGAGAGATCTCTGGCGTCAGTCGTCTCGCATCCTTGTGGTTGAAGCGGAGATGAGCGCATCTGAATCGCGGCAGATATAGAATCCGCGAGGCGGTTGGAGAAGATAGGCGGGAAGCAGGAGCAAATATAGTCGACAAATGCGGATAGAGAAGTATAATAAATCCAACTACTTGATGGGATTTCTTGCCATTTGAACGATATGATCACTTTGAGAACTGCGGATCTGGATGGTTATTTGAACGAGTCGGATCGTGAGAGTATCGCATGCCTTCATCGGTACTACGGTGAATCAATGCGCTGTTTTCGGAAGCTCTCCGCGGGTGAGTCCAATCTGTCTTTGGTAAAAGGCGAAACCGACAAGATTATAGCTCTTTACGAAAAGATGGGGGAATTCATGCAGAAGGTTACTGCAGAGGAATCCAATTTGCATGTCTACAGCTTCGAAACACCTCCGATTCAGCATGGCGAAGTGTCTCGCCTGATCGCGAAATTGAGGGACTCACGAACAGGTAACGATGAATTTGTTTACTACATTCAACGGGCTTATGAACTGCTTTTTAATCTCGCCTGGGGTGGTGCCGGAAAGAGACGAAAGAATCATCTGGTAGTGAAGACACCGGTAACAAATCCAATTCAGAATTTCGCGGTACACAAGATTCCCGATGTCGATGAGCTGATTAAGGACACGGTGATGTGTGTAATGCTTCGCGGAGCCTTACTGCCATCGATGATTTTGAGCAAGGAGATTCAGGAATACAGCTCCACCGGAATGGTTACGCCTTTTGCACTTTTCAGGATTAAAAGGGACGATTCGAAATCGAAGGACGATATGGAATATGTTCTGGATTTGGATATGTCCTATTTCAATCTCCGAGGCCTCGAGAATAAGAATCTGGTGTTTGCCGATCCGATGAATGCAACGGGAGGATCGATGGTTACGATAGTGAAGTATCTTCGCGAGCAGGGAATTCAGCCTAAATCTATAAAGGCCCTCAATGTGGTTGCCGCCCTCCAGGGCTCCCTGCAAGTTGTTAGGTCGATCGAGAACATAGATGTTTACATGCTGTGGATGGATCCCATTCTTAATGATTCGGCCTATATACTCCCGGGGCTTGGAGATGCGGGGGATAGGATAAACGGTTCGGATGATGGCTTTCCCCGGAGCATGATTCAACTGGTGGCGGATTACGGCTCGAATATGGCCTCCCTGTACCGGTCGCAGGTTAGAGAGATTGAGCGGACGGTCCTGGGAGGATGATAAGTCGCGGGGATAGCTTGAAGGGGCGCGCCATACCAATTGCGCCGCTTGGCATTTTCGCCAGATCGCGGATTCTCCGGAGCGATGATGGGGGTATCACTGAAGGAAGGCGAGCAATCCGCCTGGGCCTCGTAACCCTACTGATTTTCCTACTCCCAGGCTGCCGCACTCTGAACAGGGAGCGGGCAATTGCAGCCTACAACCAGGGGAACAGCCTTCGCGAGGCCGGCAGAACGGCAGACTCGATTCTTTACTACAGGCAGGCTCTTGAGTATGAGCCGGAAATGGCTGCAGCTGCCTACAATTTAGCGCTTGTCCTTATGATCGATGCAGATTCAGAGCCATCGAATGAGAGCACCTCGCCTCCGAGAGAGAATGTCGAGGAGGCCGTTGAATTGCTCGAGGCTCTTCTTCGTCGCGATCCTTGGAATCTTACGGTGCTGCGCGCCCTGGGATGGGTGAGTTGGAAGAGCGGTAAACCGGATACAGCTCTGGAGTACTACCAAGCTGTATTGAATACTTCCCCTGCCGATAAAGTTGCCCTTGGAGCCCTATGCGAGATTTACGAGGCCATGGATCAGCCGGAAGAGGCCCTCGAAAATAGAAAATACCTTGTGAAGTTGGTTAATAATTCCGAGAGCAGGATTGAGTTAGCGAGAATAACCGCATTGTTGGGGAATAAACGAGAGGCCTTGAAACTATATGTCGATGCTCTTTTTGATGGCGAAAACAGCCGGGCGCTCAAGGGAGCGGCCGAGATTTCCGAGGAACTGGGCCTGTATCGAGAGGCCGTGGGGTATAGAATCCGATTGCTGGATGCCGGCGGCGACTCTGCTGAAAACTGGTGGCACATAGCCCGCCTGAGATTGGGTAGGATCGACGACTATGAGAAGGGTTTCGAGGCTCTGGAACAGGCGCTGAACGAGGGTTTCTCCGATAGGGAGCTCATAGAGGAACTCGCACGTGAAACCCCGGAAGCCGTGGAGAGGGTGATTAGAAAAACCGTTGAACTCAAGCTCGAAGAACGAGGGGAGGGGACGCGTGAGCCTTGAATTAGAGCCGGCTGTCCACTATCTTCCTTATCTCCTCGAAAACCGCATCCGCTTCCCCTGAACCGTTCACAACCCGAAGCAGTCCCTTTGCTCCGTACCAGTCGCTTAGGGGTTGGGTTTCCTCCGCGTAGAGAGCGAGGCGTCTGTTAACCGATTCCATTTTGTCATCTTTCCGAATGTATAGGCGGGTGTCGTCGTCGTCGCATATGTTCTCCACCGCCGGCGGCATTGAATCCACATGGTAGATGCGTCGACATACAGGGCAAGATCGACGCCCCGTTAGACGCCTAATTAAAACTTCCCGAGTGCACTTAAGTTCGATTGCATAATCGATATCGCTGAATCTTGAAAGGGCTTCAGCCTGGGGAATAGTTCTTGGGAAGCCGTCGAGAATAAATCCATTAACGGCATCGTCCAAACCAAGCCGGATTCTAAGCACCTCGGTTGTTATTTCGTCCGATACCAATCCCCCGGAATCCAGAATTCTTTTCACTTCCATGCCCAATGGTGTTTGCTTGTTGATATTCTCTCGAAAGAGATCGCCTGTTGACACATGTGGGATGCCCAGCAGGGCGCTCATTCTAGCCGCCATAGTACCCTTACCTACCCCCGGAGGGCCAAGGAACAGCATTTTCACTTTTCACTTCCTTCCAATACGATTCGGGATTTGTGGTAATCCCAGTGATTCCGAACTGAGTATAGTGCCGGAGCATTCAACAGGAAAAAACTCATTATAGCCTGGCCGGCACCGCAATACTCCCGCAATTTTCATAAGCGGTTGAATGAACAGCGGCAAGAGGCCGTATGCGCAAGCGCGGAATGTCGCAACAGCGTGAGCGAATATCGTTGAAACCGGATTGCCAGTTCCCATCCAATTCTATTCTTCTACAGAATTGCATCAAAGTCAAATCGCAAAATAGCTGATACGGCATCGAACAGGTTTCTCACGGATGCAAATCGTGTTATATTGCTATCCGCGGACATTCTGGAGGAACTCAATGAAAACTAATGGAACAATTGTTTTCCAAAGTGACTTTGGCCTGTTGGATGGCGCGGTTTCATCGATGTATGGAGTCGCGCACTCGATATCGCCAAGCCTGAGGCTCTACAACCTTACCCATGAGATACCTCAATTCAATACCTGGGAAGCCTCGTATCGTTTGATACAGACAATAAAATACTGGGCGCCCGGCACTGTATTCGTATCCGTTGTCGATCCCGGAGTTGGCACCGACAGGCGCAGCGTAGTCGCTCTAACCAACAGCAATCACTATGTTGTAACCCCGGACAATGGAACACTCACTCATGCTACCCAAGTATTGGGAATTGCCGAATGCTACGAAATTGAAGAAGAGACGAATAGACTAAAGGGATCCCACTATTCTTATACCTTCCATGGTAGGGATTTGTATGCCTACACGGGCGCGAGGCTTGCGGCCGGAAGTATAGCTATCAGCGAGGTTGGCCGAAAAATCTCCCCCGACGAGCTTATTTCCCACCCTCATACGCCCCCTACCTATTCCGATTCCACGATTAACGCCAGTATCGATATCCTGGATGCCCGATATGGCAGCCTCTGGACCAGCTGTTCGCGTGAGATGTTCTCGAAGATAGGAGTGGATTATGGTGAATACGTAAGCGTTCAAGTCTCTCACCACGGCAATGTGGTGTATGGGAACGATCTCAAATATGTGAAGTCCTTTAACAATGTGAACATTGGAGTTACTCTGGTATACATCAATTCACTTCTCAATGTCGGTGTTGCAATTAACCGTGGAAATTTCGCCAAGGCCTATGATGTAGGCGCGGGGCAGGATTGGCTGATAAGCTTCAAGAAAGGCATTGAACTTGGAGAAAGGACGGTTTAGTGAAATTGCCGCGGGACATAGGCTGTAATCCGCGGTAAGCCCGGTGGCCGCCCCCATTGAGAAGTTCCGCATGCCCTGTTCCTCGATACGGTATGAAATTGCATGGCTGGGGAGGTCTCGAAATGGAACTTACGAATGGAATTCTGCTTTTTCAAAGCGACTTTGGCCTGCTGGAAGGCTCTGTTGCCCAGATGTACGGCGTTGCTCTGAAGATTGATTCGAATCTGAAAATATTCGACATAACCCACAACATCGAGGCATTCAACACCTGGGCTGCCTCATATTCTCTTTTTCAAACCTGCCCGGTTTTCCCTAGCGGCTCTGTCTTTGTTTCGGTGGTTGATCCCGGAGTCGGAACTAAGAGAAGGAGTGTGGCGGCATCGACAAAGGCGGGTCACTACGTGATTACGCCGGATAACGGCACACTTACTCATGTATGCGGACATATTGGAATCACGGCGCTTAGGGAAATTGATGAATCGGTGAATCGTCTTCCCGGGAGTGAGAAGTTCCATGTCTTTCACGGAAGGGATGTGTATGCCTATACGGGGGCGCGTTTGGCTAGCGGTGTCATCAATTTTGAGGAAGTAGGGAGGGAGTTGGATATAGGGAGTGTTTATTGTCATCCGCTCCCTGGTGCGAAAATGATGGATGGCAAAATTGAGGGTATGATCGACATCGAGGATCCTCATTTCGGGATGGTATGGACAAATGTTCCAATCTCGATGCTCGAGGGTATTGATTTCGGTTCGAGGTTCAATATCGAGATTCGATACAAAAACGAGATTAGATACCAGAACGAGGTGATTTACGGAAAATCCTTTGGAGCGGTTGAGGCAGGCAGGGATATACTGTACAATAACGAAATTGGCTTTTTGGCGCTCGGCACCAACAGGGGTAGTTTCACCGATAAATATGATATATCTTCTGGCTACGATTGGGCGATAAGTATTGATTCCCGATGAACTGGAAAACGGAGGTAATTTCTATGTTTAAATTCGATGTGAAGCGGGTTGCAGCTACTGGAATCGGAGCAGCCCTATTCATGGTGCTTTTTATGTTTGTAAAGATTCCTTCATGGGTTCCGGAAACGCAGTTTCAGTCCGCCTATGCGCTAGGCTCACTTATGGCTGTTTTGTTTGGTCCCATTGTGGGTGCCTTGGTACAGTTCATAGGCCATGGAATTAGCGATGCAATACAGTATGGAAGTCCATGGTGGAGTTGGATAATAGCAAGCGGTGTTAGCGGATTTATTTTCGGTTTGGCATATGGTAAAACAGGACTCGAAAAGGGCGATTTCAAATCCAAGGGTATTTTTAGATGGAATCTCATTCAGATTATTGGCAATGTTGTAGCCTGGGTAGTTATTGCGCCAGTGCTCGATATCGTTATCTATGCAGAACCAGTGAAATTAGTGTTCACGCAAGGCATATTTGCGGCCATTTTTAACATAATTGTCTGCGGAGTACTGGGCACACTGCTAATGCTTGCTTGGTCTAAAACCATTCCTCGGAAAGGGAGTCTTGAATAGCTTCCGGGGTGGAACCGGTAATCATATTCGATAACTATTCCTTCAAGTACTTTGCCCAGTCGAGGGCGACTTTGAAGAACATAGATTTGGAAATACACGCGGGGGAAAAGGTACTGATAGTTGGGCCCAGCGGGAGTGGTAAAAGTACGCTGGGATATTGCCTTAACGGGCTGATTCCCACCGCCTATGCCGGCGAGATTGAAGGCTCGCTTGTAGTGAAGGGACGCGAGGTTAGAAACCTTGGTATCTTCGAGCTATCGAAGTCCGTCGGCACGGTTATGCAGGACACGGATGCCCAATTTGTCGGGCTTTCCGCTGCCGAAGACATCGCGTTTGCACTGGAGAACGACTGTGTCCCGCAGGATTCGATGCTTGAGCGGGTAGCCGAGGTTGCCTCGGCTGTTGGTTTGAGCGCCTTTCTTAAGCATCCTCCCCAGGAGCTTTCGGGAGGCCAGAAGCAGAGAACTTCCCTGGCTGGAATTCTGGTGGACGATGTAGATATTCTGCTCTTCGATGAACCCTTGGCCAATTTGGATCCTCAAACCGGGAAATATGCGATCGAATTGATCGATCGGATGCACAAATTTGTGGCCGGGGCGGAGCCTGGAAGGTTTAAAACAACGATAATAATCGAGCATCGCATCGAGGATGTGCTACATAGGGAAGTTGATAGGATTATCCTAATCGATGATGGACGGATAATAGCTGATAAAGGCCCCCATGATATGATTTCGTCCGGACTCTTGTCAGATTACGGATTGCGAGAGCCCCTGTATGTCATCGCGCTAAAATTTGCAGGGCTCGATGTTACAAGTGAAATGCTTCCTGCCTATATTTGGTCGATGGATTTCAAATCAGTACGATCGAGGTTCATTGACTGGTATGAAGGTATAAGCGAAAGGGAATACGAGGTGGGTGAGGATGAAGTATTATCGCTTAGGAAGCTTGATTTTGCATACCTCGAGGGCGTGCCGGTACTCACTGATGTAAATTTTTCTGTTAAGGCCGGAGAAATGCTCTCAATTGTAGGCGAGAATGGCGCTGGGAAATCCACCGTCGCGAAATTGATATGCGGATTCGAAGAGCACGGTAGTTCCGAGGTATTTTTCAACGGAATCGATGTTTTTGGTAAACCGATTAACGAACGAGCCTCTTTCGCGGGCTATGTAATGCAGAACCCCAATCAAATGATAACCTGCTCGCGGGTATACGATGAAGTCGTTTCCGGCTTGAGACTGAGAAAAACCCCCCAGAGGGAAATCGATGAGAGAGCGGATAATATTCTGGAAATTTGTGGGCTAAGCAGATTCAGGAAATGGCCGATTGCGGCACTGAGTTATGGTCAGAAAAAAAGAGTTACAATAGCGGCGATTTTGATATTGAATCCGAAGATAATCATACTGGACGAGCCTACGGCGGGCCAGGACTTCCGTCATTACACGGATATGATGCAATTCCTGAGTCGAATAAATAAACTTGGTATAACGATTATTCTGATTACACATGATATGCATCTGATGCTCGAGTATACAAAACGATCGATTGTTTTCTGCGGGGGCAGGATAATCCAGGATACCAACCCGAGTGCGGTCCTCACGGATCCGGAAACAGTTGCCGCGGCCAGTCTCAAGGAAACCTCGCTCTATCATCTAGCGGGCGAAATGGCTATTCAGAATCCGAAGTCCTTGGTTGATAGATTTGTTGACTACGAAAAAGCGCTGTGACCATCTTTGACTATCGTTTCAAGGACACCGTTGTTCACCGTCTCTCGGGATTCTCGAAATTGCTCTGCTTCCTGGCACTAACCACTGCTGTAATGTACACCTACGACATCAGATTCTTTGCGGCGGTTCTTGTTTTCTCGTTTATAATTCTTAGGCTGGCCAAAATCAGAATCAGGGAATTGAAGCTTATTTTCATATATGTAGGGGTTTTTCTGGTTATAAACCAAGTGCTTTCGTTTATTTTCGCACCCGAACACGGTACGCGGATTTACGAATCCTACACGCTTTGGTTTCGCATCTATGGGAGGTATAATGTAACCTATCAACAAGCCTTTTATCAGCTTTCGAAGCTTTTCAAGTACAGTTCAGTTATCCCATTGGGGATAATCTTTCTCTATACAACCGATCCGAGTGAGTTTGCCTCGAGTCTGAATGCCGTTCTTGTGCCCTACAAAGTTGCCTATGCCGTATCATTAACGCTGAGATACTTTCCGGATATTCAAAAAGTATATCGCGATATTTCCAAGTCTCAGCAGGCGCGGGGTTTAAATATCTCGAAAAAAACCTCGTTCTGGCATCGGTTCAAAAATGCGGTTGCCACAATGGTGCCCTTGATTTTCTCGTCACTCGATCGAATAGACGTGATTACGAACGCGATGCAGCTTAGAGGTTTTGCCAAGCATAGAACTAGAACTTGGTATAGTCGCCGTAAGGCTCGGAAAAGCGACTTCATCGCTCTGGCGATATGCTTCAGTATGGTTGCGGCGGCAATCTGTGTTGCAATTTTCGTGAATCATGGCAGGTTTTACAATCCATTTGCTACACTACGGTAACGCCGATCGATCCATGGAAATCCCGCTATTACCTCGCTTCGAGAGTTTCAATACTCGGTCTATCGTTTTGAGTGCCGTATATCCGTCTTCCAATGAGGATTCGCTTTCTTTGCTGGGATTCATCCACAGGGAAACCGCGTGGCTCATCATTCCGGAGAAATATCCAGTGCTTCGGTTCCATTCGCTCTTTTTCCGTACCAGCGACCTGAAGCCGCTATAGTAAGACGATTTCTCCGATTCCCAAATTTCATATGTCCCATTACCAATGCGAACCCTTCCCGATGTAAAAGTCAAATCCAATTCGAACACCAGATAATCACGACTACCCGAGATATCGATAGTTACGTCGGTTTCGCCAATTTTTGCAATGGTTAGAAGCCCTTCGCCTTTTTTCTCCGGATTTCCCAGAGCCTGCTGAATTTCGATTTCCGCATCGCAAAGGAAACGCATGATGTCAATCATATGAGTACCGTCGTGGTAGATTGTTTCCCTACTAGACTTGTTTTTACCCATGTAGAGCCGGGAATTTAGAGATAGCAGCTTGCCCAGCGCGCCGCTTCCAATAATCCGCTTGATAGATAGGTAATCACGCGAGAAGCGTCGTTCGTGATTTACAACCACGCGGGTCGATTTAGATTTTGCCAGCTCCATTACCGGCCTGATGGCCTCTATTGAATTGGCCAGAGGTTTTTCGCAAACTATCACGGGAATTCGGTAGTGGAATCCCATCTTGAGTAATTCCGGGTGCGTATCAGTCCAAGAGGCTATATGAAGTATGTCAGGATTCTCGCTGCGAACCATTTCCTCTGCATCGTCATATACTCGAACCGAATTCCAATCTACTTGAAATTCCCTCCGGCGCTCTTCTGATGGATCCGCCCCCGCCGCCAGAGTGGTATTCGGATTGTCAGCGATTGCTCCGGCATGACTTGCCGGCTTCTCTCTTAGGGCATCCTTCTGGAGCGTTGAGCCTATTCTGCCAAGACCGGCGATTACACATTTTAGTTGTTGGCGATTCTCTTTTCGCATCATCTATTCTGTATCATTGCCTAGTGCAGTGAATACTGTGAATTACGCGCTCACGCTACTATCGAAGCTTAGCCGTGATGAGCACTATGAAGAGTATTCGGGCAACGCTTAACGCGATTATTCTGATTTAGCAGCTTTTTTTTGGTTATGTGCTTGACATTTTTTTGTGTTTACGAGTAGTTTGTTGTTTCCATTTAGATACGGAGCCGAAGAGTATAGCGGAGCTGTTTAGATCTTTAAGAGATTAGGGAAGGGAAGGAAGAGACCACGTTTTATGTTCGAGAAGGGTTTGAACATAGTTTTGAGTTTGCTTAACTTGGGCGAGTAGGCCTGAAGCTGGAGATTTGTTGTGTATTAGCATGATGAGTAGGAAGGCG